>Ga0335075_10003742_pt1 | contig 23970 bp, 19 predicted proteins | sample Lox_Sample_24_FD_206723 | JGI IMG/M metagenome (GOLD analysis project Ga0335075, IMG submission 206723) | Soil microbial communities from Loxahatchee National Wildlife Refuge, Florida, United States - Lox_Sample_2.4 | ecosystem: Environmental > Terrestrial > Soil > Wetlands | place: USA...
CTGCGTCGCTTCTTCTTCGCGGTCCTCTTCCCTGACACACTCGTTCTCCTTCTCGAACAGTGTGTCTAATTTCCGTGTCTCATTCCAGGGGGACACTCCACGATCTGCTCGGCGGGCCAGGCGGAGAGGACCCACCGAATCAGGCCGAGCCGTGTCGGGTCAAGAAAAATCTGCGGCCCTACATGGCCGCAGATTTCAACCACTTCCAGGCATTGCAATTGCTTAGGCTAAAAGGCCGCAAAGTTCGGACTAGCCCATCCATCAGCTGCTGAGCTGCTTTAATTTCAGATGTGTAGCCAAACATCTCGGCCATTGAACTGCCCAACCGGCGATCTGCGATCACGCTCACATGAAACGGATCAGGCGATCAAGGAAAACACCAGCCCGGCACGGCTTCCCACCTTGCGTGAACACATGTTCGAAACTGCCGGCGCGCTACAACGGCATCGCCATCCCCCGCGCCGGCGGCCGCGCCGCCTGCTGCAGGACCTGCTCCAACGCGGCCAGGGTATATGGTTTCGGCAGGAACGGTAACCTTGCCGCCGCCAACCGCCCCTGCATGCCGCTGCCAAACCCGCTGGTCAGCACGATCGGCAGCCCAAGCTGCCGGCGTCCGACTTCACGGGCGAGGTCGAGGCCGCTGCCACCCCCCGCCAGCAGCACGTCGGCGAAGATCAGATCGACCGCCTCGCCGCCGGATAACACCGCGACTGCCGCGGCCAGCGTGGAAACGCGCAGCCCGCGATGGCCGAGCCGTTCCAGCATATCCGCGACCAGGGATGCCATTTCATCGTCGTCTTCGACGATCAGAACGCTGAGATGCTCTCGCACTTCCGGCAAGCCGGCCGTGCGAGGCAACAGGACCGAAACCGGGCTCTCCTCCGCCGACCGGTCCTCGACCTGTGCCGTTTCACCCGACTGGCGGGCGAACGCGGCCAGCCGCCGGGTCAGTTCGCCGCCGCGCCATGCCGCTTCTTCGATACGCCCGAGCAGCCGGGCCCGGCGCTCCGGCTGATCGGCACGCGCCACAAGTTCGAGGCCGCTGGTGATCACCGCCAGCACGTTGTTCAGATCATGCGCGGTACGGCTGGCGAACCGGCTTTGCGTGCCCTCGCGCCGGCTCAACGCCTGGTTCACCCGGGTCAGCGCATCGTGCTCCCGCAGTAATGCCCGAATTCGCTCTTCGGCGACCACACGGGTCCGATCGAGCTCCTGCGTCAGCCGCTCGATGTGCGCACGTAACTCGTTTTCCTTGAACTGTCCCGCGGACATCGTATGCCGCCCCCCGAATACGGGAAATTGAGCACCGCCATATCGGCGAGCAAGCTTTTCGTGTGGTCAGCGCGGACCCACACGCTCTCGTGAAGGACCCTTTCACCCCTCCCGCTCTGCGCGAGGGATCGCCGCGCGCCGTTGGCGAAGTTGGCCTCCGGCGCAGCTATCCAAATGGTGGCGTCTCGGCTGACGCGGCAGAGAAGATCGGTCCTGAGCCGGATCCGGCAACGAACGCCTAAGCCGCCGAAGCCGGTCGTGACGGGGACTCGGCCCGGGAGAATCCCACCTCCATCCCGCCGGCACACATCCGCACGCACTTCCGCATCACCGAGGGCAGCGCCTCCTGCCCCAGCGCCGCGATCGGCCGCACCAGCCCGGCCGCCCGGATGCACGGCACCGAAGCCGCGTAGAGCTCGATGATCAGCTCGAAATGCGTGAAGCCGTGCCGCACCTGACCCGCCGGCCGCCACTCAGCCACTATGGGTGCGAAGGCCAACGCCTCGGCGCCCCACCGCGCCGCCCGCCATTCGGTCCCCGGCAGCTCGACCATGCCCCCCAGCAGGCCGGACTCCGGCCGGCGACGCAGCAGCACGCGCTGCTCCGAGTCGGTCAGCCAGAAATGCACCCCATGCCGCGTCGGCCTCAGCCGCCTCTCTCCCCGCCGAGGCAGGTCCGCTGCGACCCCCGCCCGCCGTCCGGCGCAGTCCGCCATCCACGGACACAGCCCGCAGGCCGGAACAGCAGGCGAGCAGATCGTTGCGCCAAGATCGAACAGCGCCTGGGCGAAATCGGACGGTCTGGCAACGGCGGCCGGATCAGAGCCCAGCGCAGCGGCCGCTTCTCGGATTGCCGTCTTGGCCCTCGGCAGTGGTTCGTCGATTGCCAGCAGTCGGGCGACCACCCGCTCCACGTTGCCGTCCACCGGCACCCCAGGCCGCCCAAAGGCGATCGCGGCCACCGCGGTCGCGGTGTAGGGACCGACGCCCGGCAGCGCACGCAACGCCTCCGGCTCGCGCGGAAAGCCGCCTGCGGCCGCCACCGCACGGGCGCACGCGTGCAGATTGCGCGCGCGGGCGTAGTATCCCAGCCCCGCCCACGCGGCGAGCACCTGGTCCACCGGCGCGGCGGCCAACGCCTCGACGGTGGGGAACCGACTGACGAAGCGCTCATAATAGGGTATGGCGGCGGCGACGGTGGTCTGTTGCAGCATGACCTCGCTCAGCAGGACATGGTACGGGTCCGGCGTTTCCCCCGGCGCCGCGCGCCATGGCAGGCGGCGTCGGTGCCGATCGTACCAGGCGAGCAGAGACGAAGCCGGAGCAATGGCGGACAAGGACACGACGCACGGTATGACAATGGCCCCGCGGCACGTCTATGGGCCGCGCCCGGTCAGCGCGCTGCTGCCCGCGCTCACCCGCACCGCGTTTCGCCGCCGCTCGCCCGCCGCGGTGCAGATCGTGGCCGACTGGCCCTCTATCATCGGCCCCGCCCTCGCGGCGGTCACCACGCCGCGCCGGCTCGCGGCGGGCACCCTGACCTTGGCCTGCACCGGCCCCATCGCGGCCGAGCTGCAGCACCTCGCCACCGAGTTGATCGCCCGCATCAACGGCCATCTCGGCACGCCGACCGTGCGGGCCCTGCGCTTCGTGCAGACCGTGCCCCCGCCCGCCCCAGCACCACCCGCCCGCCGCATCAGCGCTGCGGCCACCCAAGCCGCCGAAGCGGCCGTTGCCGGGTTGCCAAGCGGCGAGTTGCGCGATGCCCTGGCCGCTCTGGGACGCGCGGTGCTCACCGTTGACACCTCTCCCGCAGGACGGGAGAGGTGAGATTCGCCCGCTCCGCAAGCCCATCTTGAGGTCCTCCATGTCGATCACCCGTCGCCACCTGCTGCCCCTTGTCGCCGCCGGCATTGCCGCGCCGGGCGTCGTCCGTGCCCAGGGCGCCACGCAACCCGCCGCCACCCCCGTGCAAACCGCGGCCTGGGAGTCCCAGCGCGCCGTCGGTAGTCGCACAGCGAAGGTTACCGTGGAGGAGTGGTTCTCCCTCACCTGCACCCATTGCGCCCATTTCGCGCAGGAAACCTACCCGCAGGTGGAAAACAACCTGATCAAGCCCGGCAAGGTCCGCTGGGTGTTCCGCGATTTCCCCCTCGATCGCGTCGCCCTGGAGGCAGCGATGGTGGCCCGCGCCCTGCCGCCCGAGCGCTACGAAGCGTTCATCCTCGCACTATTTGCCAGCCAGGACCGCTGGGCCTTCGCTCCCGGCGTGGACTACGCCAAGGAGTTGTGGAACATGGCCGCGCTGGCCGGCATGACCCGCGCCACCTTCGATGCCGCGGTCAAGGACAGCGCGCTGCAGGACTGGATCCTCGCTCAGCAGGCCGCCGCCGGGAAGAAATACGGGATCGACGCGACTCCGAGCTTCGTGATCAACGGCAAGATGTCCTCCGGCGAGATGAGCTACAGCGACTTCGTGAAACTGCTGCCGGACGTGTCCTGAGACGGAGCTTCGCTTGCCGGTCCGCTTCGCCCGCCTTCGCATCGCCGGGTTCAAGAGCTTCGCCGAGCCGGCCGTCGTGGAGATCCGCTCCGGCCTGACCGGCATCGTCGGTCCGAACGGCTGCGGCAAATCCAACGTGGTCGACGCGCTGCGCTGGGCAATGGGCGAAACAAGCGCCCGCAGCCTGCGCGGCGGCGAGATGGAGGACGTGATCTTCGCCGGTGCCGCCGGCCGGGCCTCGCGCAACGTGGCCGAGGTGGCGCTGACGCTGGAGGAGGCCGCCGGCACTGCGCCCCCGCCCTTCCACGACCAACCGGACCTGGAGATCGTCCGCCGCATCGAGCGTGGCGTCGGCAGCGCCTTCCGGGTGAACGGACAGGAGCTGCGGGGGCGCGACGTGCAGACGCTGTTCGCCGACCTGGCCTCGGGCGCCCGCACCTCGGGGATGGTGAGCCAGGGCCGGGTCGGCGCCCTGATCGAGAGCCGGCCGCCGGAGCGGCGCAGCCTGCTGGAAGAGGCCGCGGGAATCACCGGCCTGCATGCCCGCCGCCACGAGGCGGAGCTGAAGCTGCGTGCCGCCGAGGCAAACCTGGCCCGCGCGGAAGACCGGCGCAGCCAGTTGGAAGCGCAGCTTGCCGGCCTGAAGCGCCAGGCGCGACAAGCCAGCCGCTACCGCAACATTTCCGGTGCAATCCGGCAAGCCGAGGCGGAGCTGCTGGCGATCCAGCGCGCCCGTGCCGAGGCGGCCCGCGCCGAAGCCCAGGCAGCGCTGGAGACGGCGCGGCAAGCCGTAGCGGCCGCGGCGGAGGAAGCTCGCACGGCATCGGAACGGGCCGCGGACGCGCAAAAAGACCTGCCGCCGCTACGCGAGGCGGAGGCTGAGGCTCGGACTGCTCTCGAGCGCCATCGGGTCACCCAGGAGCAGATCGCCGCCGAGGAGGAACGCGCCCGCACGGCTCTGGCCGATGCCGAGCGGCGCCTCGCGCAACTTCGCGCAGATCTCGCCCATGCCCAGGAACTCAGCCGCGATGCGCTGGCGGCGGACGCGCGGCTGGGTGAGGAAGATGCAGCGCTCGCAGAGGCCGAGGCGACGTTCCCTGCCAAAATCGGGGCGAATGAGCGGCTGACCGCGGAAACCGCGGACGCGGCGCGGCTGGCGGAAGCAGAGGCCAACCGCGCGACCGAGGCGGCTGCGGAAGCGGCCGCCCGAGCCCAGGCCGCGGCTCAGGAGCTGGCCGCGGCTGAGGGCCGAGCCCGACGCCTCGCAGAACAGCATGCGCGCGTGTGTGACGAACGCGATCGGATGCGGCTACAGGGCGTGGATCCGGCCCGGCTCGACGAAGCGGCGGCCGAGCAGGCGCGGGCCGAAGCGGCGCTGGCCGACACGCGCGCCGCCCTGGACGCCGCTGAGCAGGCGCGCGTCGCAGCCGAGGCCGCCCTCGCGCAAGCTCGCACCCGCCACGCGGAGGCCGAAGCGCAGCGCACCAGGCTGGATGCCGAGATGCGGGCGCTATCCGAAATCCTGGCGGTGAAGGACGGCGAGCAGTGGCCGCCGATGGTCGATGCGCTGGATGTGCCGGCAGGCCTGGAGCCGGCGCTCGGCGCCGTGCTGGGCGAGGAGTTGAGCTCGGCGGCCGATCCCGCAGCGGCGCGGCACTGGCGCGAGCTGCCGCCGCTCGATCCGCCGCCGGCGCTGCCCGAGGGGGTGACCTGCCTGGCCGCCTTGGTGCAGGCGCCGCCGGCGCTTGGCCGCGCATTGTCGCAGATCGGACTGGCCGAGGACGAACCGGCGGGCGACGCCGCACAGAAGCTGTTGGCGCCCGGGCAGGTGGTGGTATCGCGCGACGGCGCGGTCTGGCGATGGGACGGCTACACGATCCGGGCGGGCACCCCCACGCCCGCCGCGGTGCGGCTGCAGCAGCGCAATCGCGTGCTTGTCCTGCGCGCGGCATTGGCCGAGGCAGAAGCGCAGGCGGTGGAGACTGCCTGCCTCCTGAGCGCCGCCGAAGCCGCCGAGCGTGACGCTGCTTCCGCCGAGCGCGAGCTGCGAGCCGTCCGCGCCGAGGCGGAGGGGCGCTGCGACACCGCGCGCACCGCGGCCGTGCAGCTTCGGGCACAGGCCGAGGCGGCGGCTTCCCGGCTGGCAGCAGTCGAATCCCAACTCGCGCGGATCGAGCCGGACCGGGCCGAAGCCGAAGCCGCCGTCGCCGCGGCTCGCGTGGTACAGGCCGAGCTGCCGGACCTTGGCGTCCTGCGCGAGGCGGTGGAGCGGTTGCGAGCGTCGCAGGCCGAGGTCCGGTCGCGTGAGGCCGCGGCTCGGGCGGAGCGCGATGCTCTTGGGCAGGAACAGCTTGTGTGCGGCGCGCGGCGCGCGGCGATCGCCGTGGAGCGTGCCGGCTGGCGCGACCGCGCCGAGGATGCCGCGCGGCGATTGGCCGAAATGTCCGACCGTCAGCGCGAGGCGGAGGCGGAGCACGCCTCGCTGGCGGCCGCCCCGGCCCAAGCGGCGGCCCGGCGCCAGGCGGCGCTGACGGAGCTGCAGACCGCACATGCGGCGCATCGCAGCGCGGCGGAGGCATTGGTACGGGCTGTTGCCGAGGCGGACGAAGCGGACCGCCTCTCGCGCTCCGCGAGCGAACGTGCCGCCGCCGCTCGCGAGGACGCGGTGCGGGCAGAGGGGACCGCGGCGCAGGCGGACCAGGCCTGGGCGGGGGTTTGCGAGCGGATCGCCGAGCGCCTGGGGGACGAAGCTGTGCTGCCCGAGCCGCCGGCCGAGCCGGGTCCCGAGCCGGAAGACAAGGCCCGCCGTCGGTTCGAGCGCCTGCAACGCGAACGCGACGAGATGGGTCCGGTGAACCTCCGTGCCGAAGCCGAGGCGGGGGAGGTTGAGGGACAGCTTACGTCGCTGGACCGCGAGCGCGAGGAAATCGGGAGCGCAATTGCGAAGCTGCGCGGCTCGATCGGTCATCTGAACCGTGAGGGGCGCGAACGGCTGACGGCGGTGTTCGAGCGGGTGGACCGCAATTTCCAGGCATTGTTCAGCCGCATGTTCGGCGGCGGGCGGTCGAATTTGGCTCTGGTCGGTTCCGACGACCCGCTGGAGGCGGGACTGGAAATCTACGCCCAGCCGCCGGGGAAGAAGCTGGCGATCTTGTCGCTGCTGTCGGGCGGCGAGCAGGCGCTGGTCGCGCTGTCGCTGATCTTCGCGGTGTTCCGGTGCAACCCGGCGCCGGTCTCGGTGCTCGACGAGGTCGACGCGCCGTTGGACGATGCGAATGTGGACCGGTTCTGTACCCTGCTGGACGACATGGTGCGGGAGACCGGGACGCGGTTCCTGGTGGTGACGCATCATCCGCTGACGATGGCGCGGATGGACCAGCTCTACGGGGTGACGATGCAGGAGCGTGGGGTGTCCCGGCTGCTGTCGGTCGATCTGGCCGCGGCGGCCGAGATGGCGGAGCCGGAGCGGATGGCGGCGGAGTAGAGCGCTCGCCCGGTACGGCCCGGCCGCCAACGTCTGTTCCATAGGCGGTGTCGCCTCACCCCCGCCCCGAGCAAGGGGCGCACGAGCCACCGCGATAAGGGCGCTCCCGCCAGGCCCGTGCCGGCCCATGACCCGGCATCGTAAGGCCCCTGCCAACTCCGTCGAGGCCCCCCTCAGAGAGGTAACGATTTGGAGACTCTTGCCTGTTATCCAGCCAGTGCCGGGTTGGCCAACTGGTTGCCGGATCGGGCTGGGTGCACATTGATCAGATCACTTCAGCATTTTTCGCGTGTTTGGGTTGCCATGCGCTCTCGTGCGTCGTGCACCTTCCGGCGGAATGCGCGTGAGCTGGAGCTCCAGAATCACCGCTTTGATGTGGCGCTGAATAACCTTTCACAAGGGGTCTGTTTCTTTGATGGCCGGCAAAGACTGATCCTGGCCAATCGGCGCTATGCCGAAATCTACAATATAGCGCAGGAATTGATCCAACCGGGAATGACACTCAGGGAGATTGTTGATCTCCGGTTCGCGGCAGGATCATTTCCGGATATGAGCCGAGAGGATTATCTGGCTTGGCGTGGCTCGATCGCGGTCTCCGATAAGCCGAATGACACAATTGTAGAGCTCAAGAATGGTCGAGTTATCGCGATCCACCACCGGCCGATGCCTGATGGCGGCTGGGTTGCCACGCATGAGGACATAACGGAACGCCGGGAGACCGAGGCGCGGCTTGCCCATATGGCACGACACGACGCGCTGACGGGACTGCCAAACCGCCTGCTGCTGCGCGAATGCAGACTTATCGGTGGACAAGGAGCGAATGACGGCAGCGGTGTTGCTGTGCTGTGCCTTGACTTGGACAACTTCAAAAATGTCAACGATACATTGGGTCACGCCGCCGGCGATGCGTTGCTTTGCCTGGCTGGCGAGCGGCTGCGCGCCAGCGTTCGTGACAGGGACATCGTCGTTCGGCTCGGCGGAGACGAATTCGCGATTGTGCAAATCGGTACGGAGCAGCCGAACGGGGCAAGTTTTCTGGCAGAAAGGCTCATCGAGGCACTCAGCCAGCCATTTCAGTTGGGGGCCAATGTTGTAACAGTCGGCACCAGTGTTGGCATTTCCATCGGTGAGAGTTACCAAGGTGATATCGAGGCGTTGCTCAAGAGTGCCGATATGGCTCTGTATCGGGCCAAAGCGGAAGGGCGCGGAACCTTCCGCTTCTTCGACCCGATCCTGGAGCAACAGACGCAGGTTCGTCATGCGTTGCAGACTGACCTGCGCACGGCCCTGCCGAAGGGGGAATTCGAACTTTACTTCCAGCCCATTGTCGATGCTCGCACCCGCGCCCTGCACTGTCTGGAGGCGCTGATCCGTTGGCGGCACCCGCTGCGTGGAATGGTAGCGCCAAGCGAGTTCATCCCGCTCGCCGAAGAAAGCGGAATCATCGTGCCGTTGGGCGAATGGGTCGTCCAGGAGGCCTGCCGGCACGCCTTGACGTGGCCGAGCGCGGTGGCCGTCGCGGTCAACCTGTCGGCCAGGCAGTTCAAGAGCCTGAATCTGGTCAGCGTCATCGACAGGACGTTGAAGGCTACGGGGTTGCCGCCGGATCGTTTGAAGCTTGAGATCACCGAATCTGTCCTGCTGCAGGACACCCCGGCAACGCTGAAAGTCCTCCATCGTCTGCAGAGTCTTGGGTTGAGCATCTCGCTGGATGATTTCGGCACCGGATACTCTGCCATTGCGTATCTGCGAAGCTTTCCGTTCGATACAATCAAGATCGATCGCTCGTTCATCTGTGACCTCGGCGTCAACGGCGATGCGCTTGCTATCGTGCATGCGATTGTGGATCTCGGCCGGGCGCTTGGGATGTCGGTCACTGCCGAAGGGGTTGAGACGCAGGATCAGCTAACCGCCCTTCAATTGGAAGGATGCGACGAAGTGCAAGGTTATCTGTTCAGCCCCCCAGTGCCTGCCGCCGAGGTCCCCGACCTGATCGCCCGAGCAGGTATGATGAACGAGGCTGCATAAAATTCGCCGGCCGGCCGACGGCAGGCGGTTCGTCGGCTGCGGTTGTGCGCGATTTGAAAAGGCCTCCTTGGGCTTCGCACCGTCTTCGCCCCTCGTACCTGCGTTTCCCGGCTCGTAAGGTACGGCGTGCCATGCCGGCCGCCGACGCAGGGCTTCAGCTCGGCGAGACCAACTCACTCGGCCAATAAACGCCTTGCGCTCTGCCACGCAGCCTTGGACCCGATCCATGCCGCATCGATGCGCACAATCGCGTTCGCGAGAGGCCTTGGATGCATCGCAAACGCAACGGTGCATGACCCCTGCCGCCACAATGGCGCGCTCTGCGTGGGATTCGGTCACCTCTTCGAGGTAGCACCCAACTCAGACCTGCACCTGGCGAAAGCGGCGTGACGGAGCTAGTGCTGCTAAGCGGTACTATATGCAGGATGATGCGAAAGCCGTGCTCAACTGGCGCAATCACGGCGTCAGTTTCGAGATGGCGCTCGATGTGTTCAAGGACATCTTCGTCATCGAATGGACCGACGACCGCCCCAGCGACACGGAAGAGCGGTTCGTAACGGTCGGCATGGTGGAAGGTCGGCTTCTGTTTGTTGCCTATACACCGCGATGTGAGCGCATTCGCATCATCTCGGCGCGCGCGGCGGAGCAGCGGGAACGACGGAGATACCACAATGAAAACGAAACATGATTGGAGCCGCCTTGACGCGATGACCGAAGAACAGTGCCACGTCGCCGCGCTGCCGATCCGAACGCACGGCCGCCTGTCGGACGCCCACATGGATCGCATGAAACCGACGCGGCACCTGAAGATCATCCGCCGGACGCTCGGGCTATTGCGGGCGATCCGGTCAGCGTGCAGCGCGCACTGCATGCGTCGATCCGGCCGCCCGGTTGAGATGGGGAGGGGAGCAGCGCGTCGGCGGCGCGATCGCCCCGCAGGCTGGGTGTCCATTCGGAACCCGGCCTTGCAACCCAAGCAGAAAGTCGACAGGCCGGCTAGCCGACTCAGGGCAACGAGGCCCCGAGCCGTGAATCGTCGCCAACCCGCGCCTCCAGCTCCCGCCGGCACGCGGCACCATCCGGCGTGCATCCCCGATCCATCCACCACGCCCGCACCTCCCGCAACAGTTCCCCCACACGCGGTCCAGGCGCCAGCCCGAGCGCCAGCACGTCGCGACCCTCTAGCGGGAACACCGGCCGCGGCATCGCGGCGATGCGCGCGCGCAACCCCGCCCAGCCCGGCGCATCGCCGCCGGCCAGCCAGGCACGATCGATCAACACGTCCGGCTCGGTGTCTGCCAGCATCCGCCGCACCGTTGCGTCATCGTTCTGCGGCTGCGGCGACGGGCCGGCGCGCAATGCCGCGAGTCGCGCTCGCTCGTCATTCGCCAACTTCAACCGATCCCCCAACGCATCTACATCGCCGGTGAACATGGCGGCCAGCCGCAGCAGGGGGTCCGCCGGCGCTCCAGCCGCCAGCGCGGCAAGCCGCGCCGGATCGGCATCCCCCGGCAGCACCGCCGCCAGCACACCAAGCTCGGCCATCAGCGCCACCGCGGCGACCGGATCGGGCGCCGCCAGGATTCGCTTCAGTTCGCTCCACACCCGCTCGGCCGACAGCCCAGCCAGACCCGCCAGACCGCCGCGAATAGCGGCCGACGCGTCAGCATCCGGCGCGCCCCGGCCATACCGGGCGAGGAAGCGAAAGAAGCGCAGGATGCGCAGATAATCCTCGGCGATGCGCTGCGCCGCCTTGCCGACGAAGCGCACACGTCCGGCGCGCAGGTCCTCGATGCCGCCGAAATAATCGAACACCGCCCCATCGCGCCCCATCGACAGCGCATTGATGGTGAAGTCGCGCCGCGCCGCATCCTCCCGCCAGTCGTCGGTGAACTCGACGCGCGCATGTCGTCCGTCGGTTTCCACATCGCGCCGCAGCGAGGTGACCTCGATGCCCCTGCCATCGACGACAGCCGTAACGGTGCCGTGCTCCAGCCCTGTCGGCACCACGCGGATGCCCGCCGCGGCCAACGCCTGCATCACCGCATCAGGCGGACGCGGTGTCGCCAGGTCGATGTCGCAGACCGTCCGCCCCGCCAGCGCGTCGCGCACCGCGCCCCCAGCCACGCGCGCCTCCGGCAGCGTCGCCAGCACTGCGGCCGTTGCCGGCTCCGACAGGAAGGACGGCGGGGGAATCCGCAAGGCGGGTGCCGCGCTCACTCAGCCGCCGCCCACGTTGGCCGCCGCATGGCCAGGCACGATATGGCCGTGCTCCAGCCGCGCCGGCACGTAGGCCGCTCCCGGGGGCAGCGCGCGTTCTTCGCCAATCAGCATCAGCACACCCAGCATCACCAGCAACGCCCCTGCCGCCAGCACGACCGCCGTCCCCGAGGGGAAGCCGTACGCCGCGGCCAGGCGCCACACGCCAAACAGCAGGAACGGCGAGACGAACAGCGCAAGCTCGGAGAGCCGCAGCATCCGGCCCTAGCGCCCGGCGTCGTTGATTCTGCGGGCCGCGCCGTGCCGCCTCGCTGGGCGGACGCAGTCCGCCGCCCACCCGGCAAAATGAACGACTTGCAGCACCAATATCTCCGCGCAGTGAGTCCGGCCATTGAACGCCCGCCCGAAAGCGGCAGCGAGCGTGCGTCGCCCCGTGCCGAGGTGTCTACATCTCGGCGCGCAGCCGCTCGGCCAGATGCACCAGGATCGCCGCCGTGGCGCCCCAGATGTCATGCTGCGGATGCGGCCAGATCCACACGTCGCGGACCACGCCGCCGCGTTCCTGGCGCTCGCGGTGCGGCGCGGCCGGGTCGAGCAGCACATCGACCGGCAACTCGAACACCGCATCGACCTCTCCAGGCATCGGCACGTAACGAAGCCCCTGTGGCACCAGCCCGACCACCGGCGTAATGCGAAACCCGGTTCCGGTCAGGAAATCGCCCAGCCGGCCCAGCACTTCCACGCAGCGCGGGCTGAGCCCGATCTCCTCCTCGGCTTCACGCAGCGCGGCGGCATCGGCATCGGCATCGGTCGGGTCGATGCGGCCGCCGGGAAAGCTCACTTGTCCGGCATGCCGTTTCAAATGTTCGTTCCGTTTGGTCAGCAGCACGCCCGGCGATTCGCCCAACACGAACGCCACCAGCACGGCGGCGGGAACCGACGGCCGGTCTTGCATCCCCGTCAGCTCGATCCCACGCAGCAGTGTTCCGGGCGCCTCGGCGCGCACGACCCGCCGCAGCCGTTGGCGCAACGCGGCGGCGTCCAATCGGGGTTGCTGCACCAGGCTTGTCGCTCAGCCCTCGCCGGGCGGCATCTCGCCGAGCGGGAAGAACAGGCCGCGCGACCACACGCCCAGCATGCGCCGGCTGCCCACCCACTCGGGGACGCCGAGCGCCGTCAGCTCGTAATAGACCGGGCGGCTGATCCTCGCCTCGATGGCGAAAGCGCCCTCGCCGGGGCGGATCCGAATATACGGCGTCGGCTCGCAGGTCAGGATATCGTGTGCGATACGGATCGGGTGTTCGGGCCCGGCGGTAACCACCTGGTCGACATTGGTGCGCAACGACAGCACCTGGCGTCGCCCGTCGCCGGTCCAGTCCAGCTCGACCGCGGTGAACGGGGCGTCCTCCACCTCGATCCGGCCACGCTCGGCGGGAGTTTCCAGCCAGAACGAGCCGTCCGCTTCGCGCTTGAGGACGCTGGCAAACAAGCAAACCAGCTCCTTCCGGCCGATCGGTGTCCCGCGGTACAGCCAAGTGCCGTCGCGCTTGATGAGGAACGGCAGATCGCCGCACTCGATAGGAGCCCGGCGTGCGCGCATCGCGATGGGACTGGTCGTCCCCGCCTGTGCCGAGCCCGCTCTCATCGGGCGGCGACTCGCCGCCGCACTGGCGCCATCCTCGTCTCCTCAATCCGGGCTCTCTCACGTTTCACGATTTTCTACCCGGCATGATCCCACGGGTCGCGATATAGGGAGCCTCCCCCTCTCGCGGAAAGTGCCAATATGTCCGCGAGGACGTGAAACTCATCGGCGGAGACTTGGATGTCGGCAAGCATGGCGGGTGTGACGCAAGGCGGCGGGAACAACGTGGCAACTGCCGCGCATCCGGTGCTGCACGAGGTAGAGGCGCTCGGTGCCCGCATCGCCGCCGTCCGCAGCGCGGTCGGACGCGTCATCTTCGGCCAGCCTGTGGTGGTCGATGAAACGCTGATCACGCTGCTCTGCGGCGGTCACGTGCTGCTGATTGGCTTGCCCGGCTTGGGCAAGAGCCGCCTGGTCGAGACCCTCGGCGTCGTGCTTGGCCTGGCCACCAAGCGCGTCCAGTTCACCCCCGACCTGATGCCGGCCGACATTATCGGCAGCGAGGTGCTGGAGGAGGAGGCCGGCCACCGCAGCTTCCGTTTCGTGCACGGGCCGGTGTTCTGCCAGCTTCTGATGGCCGACGAGATCAACCGGGCGAGCCCACGTACGCAGTCGGCCCTGTTGCAGGCAATGCAGGAGCGGCGGGTCGCCGCCGGCGGGAATGAGCACGCGCTGCCTCGGCCGTTCCACGTGCTGGCAACGCAGAACCCGATCGAGCAGGAGGGCACCTATCCATTGCCCGAGGCGCAGCTCGACCGGTTCCTGCTGCAGGTCGATGTCGGCTACCCCGACCTGGAAGCCGAGCGCACCATGCTGCTGGCCACCACCGGCGCGATCGAGGAAAAGCCCGTCCAGACCATGACAGCCGAGGACCTGATCGGTGCCCAGGCGCTGATCCGTCGGGTTCCCGTGGGCGAGACCGTTGTGAACGCGATCCTCGCGCTGGTGCGGGGCGGGCGGCCGGACACCGCCCAGGACGAGACAGTGAAGAAGCACGTCGCCTGGGGTCCTGGCCCGCGCGCATCGCAGGCGTTCATGCTCGCCTGCCGGGCTCGCGCCTTGCTGGAAGGCCGGCTCGCCCCCAGCATCGACGATGTGGCGGCGCTGGCCCGTCCGGCGCTGCGCCACCGCATGGCACTGACCTTCGCCGCACGCGCCGACGGCGTGACATTGGAGCAGGTGATCGACCGGCTGGTGGAGCGTCTTGGCTAGCGCAACGATCGGCGCCGGCGCCCGCCGTGCCGAAGCGCTGGCGGCCCGCCTGCCGCCGCTGCTGGTCGCCGCCGAGCGGGTGGCTGCCACGGTGGCCCAAGGCGTGCATGGACGCCGCCGTGTGGGATCCGGCGACAGCTTCTGGCAGTTCCGTCCGTTCGTTACCGGCGACATTGTTGCCCGGATAGATTGGCGTCAGTCGGCCAAATCGGGCCGACCCGAGCCGCATGGCTGGTTCGTCCGCGAGACCGAATGGGAAGCTGCACAGACCGTCTGCCTTTGGCACGACACATCGGCCAGCATGCGCTGGCGCTCCGATCTCGCGCAGGTCGAGAAACAGGAACGCGCCGCGCTTTTGCTGCTCGCGCTCGCTGCGCTGTTGCTGCGCGGGGGCGAGCGGGTGTCCTTGCTGCAGCAGAACGCGCGACCGCTGGCCGGCCGCGCCGGGCTCGACCGCCTGGCCGAGGCGGTCGCCGTCGCCGCACCGAGCGAAGCCGGACTACCCGCCGACCTCGCAATCCCCCGCCACGCGCGGGTCGTGCTGTTCGGTGACTTCCTTTCACCGCTGCCGGAAATCCAGGCGGTGGTCGCGCGTCTGGCCAGTATTCCGGTGACCGGCTCATTGCTTCAGGTGCTCGATCCGGCCGAGGCGCTCCTGCCGTATAGCGGCCGCGTCCGTTTCCGCGGCCTGGAGCGCGACGGCGAGACGCTGATCCCGCGCGTCGAAGGCGTGCGCGAGGCGTATGCCCAGCGCCTGCAAGCACAGCAGGACGGGTTGCGTGCGCTGTGCCAGGCGGCAGGTTTCGGCTTCGGCATCCATCGCACCGACCACCCGCCCGAGGCCGCATTGCTCGCACTCTATCTCGCCATGACCGCACGATGATCTTCACGACTCCCTGGGTGCTTCTGGCCCTCGCCGCCCTGCCGCTGCTGTGGTGGTTGCTGCGTGTTACGCCGCCGGCGCCACGGCGCGAGAACTTCCCGGCCATCCGGCTGCTGCTGGGGCTGAAGGCGCGCGAGGAAACCCCGGCCCGCACCCCGTGGTGGCTGCTGCTGCTGCGCTGCATCGCAGCGGCCCTGGTCATCATCGGCCTGGCCGGCCCGGTGCTGGATCCCGGCTCGGCACTCCCCGGCCGTGGCCCGGTCCTGCTGGTGATGGACAACGGCTGGGCCTCGGCCGCCAACTGGCCGCGCCTCATCCAGGCCGCCAACCTGGCACTCGATCGCGCGGCACGGGCCGGCCGGCAGGTCGCGCTGTTGCCGACCGCCCCTGATGGCAGCGGCAATGCCCCTGCCATCAGCCCGCTGATGCCGGTCTCCGATCTGCGGGCCCGGCTGGCCGCCATGCACCCCGAGCCCTGGCCAGTCGATCGCGCCGCCGCAACGACCGCCCTGGCGGGCTGGAACCGCCCTGTCAGCTCTGTCGTTTACATGGCCGATGGGCTCACCGACGGTGACGCTTTTCCCCGCTTCGCACAGGCGGTCTCCCACGCCGGGCAGGTCACCGAGCTCTGCTGCGATACCGCGCCGGTCCGCGTGCTGCTGCCGCCACAAAGCACGGCGGACAGCCTGATCGCCCGCGTCGCCCAGGCGCCGCAGCCGGCAGCGGCGAACGTCACCGTCGAGGCCCAGACCGGCGACGGCCGCACCCTGGCCGAGACCCAGGTCGCGCTCCCCGCCGGTGCAAGCACCGGTAGCTCCGCCATCGTGTTGCCGCCGGAACTGCGCAACAAGCTCACGCGGCTGGTGCTGGCCGGCGCCCCCTCGGCTGGGTCAGTGGTACTGCTCGACGAGTTCTGGCGCCGCCGTCCGGTTGGACTGGTCGCTGCCAATCCGGAAGCCGCCGACACACCGTTCGTCGGGCCGCTGTATTACCTCCAGCGTGCGCTGGCCCCCTATACCGACGTGCGGCAGGGCATCGTCGCGCAGCTTCTCTCCCGTGATCTCTCGGTCATCGTTGTGGCCGACGATCCGCTGCCCGACGGGCCGGACCGGGACGCTCTGACCAAGTGGGTCCAGAAAGGCGGGTTGCTGGTCCGCTTTGCCGGTCCGCGCACGGCAGCAGAGCCGCTGGGCGAGACCGATCCGTTGCTGCCGGTCAAGCTGCTCGGCGGCGACCGCCAACTTGGCGGAGCGCTGTCGTGGAGCAAGCCGGCCGGGCTGGCGCCCTTCCCGTCCGGCTCGCCGTTCGCCGGACTTAGCATCCCGTCGGACGTGACCGTCTCCCGTCAGGTCCTGGCCGAGCCGTCAACGACGCTGGCATCCCACACCTGGGCCGCGCTTGCCGACGGGACGCCGCTGGTCACCGAGGCCGCGAATGGCCAGGGCCGGATCGTGCTGTTCCACATCACAGCCAACGACGACTGGTCCAACCTGCCGCTATCAGGGCTGTTCGTCGATATGCTGCGCCGGCTGGTAGCGTTGTCGGCAGGTGTGAAGACGGCGCCCGGGCACGCCGTGCTGGCGCCCGCCGAGACGCTCGACGGCTATGGCGTGTTGTCGCCCCCGCCGCAGGCAGCGACCGGGCTGGCAGCCGACAGGTTCAACGACACGCCGGTCTCGCCCCAGCATCCGCCCGGGCTGTACGGTCCCGAGAACGGGCGCCAGTCGTTGAACCTCTCGACCAGGCTGGCGCCGCCGCAAGCGGCTCCGATGATCCACGGCGCTCGGGTCGAATCGCTCACCGCGGCAGTACCGGAACGCGCGCTGGGCCCCGCGTTGCTGACCATCGCCGTCGCGCTCGTTGCACTCGACCTGTTCATCTCGCTGCTGATGCGCGGCCTGCTGCGCCCGGCGCTGGTGCGCCGCGTCGCCGCCGTCGCGCTGACGGTGGGCGTGCTCGCTGCCGCACCGGCCCAGGCCGAGCTGAATCACGTGGACAACCCGGCGCTGGGGACCAGGCTCGGCTATATCGTCACCGGAGACAGCGACATCGATGCAGTGGCGAAGGAAGGTCTCGAAGGCCTGTCGGAATACGTCAACGCCCGCACCGCGGCGACGTTGGATGAGCCCGACCCGGTCGTGCCGGGCAAGACCGACCTGAGCTTCTATCCGCTGCTCTATTGGCCGATCGCCGCCGATGCCCAACCACTGTCGGCGGCGGCCGCCGCGGCGCTGGACGACTACATGGACCGCGGCGGGATCCTGGTGATCGACACACGCGACTCGGGTTCGGGCGCGGGCTTCGCCCCGGGTACCAGCGCGGCCCTTAAACGGGTGGCCCACGGCTTGGTGATCCCGCCCCTGACACCCCTCACCATCGACCATGTGCTGGCCCGCACCTTCTATCTGCTGCGCGACTACCCCGGCCGCTACGATGGCGGCACGGTGTGGGTCCAGCAGGGCCAGGACCGCAGCAACGACGATGTGAGCCCGGTGATCATCGGCGGCAACGACTGGGCCGCCGCCTGGGCGATCGATAGCGAAGGGCGCAACCCTTATGCCACCATCCCAGGTGGCGACCGGCAGCGCACGCTGGCCTACCGGTTCGGTGTCAACCTGGTGATGTACGCGTTGACCGGGAACTACAAAGGCGACCAGGTACACGTGAAGGCAATCCTCGAACGGCTGGGTCAGTAACGTGCAACTGCATCAGGCGATCGCCGCGCTGCGCTTCGACCCGTTGATCCCGCTCGACCTGCTGGCCGGCCTGGCCGGGCTCTGCGTGCTTGGGCTCGCGCTCGCGGCGTGGCGGCGCGCACGTGGCGTGCTGCTGCGCAGCCTCGCCTTCGCGGTGCTGCTGCTGTGGCTGGCGGGGCCGCGGCTGGTGCAGGAAACGCAGGAGGGCCTGCCCGACATCGGGCTGATGGTCGTCGATCAGACCACCCCAATGCAGGTGGGCGACCGCGCGCGCCTGGCCGAGGCAACACGCGCGGCCCTCGCCGCGCAGGCCGCGAAACTCCCCGATCTCGAGCTGCGCGCCGTCAACGTGCCCGAAAGCGGCGATTCCGGCACGCTGCTGTTCGGCGCGATCGAGCGCGCATTGGCCGATATCCCCCGCGCCCGCTTCGCCGGTACCATCGCCATCACCGACGGCCAGGCCAACGACATCCCCCACAACGCCCAGTCTCCCGCCCTCGACGGCGCGCCGCTGAACGTGCTGATCCCGGCCAAGGGCGAGGAAGTGGACCGCCGGTTGCGGATCATCGAGGCGCCGAGTTTCGGCATCGTCGGCAAGAGTGTGACACTGCGCTTCACGGTCGAAGATCTCGGCATCAACGACCAGGGCCAGGCGGCGCGGGTCACCATCCGCCGTGACGGCGACCCGCCCGTCGTGGAAAGCGTGCCAGTTGATCAGCCGCAGACCTTCGACGTGCCGATCGCCCGCGCCGGCCCCACGGTGATCGAGCTGGCGGCAGACAAGCTGCCGGGCGAGGTGTCGACATTGAACAATCGCACGGTGGTCGAGATCAACGGCGTTCGCGACCGCCTGCGCGTGCTGCTGATTTCCGGCGAGCCGCACCCGGGCGAGCGCACCTGGCGGCGCCTTCTCAAATCTGATCCGGCCGTCGATCTGGTGCATTTCACCATCCTGCGCCCGCCGGAGAAGGATGACCTGACGCCGCTCAACGAGTTGTCGCTGATCGCCTTTCCGGTACGCGAGCTGTTTCAGCAGAAGATCGACCAGTTCGATCTGATCATCCTCGACCGGTTCCAGAACAGCGGGCTCCTGCCGCTGCCCTATCTCGACAATATCGCCCAATACGTGCGCCAGGGCGGCGCGCTGCTGCTGAGCGTCGGGCCGGAGTTCGCCAGTCCGGCCAGCCTGGCCGACACGCCGCTCGGCGACGTGCTGCCGGCCGTACCGGCCCCGTACGACGCGGTGGTCGATGGGGCGTTCCGTCCGCGCATCACCGCGATGGGACAGCGCGACCCGGTCACCGCGGGACTTGCCGGCGCCAACCCGCCGGGCAGCACCGACACGGCACCCGCCTGGGGTCCATGGTATCGCCGCGTCACACCCGCCGATGTGCATGGCGAGGTCCTGATGGATGCGCCGGATGGCGAACCTCTGCTGATCATGGACCGCGTCGGCAAGGGCCGGACCGCGCTGCTGCTCTCCGATCAGATCTGGCTGTGGTCGCGCGGCCACCAGGGCGGCGGCCCACAAGCCGAATTGCTGCGCCGCATCGCGCACTGGCTGATGAAGGAGCCGGAGCTCGAGGAGAACGCGATCACTGCGCGGGTTATCGACGGCAAGCTGATGATTGAGCGCCGCTCGATCGACGCCAGCCCGCCCGGCACGGTCACGGTGACGGATCCGGACAGCAAGACGCAGACCGTCACGCTGCAAACGGTCAGCCCGGGCCGAGCCAAGGCAAGCCTGCCGGCGGCCATGCCCGGCGTGTGGCGGGTCAGCGACGGGCCTCGGGTCGCCTATGCCGCGGCCGGAGCCGCCAATCCGTTGGCGATTGCCGACCTGCGCGCAACAGCAACGAAGATGGGCAAGCTCGCGGCCGAATCGGGTGGCGGCGTGCACTGGCTCGACAGCGGGCGTCCGGGCGCACCGCCTGTCGTGCCCGAGCTACGTCGGACCGAGGCGGGCCGCGCGGCATCGGGGAGTGACTGGATCGGGCTCGAGCGGCGCCGTGACCATCTGGTGACCGGGGTTGCTTCGCTTCGGCTGCTGCCGGCCTGGTTCGCACTGCCCCTGATGTTGGGCCTGTTGATCGCGACGTGGCGACGCGAGGGCACGTGACTGGAGGACGGGTTTTATACGCGTTTCGCACCACCTACATTCAATCGTGTCTGAAGGTACCGTGTCTGAAAGGATCGTGTCTTCCAGATCTCGGATCCCGATCGGTGGGGCTTGCCGCCCGAATCCTCCACCCCGGTGTCGCCGGCCTTTGCGCTGGTCGGCTTTATCGGGTTGGCGTTGCTAGTCTGCGCCGCGGATAGCGCAGTAGCCAGCGGCGCAGCGGGGCGTTGGTACCTGTCACTGGCACGACCGCTGGGCACGCCGCCCGACTGGCTGTTCGTTTCGGCGTGGGGCACGCTGTGCGCTCTGGCAGGCTTCGGCGGCTGGCTGGTCTGGCGACACCCGGCCGGCACGCGGCCATTGCGGCTCTGGGGCTGGCAGCTCGCGGTCAACGCGCTCTGGACGCCCGCCTTCTTCGGCCTGCACCGGCCGCTGCTCGGTCTGGCCGTGCTGCTGACACTGATCCCGCTGATGGCTCTGACGATCCGTCGCTTCGCCCGCATCAATCATATCGCGGCCTACTCGCTGATTCCCTATTTGCTGGGAACCGGCTATTGCTTTTACCTCAACGCCGGATTCTGCTTGCTCAATCCAGGCTGATCAGAGGGAGGCTGCATGAGGTCCGAGGGGTTGTCCGCGGTCGCGTGCCGCGGTGGGCGCGTGGCCGTCTGGCCGGTGCTTATGCTGTTGGCGCATCCGGCGATGGCGCAAATGGCCATGCCGCCGGATATGAACAATTTCCATGGGTTCAGCGGCGTCCCCCAGTTCGGGCAACAAGCGCCCGCGGCGCCGACGGCCGCGCGTCCCCCGCCGATGGGCTTGCCGGGAGCCCAGCCGAAGGCAGCACCGGCGCCGCCGACGCAGCCCCCGGCCATGATGAGTCCGACCGATGCGTTGTTCGACGCGATCAATCGCGGCGACCTTTCGGCGGCTCAGGACGCAGTCAGCCGCGGGGCGGACCTGAACGGCCAAAACGTGCTGGGCATGACGCCGGTGCAGCTCTCGATCGACCTGGGGCGCAACGACATCACCTTCCTGCTGTTGTCCGCAAGCGGCGGCGGTGCGACAGCTTCTCAACCGGCGACGGCGGTACATGCCGCGCCATCGGGCACCAGGGGCCTGGGCGGTGGCAAACTTGCCCGGGCTACTGGGCGCAGGCCGGAAAGGCTCGTGCGGGCGACCGCGGCGACGCCGGCGGTCCAGACTCCGCGGCTGTTTGCGGGGAATGGGGGTTCGCCGATTCCGTCAGCCGGGTTCCTCGGCTTCGACCCGGCGCGTTAGATTAGACCCAACGCCCACCTCTCCCGCTCTGCGGGAGAGGTGGCCGCAGACGCTGCCGATTCCTCGTTAAATCGCCACCTCCCGCCCGATCTCGACCACCGTGTCCGCCGGCAGCCGGAAATAGTCGGTCACGTGCACCGAGTTACGTTGCAGGAAGGCGAACATGCGTTCCAGCCATCGCGGCAGCCCTCGCCCGTCCTCACGCGCCACGACAGTCTCATGACCGACGAAATAAGTCACATCCGATAGATCCACGCGGCAGCCTACCCCCTGGGCTCGTTGCAGCAGAGCCGGCACGTCGGGCCGCTGCATGAAGCCGAACCGCGCCCGGGCACGCCACACGTCCGGTGCGATCTCCTCCACCATCAGCCGCTCGCCGTCGGCCACCCAGGGCACCGATTCGGTCGCCACCGACAGGATGACCACCCGCTCGTGCAGCGAGCGGTTGTGCTTGAGGTGCCACAGCAGCACCGGCGGTGCGTCGTGCTCGGTGCGCGTCATGAACACTGCGGTGCCGGGCACGCGGGGAATGCCGCCGCGCGCGATGCGCTGCATCACCTCGCCGATCGGCACCACCGAATCGCGCAGGCGTGCCGCGACCGCCACCGCGCCGGCATGCCACACCAGCATCACGCCATAGACCACCGCAGCCAGCACCAACGGCACATAGCCGCCGTCCGCCACCTTCATCAGGTTGGCGGCGACGAACGCGGCGTCAACCACTGCCAGCGCGCCGGCCACGGTGGCCGCAGCCGGCACGCTCCAGCGCCAGATCTCGCGCATGGCGATGAACAACAGCACGCTGGTCATCAGCATCGTCGCCGAAACCGCGATGCCGTACGCGGCAGCCAGGTTGTCGGACTTGCGGAAGCCGATGGTCAGCCCGAGCGTCACCAGCATCAGCATCCAGTTCACCGGGCCGACATAGATTTGTCCGTAGCCGCTGGCGGATGTCTGGGTGATCGGCAGCCGTGGCAGCCAGCCAAGCTGGATCGCCTGCCGTGTCATCGAGAACGCGCCGGTGATGATCGACTGGCTGGCGATGACGGTGGCGATGGTTGCAAGCAGCACCATTGGCGCCAGCAGCATCGTCGGGCACAGGCGGAAGAAGATATTGTCCGTGGTCGGCGCGCCTGCCAGCACAATGGCCGCCTGGCCGGCATAGTTCAGCACCAGGCTTGGGAACACCAGCGTGGACCAGGCGAGCCGGATCGGACGGCGGCCGAAATGGCCCATATCGGCATACAGCGCCTCGGCGCCGGTGACGCACAGGAACACCCCGCCCAACACCAGAAGCGCCGTCCAGCCGCCGGAGAAAAGATAGCGCAGCCCCAGCCACGGATTGAGCGCCACCAGCACGGCCGGATGCTGTGCTATGCCTGATAAGCCGAGCAGCGCAATCACCGCGAACCACACCGCCATCACCGGCCCGAACAGTCCGCCGATGCGCGCGGTGCCCTGCCGCTGCACCGCGAACAGCGCAACAAGGATCGCCACTGCCGCCGGCAGCACGAAGCGCTGCAACATCGGCGCGACGATGTTGAGGCCCTCGAGCGCCGACAGCACGGAGATCGCCGGGGTGATCGCGCCGTCGCCGTAAATCAGCGCCGCGCCGAACAGTCCCACCAGCACGATGATCGGTCGCCGATGCCGCTTGACGCCCAGCAGCGACATCAGCGCCAGGACGCCACCCTCGCCGTCGTTGTCCACCTGCATGGCCAACGCGACGTATTTCACCGAAGTGACGATGATCAGCGTCCAGACGATCAGCGACAACGCGCCCAGCGTCGCGTCCGGCGGCGGGTTGGCGCCGGTCGCGTCGAGCACGGTCTTCAAAGTATAGAGCGGGCTCGTGCCGATATCGCCGAACACCACGCCAAGAGCGGCGAGCGTGAGCACCGGCAGGCCGGAATGGCCGGCCGGCGGGTTCGATGACACGACGGCGGTCTCGGACAAGGTGCACTCCGAAACTACACCTCTCCCGCCCCGCGGGAGAGGTCGGTTCGCGAAGCGAACCGGGTGAGGGTGTCGCCGTGCAGAGGGTCGGCCCCCCGCACGACTCGAACTAGCCGCCGTAGAAGACGTTGTCGCCGAGGTCCTTCATCTCGAGGATCGCCGCGTCCGGGCGTCCGGTCATCGCGTGCGGCAGATGTGCCTCTGTCACCTCGGCGACCACGATGTGATGATCGCCTTCCTCGACGATCGTCTTCACCTGGCATTCCACCGCGCCAGCCGCCGCGTCCAGGATCGGCGCGCCATTGTCCGCCGACCGGAACGACTGGCCGGAGATCTTGCCGCCTTCCAGTTTTGCCGGCTTGAAGAAGGTGAAGGCGAGCCCCTTGGCGTCCTTGCCGAGCATATTCAGCACGAAACGGCGCGCCGACTTCATCACGGCGTAAGCGCCCGAATCGGTCTTCACGCCCACCGCCACCAGCGGCGGCACGAAGGATGTCTGGGTGACGAAGTTCACGGTCGCGGCGGCCACCCCGCCCTTCCCGTCGTCCGCGGTCAGCACGTAGATCCCATACGGGATCATTCGCAACACGGTCTTCTTCGCGTCGGCATCCATGGCGTTTCTCCTGACGTTGATCTAGTTGAAATGCAAACCGCCGCTCAGTGGAATTGTCTGGC
>Ga0335075_10003743_pt1 | contig 23952 bp, 20 predicted proteins | sample Lox_Sample_24_FD_206723 | JGI IMG/M metagenome (GOLD analysis project Ga0335075, IMG submission 206723) | Soil microbial communities from Loxahatchee National Wildlife Refuge, Florida, United States - Lox_Sample_2.4 | ecosystem: Environmental > Terrestrial > Soil > Wetlands | place: USA...
ACCGTATAGACGCGGATATCCGGTGTCACCGGAACATGGATCGGGAAAGCTGCAAATGGCTGCCAGCGGCTCAGCGCTCCCAGAAGTCCTTTGGCCAATACGATTCCTGCCGCGCCTCCCGCCAGCGAAACAATGACGGACTCTGTCATGAGTTGGCGCAGAATCCGCGAACGGGTTGAACCGACCGCCAAACGGATTGCCAGCTCGCGGCCCCGATCCGCGGCGCGCGCGGCAAAGATGCTGCCCAGATTCGTGCAGGCCGCCGTCAGCACCAGCAGCGCCAGCGTCATAATTCCAAACAAAAATGCATGAATAGGCCCGCCCAGCACATCCCCCATCAGTCCGGGTTTAACAAGACGCGCATATAAACCGTCGTCCTCCGCCGGATGTTGGCGCATCATCTCGCTGGCGATAACGTTCAGATTCTCAGTCGCCTGCTGCACGCTGACTCCCGGCTTCAGCCGTCCCACCAGCCAAACCTGGTGGTTCGAACGCTGTTCCAGGTAGTCATCGCCTTCAATTTGCTGCTCGTTCACGATGGGAACCCAGAAGTCGGGAGACATGAAAATCTCGGTACCGTTAAAGCTTTTGGGCGCAACTCCAAGGACGGTGTAGGGGTGCTCATTCACGTCGACTTGCCGGCCCACGATAGCTCGATTTCCATTGAAATGTGTGTGCCAGAAATTGTTGCTCAAGACGATATAGGGCGCGGAGTTGGGCCCATGCTCATCCGACGCATGGAAAAATCGGCCCAGCGCAGGCCGGACTCCCAACACGTCAAAATAATTGCCGGAGGCTTCGAAGCCAAAGCTCTTGGTGACGAGCGTGCCCTTGCGGATGCCAGCCAACGTCATGTCGTAGGCGGCGATTCCGCTGAAGGTGGAGTTGCTGTCACGGTAATCCCTATAATCAGGATAGGATTGGGTGTCCAAGCCCACGGGTTTGCGCGCGATGTTGTAGAGATTCTCGGGGTGCGGCACATCCAGCGGCCGCAAAATCAGCGTGTTCAGCACGCTGAAGACGACCACGTTCGCGCCCACGCCAAGAGCCAGCGTCAGAACCGCAGTGATGGCAAACCCCGGCGACTTGCGAAGTTGTCGGACCGCATAGCGCAGATCTTGCAGCAAAACTGGCATGGATACGCACCCCTCAAGAACACGTACGCAAAGAACACATGCATGTTCCCTACCAAACGGCGAGGGTGGAGTGGCTGAATAGGATCAGCTAGATAGAGAGGGAGATTCGCAAGAATAAAGCTGGGAACTGTCCGCTCTCGGACGGTGAAGTCCAAAAGCGGACACCTGAAGGCTCAATAATTACGGCCGCGTATCGTCGCGTAGTTCGGCATGGGCCGAGTTCGATTGCTGCAGCTCCTTGATCGCCGCCAGCACTTCTTCGCTATGGTGGCTGGGATCGACGCCGATCCATTCCTTCACAATCTTGCCTTCCGAATTGATCAGGAACGTATTGCGCTTGGCCAGTTTCATTCCCATGTAGTTGCCGAGCGAACCATATTCCTCGACGACCTTGTCATCGGTGTCGGCCAGTAGCTTGAAGTGCAGACCGTCCTTTGTACAAAATTCCTGGTGACTCTTCACGGACTGAACGCTGACGCCCAGCACCACCGCGTTCACGGCGTCGAACTTGCTCATGTCGCGCTGAAAGTTCTTGGCTTCAATGGTGCAGCCGGAGGTCATGTCCTTGGGATAGAAATACAGTACCACCCACTTGCCTCGATACTGGTCCAGACTGACGTTGGTGCCTTCTTGCGATGGCAGCGTGAAAGTCGGCGCCATCTGGCCGACTTGAGGAATCGGATCGGAAGCGGCAAAGACGCGCACTCCCATATACAGAACCACAACGGTAAGCAACATAACGAGCGATACACGGGTCAGGTTCATAAGAAATCTCCGGCCTCGATTATACGGATGTGCCTATTACGCTGGCGACTGGAGGATCGCCGCTCGCAGTTATTTCTTTTCGCCGGCTCGCTGGACGACGTCCGCGATAAGGGTGATTCCAGCTTGATCGGCAGCGGCGACCACCGCTTCCAGATCGAAAATCAATGTCCGTCCGGCCTCAATCGCCAGGCAGGTCGCGCCCGCCTGCTGCATCGCGGTGATGGTCCCAATCCCAATCACTGGAACATCGAAACGCATGTCCTGCTTTGGCTTGGCAACCTTGACCACGGTCAACGATCGCTCCAGCGTGGACGCTTCGCCTGTCTCCGCCAGTGATCGCAGAATTTCCCCGGCACGCGCGATCACGGCATCGGTGCCTTCCATCGCCTCCACTGCAACGCAGGCCTGGGCAGCAATCACCACCGTCTGCCCAATGTCATATGCCGCCAACGCCTGCGCGACTGCGTGACCATAGGCGATATCGCGCAGCTCCGTCAGATTAGGGCTGCGCTTCGTCAGAACACCCGGCTTCGCCAGCAATGGCTCCAGAAATGTCGTTGAGGAGATCAGCTCGATTCCTTCATCCTGCAGCACTTTTGCAATCGCTCCCAACAGTCCATCGGTATTCCGCGACGACAACGAAAGTAACAGCTTCGCCAGCAACCAGTCCGGTCGAATGCTGGAGAAAATCTGCTTGTGCTTCACCTGCCCGGCCATTACCGCCTGGGTAACGCCTTCCGCATGGAACATCGCAATCAGCCGCGCCAGTTCGCCGAGCGAGAACCAATGCACCCGCACTCCGGCATCGCGGGCGGCACGGGTGTCCATCTCCGGCTCCGTCTCCTCGCGGACCGCGGCGACGATAACTTCACTGCCATGTGCACGCGCCGCATCCAGCAGCAGAAACGGAAATCGCCCATTCCCCGCGATCAAACCCAGCCTTGCGGGTCGAACTGCAGCGGCTTGGTTCGGTGTGGACATGTTTGGTTGGATGTCGATTATTTCAGAACGCCGCGCGTGGAACTTTCGATGAACTCAATCAGGTAGCGCACGTCTTCCGACGCGGTTTCTTCCGCTTTCAATTTATCCAGCGCCTGCGTGGTGTTCAACTTCGCGCTATGCAATGTTTTGTAGGCATGGTGCAGGTCGCGCACCTGATCGGAAGAGAATCCCCGTCGCTGCAGACCGACGCGATTCAATCCGAACGCATGCGTATCGCGTTTCGCGGAGGTCAGCGAAAATGGCAGCACATCCTGAACAATGACCGTCCCGCCGCCGATATAGGAATGCCGGCCGATGCGACAATACTGATGCACTGGGCAAAGCGCCCCTACTGTCGCGTAGTCCTCAACGGTGACGTGACCTGCCAGCGTGGCCGCATTGGCCAAAATGCAATGGCTCCCAATCTGGCTGTCGTGGCCGATGTGCGCACAAGCCATCACCAGGCAATCGTCGCCCAGCCGTGTAACACCACCGCCGCCGTTCGTTCCCCGCGAGATGGTAACGTATTCGCGGATGACGTTGCGATCGCCGATTTCAAGCCGCGTCGGCTCGCCCTGATACTTCAAATCCTGCGGAGCCACGCCGACCGAAGCGAAAGGAAAAATCCTATTTCCAACGCCCAGCCGGGTGTGACCGTCCAGCACTACGTGCGACACCAGCTCGCAATCCTCTGCCATCTCGACATTTGCGCCGATCGTGCAAAAAGGTCCGACGATGCAGCGCCCACCAATTGTCGCTGTATCCGCAACAATGCTGGATGGGTGGATCCGCGCGGTTGGGTGAATACTCACGCTTCGACAGCGGCCTCTTGCGGTGTGCTCGCGGTTTCGCCTGCGGCTTCCGCCTTGATGGAGCGATTGCGCGGCACCATCTGCGAGGTCACAATCCCCTCGCAAATCAGCTTGTCGTCCACGTACGCTTTTCCCTGCATCCGCATCAGGCGGCTGCGCCAGTTGAGCACGTCGATTTCAAGTCTAACCTGATCACCCGGAAGCGCGGGGCGCCGAAAACGCGCGTGCTCCACTCCAGTAAAGAAAATCAGCTTCTCCGATGGATCCGGCAATTCCACCATTACAAGGATGCAGCCCGCCTGTGCCAGAGCTTCCAAAAGCAACACCCCCGGCATGATCGGATAACCGGGAAAATGTCCAGGAAAAAACGGCTCATTCACGGTAACGTTCTTGATAGCGACGATCCGCTTTTTGCGCTCCATCTCGAGAACGCGGTCGATCAGCAGAAACGGATAGCGATGCGGCAGCAGTTTCATGATCTCGACAATGTCGAGTGGAGCCTTCAGCAAGTTGTCTTCGGGATTTGCGTGCTCGTTGTTTTCCATGGCTATCCAGCAGATTATAAAACGCCGCGACCATGGAGCGTCTTTCTTCTATGGTTTGCCCGCGTTTTCGTAGCGGGCTTTCAGGTCCTTGTATCGATCCGGTCGCGTGGTCCCCGCCAGATGATCCTGCAGTTGATCCAGAAATGCGTGCCATCCGGCGCCCAGGCCAGCCAGCAATTCAGGGCGGACTCCCACGTGAGAAAAATGCAGCTCTGTCTCCGCCACGTCGCCTTCCAGCTTCCAGTTCACCAGCGAATCTCCCCAGGTGTAGATCAATAAATTCGGCGGTTCGAAGTTGCAGACAATCCCTTCCAGCGATCCCTCCGCGGAAAAGTCGATGTGAATTTTGCCGCCCACCCTCGCATCCAGCTGGGTTGGGAACTTCATCCAGACCGAGATCTCTTCCGGATTCGAAATGGCGCTCCACACTCGCTCCAGGCTCTGCGAATACGCGCGATCCCAGTCGAGCCGATAGATCGTCTCCACCGATGCAATGGAGTCATTCGGCTCTTCTTTCGGTGCTTCGACGCGCTGCGCAAAAGGATTTTTCATCGTTTCTCCATCGCCTACTTCAGGTGCGCCGCGGCATAGTCCGGATCAAATAAGTTTTCCGCCAAGCCGGCGTTATACTCCACGCGCAATAGAAACATCTGCTCGACAATGTCGCCATTGTGGGTCCGCGTCACGGTAAAAGGCGTCGCGATGCCGTCGATTCGGTGATAGTTGTCGAACTCGACAGCATCCACATTCTTGTCGTGAAAACGGGGATCGCGCCACTCGAAGCTGAGCTGCAACGGCAGATGACTCTCCGAGTCCACGTCCAGCGTCACCGCATTGTTGGCGGCATCCATCAGCGTAAACTTTTCCGCCGAGTGTCGCTCTATCTGCTCAGCGCCGTCATTCAGAACCACCGTCGCCGGGTCGCCAAGCCACCGATCCAGCACCCTTCGCAGAGAATGTCTCTGCCAGCGTAAATGGTCTTTTACTTTCTCCGACGGCAAACTCTTTTTCCCTTTGTAGGTGATCTCCCAGCCATTCCGACCGGAATAAATCTCTACTACCTGCCCCTTGTCGAGTTCTACTCGCTCTTTATTGGGATGCTCACGGCTGATCACCGCGTCCGTGACTTCTCCGGTTGGATTGCCCTGAAAGAAGGAGCCAATGCGAACGTGTTCTCGGCTGGTTCGTACGCCCAGCCATGCCGGACCACCCAGCGCCTGGACCGTTGCCTCCAGGGTCGCATGCGCTTGTCGCTGGCTCACTACTCCGGCAGCACCCGTGACCTGCGCGATTAGCGACGCTGGCAATAGGCCGCCAACCATCAACGTCATTGCCAGCCCTAGCCGCAGATGTCTCGTCGGACTACCCCACCAGCACAGCGCCACCGTTGACATTGAAGACCTCTCCGCTGACGAAGCCAGCAAACGGAGTGCATAGAAATAAAACCGGCCCGGCAATCTCCGCCACTGTCGCTGCCCGTCCCAGCGGAATCCCCGAAACCACTCGCTCGCACTTCTTCGGGTCGCGCAATGTCGCTGCCGACATGTCCGTGTCCACCCAACCCGGCGCCACGCAATTCACGTGGATGCCTTCGCGGATTAGTTCGCTCGACAAGCTCTTGGTGAAGCTGATGAGCGCACCCTTCGACGCCGCATAGTCGGCATGCATCGCTTCTCCGCGCTGCCCCGCTGTCGAGCTGATCAGCACAATCGAACCCGCGGCCACATTTTTGTCTGGCCTGCCTTGCTTTTTGAATTGACCCACTGCGGCCTGCACCACGCCAAACATGCTGTCCAGATTGATGTGCATGGTGCGGTGCCACTGCGCATCCGCCATTCGCTCAATAGGCGCATCGTCCGGCGGCCAAATGCCATGATTGCCCACCAGGCAGTCAAGCCGTCCAAACGCACGCACCGTATCTTCGACCAACTCTCGGCCATGCGCAGGAGTGGTCAGCTCACGGTGCACTGCCAGGCAGCGCTCCGGACCACCGCATTCCGCAGCCAGCGCTTCAGCTTCTTTCGCCGCGCTGCGGTAGTTAAAAACAACTTTGGCGCCTGCCTCGACAAACAGCCGCACCGTCGCCGCGCCGATTCCACGCGACCCTCCGGTAATCAACGCAACTTTTTCCTGGAGCGAGAGCAGCACTCCCGAATGAGATCCCTTTTCTGTCATAGTCTTGACGCTAAAAGAAGGCACGCAATCCTGCAACTCCTCGGACCCGTTCTGGCAGGAGGTCGACCTTTGGCCGCCGGACAAGATCAATGTGTTGTCTTGGGAATTCCCGGACAGGGCTGCGCCACATAATGCGGAACATCCGCCTGCTGGCGCCTCAGCGCGGCATTCAGCATCTGCAACGCTTTCCCATTTGCCGGGTCCAGCAGCGACTCCGAGCAGGCAACGGAGTGCCCCGCCACTCCCTTCTGAAAAAACTGATGGCTCCATGGCAGGTACAGCAGGGCACCGTAATTGGCGGCGCAATCCCTTGCATCACACCCGCTGAAACTGACGCCGAAGTTGGTCCCGGTGCCGGGAGTCAACACAAAATCGTCGGTGCTGGCTGCCTGAAACGGACGCTTCAGATATCCGGAATCCCAGCTCACATTTGTCACCCCGCCATCGCGCAGAAACACCACGATTCGCCAGCCATGTTTGCCGCTGGTCAAGGCCGCGGCATAGGGCGATGCATACGGCGGAATTTCCAGCTTATACAGAACCAGATGATAGAACTGCAGCCACTGCCCCATGCGCTGTAGGTCCGCCCCGGTATAGCCCTTCTGGCACAGCGACGGGCTCGCCGGAGCCAGCCATACCGCTGCCAACAACCACGCAGCGACCACGAAAACCTTCGATCGTCGCGCCATCTCTCCTCCGGTTCACCGGGCTGCGCATCTCCCCCGGCTCGACTCCCTTCATATTTTCACGAATGGAAAGATCGAGACACAACGAAGCAATCGAGATGATCTCTTTAGCCGGTGGCAATCTGGGTGGTGAGCTTTACGGTTGCAGCAACCGCCGGCTCGCTTGCCGCCAGTCGCGTTAATGTCAGCACCGTAATGTCATCATCCTGGCCGAAGGCGCTGGCTTCCTCCGCCACCTGGACGGCGGATGACCCGGCCCGCGACATCTCCCGCACCCGGTCGAAACCAAACAGCTCGCCCTGCGCGTTCCGCGCCTCCACAATGCCATCGGTATAGAAGGTCAAGGTCTCGTTTTCCTGCATGCGAAAAACAATCTGGCCGTACTTTGCGTCCGTCACGATGCCCAGCGGTAATGCCCCTTCCAGAGGCAATTCCTTTCCATCCCGCAGCGGCGAAAAGTGACCGGCAGTCGCGATCGCAGCGCTTCCGTCCGGTTCAATCCGCATCGCCACGCAAGTCGCAAACCCGCCCTGGGTACGGCCAATCAGACGGCGATTCAGTCCCCGCAGAATTTCCCCAGGCTCCTGCGTATAGTCGGCCAGGGTACGCAGCGTGCCTACAATCAGCGACACCACCATCGCCGCCTTCAACCCCTTGCCGCTGACGTCCCCGACGACGATCAGCGCGCCTCCCGCTTCGAGCGGAATCACTTGGTAGAAATCTCCACCGAGTTCGGTAGCCGGCTTGTAGATACTGGCAATCGAAAAACCCGCTATCGCTGGAACATCTTCGGGAACCAGAACTTGCTGTACCTCTTGCGCCGACTTGATTTCCATCTCCACCAGCGCCTGGCGGCGACGCTCCAGGAACTGCTGCCGCGCCACGGTAAACAGCAGCACCAGGAACAGCAGTGTATCCAGCAAAAATGTTGCGCTAAAAGTGTAGCTGCCCAAATGCAGGCCCCAGGCACGGAGGTCCGTAGTCAGCGTCCAGTGCGTGAAGCGCCTTCCCTGTGCGGAAGTCTCGATCACGAAATTCCACATGCCGTACAGGAACGCCGTGATTGCCACCGGCCAAAGCTCCATCTGCTTCCGACGCGCCAGACCAAATCCCACAATGAAGAAGATATACAGCGGAATGAGCTGGTAAATGGCCGTCGTCACTGCATCGGTCCATTGCATGCCCAGGCCAACATTCTGCCAGTTGAAAAGAACGCTGGTGTCTATGAGCACCGCGACGAGATACAGTGCTGCCAGCACCGCCGTCAAGCGCCGCCATTTCGGATCTCTGCCAAATCCAAAGAGCGTCAGTAGAAGCAGCCATAGCGAGATGTCCTGAACCGCATCCACACCCTGCAGGAAAAGTTGCGTCGAAGTGAAATGGAGGCCGTAGGCCATCGCGTCCAGCGCCAGAAACGCAGTCGCGCCCTCTGCCATCAGATAAATCGCCAGCCACAGATAGAGCCACTGCTTTCGGTCCCGCAGAAACAGCAGCAGAGTCAACAGTCCGGCGACGAGTACCACAGCTCCGATCAGAATTTGCGGAAGCTGATGGTGTTCCTGCAGATAGCGTGGCTCCATCGCCTGCGCGGCCAGGACGGATGGATTGCCCAGCAGGGGAGCCCCGGTCAGGCCGCCCTCGCCCCACATGTCAGTCGAAGCAAGCGGGGCCTTCCATACGCGCAACGCCAGCACCCCATCAGCAGGAATCTCTCCCAGCGAATACACGGCGCTGTGGCCATTCGACCACCAGATGGCATGCGGCGGAAGGCTGCCGTAGCTACCGATCTTCTTTCCATTCCAATAGATTTCGTAGGCATCATCGACGGGCGGGATCAGAATGGCAAGCTTGCCGGCCGACCCGGTCACTTCAATGTGCTTGCGATACCAGCCGTTTCCTGTGTATCCCGGATGCGTCTGCGCACCCCAGGGCTCGTCACCGCTCAGTTGCTCCCAGCCGGAGTCGTTGTATGCGGGACTTGCCCAAGCTGGATCGTCTCCCATGTGGAATTGCCATTTGCCGCCGACGGCGACGGAGCCGGTACCAGGATTGGGGGCTTGAAACGCCTGGCCATGCACGCGAATCGCAGGAAGCACCAGACAGGCCAGCAACAATGTTCGCGAGAGAGTCCGAACGAACGAAGTGCAAAACGGCCGCCGACAACTGTCGGGCTTAAGAACCATCAAACACTCCTCTGACACCCTGGGCTAAAGTGAAGGGGAACTTTTTCTCCGCCAAGCATACCAGCTTCTCGAGTTTCCGCTACAAGAAAGAATTCGCAGGTATCTGCTGCGTTCTGCGTTGCGGCAGCCGGACCCTACATTGCCGCCACCGCGTTGGCAAAGCGATCCATTTCTTCCTCCGTGTTGTAGTAATGCACCGAGGCTCGCACCATTGCCGTCAACCCGCGCTGCTCCATATCAATCCGCGTCGAACCCACACCGGTCACGCGCACGTTGATCCGCTGCTCGCGCATTCTTTCAAGAATTTCCCTCGCCCCATGCGCTTCATGCGTGAAGGTCACAATGCCGCAGCGTGGCTGGCTGCCGCTACCAGGCATATCACGTACCGTGACTCCATGGATTTCGCCCAGCTTTTCACGCAACTGCCCCGCCAGCATTGTGACTCGCGCCGCAATATTGTCGAGTCCCACCGCCATTGCATACTCGACGGCGGCTCCCAGGCCCAGCTGACACGCCACAGCGCCACCTGAGATTTCAAATCGCCGTGCATCGTTGCGCAGCTTGTATTGCTCCCGCGCGCTCCATTCGGCGGAACTCATGTCGATTGGCGTCGGCTCCAACCGTTCCAGCATCGACTGCCGAATATAGAGAAACCCGGTTCCCCGCGGCCCGCGAAGATATTTCCGCCCGGTAGCAGCCAGCATGTCGCAGCCTAGCTCCTCCACATTCAGCGGCATCTGCCCGGCGGACTGGCAGGCATCCAGTAAATATGGAATATGATTCCGTCGAGCGATGCGACCGACAGCCACCGCCGGTTGCACCAGCCCGCCATTGGTCGGGACATGCGTTAACGTAACCAGCTTCACCCGCTCTCCGTGCTGCCGAATTGCCGCTTCCAGCGCGGTAAGAGAGATCTCTCCGCCAGGTTCATTCGGCACCACAACAATTTCGATTCCTCGCAGGCGCATCACCTGCAAAAACGCCAGGTAATTACTGACGTACTCATTCGATGCGGTAAGAATTTTGTCGCCCGGCTGAAATCCCTCGGCCAGCGCGTAGAACGCCGCATCCCACGCGCGCGTCGCGTTTTCAACTAACGCAATTTCACTCGGCGCGCATCCCAGCATTCTCGCAATGGAGCCATAGATTCCCCGGTATTCATCGGCAACACTGTCTTCGGCCTCGTATCCGCCCATCGCCGCTTCCAAATCGAGGTGCGCTTTCACGCGCTCCAGCACCGGTTTCGGCGGCAGGCTGGCGCCTGCATTGTTCAGATGCAACACGTTTTCGCATCCCGGCGTATCCGCCCGAACTAATGCAACATCAATCGCCACAGCACACCCCGTACCAAAGGATCCCGCCCGGCGGGCCACGCACTCTTTATACTAGGTTTCATCATGTCCAATTTTGATCGCCGTGGCGAGTTCGCCCCTGTCGACGAACAACTCGAGTACCTCATGAAAGGCACTGCGGAAATTATTCCGCTGCCCGATCTGCGCACCCGTCTGGAACAATCTCGCGCCACCGGCCGCCCGCTGCGCGTCAAAGCCGGCTTCGATCCCACCGCGCCCGATCTACATCTCGGCCACACCGTCCTAATTCGCAAGCTGAAGCATTTTCAAGACCTCGGGCACACCGTCATTTTTTTGATTGGCGACTTTACCAGCCTGATTGGCGATCCCACTGGCCGCTCCATCACTCGCAAGCCGCTGACACGGGAGGAAATTGACAAGAATTCCCAAACCTACACCGATCAGGTTTTCAAAATTCTCGATCGCGAAAAGACCGAGGTTCGTTACAACTCCGAGTGGCTCGGCAAGCTGGGCTTTGAGGGAATGATCCGCCTGGCGGCAAAATTCACCGTCTCCCAGATGCTCGAACGTGACGAATTTCACAAGCGCTTCCGGGCCGAGCAGCCGATTGCACTGCACGAAATGCTCTATCCGCTCGCGATGGCGTATGACTCGGTCGCACTCAACGCAGACGTCGAATTGGGAGGAACGGACCAGAAATTCAATCTGCTCACCGGTCGCCAACTGCAGCGAGACTATGGCCAGCCCGCTCAGATTGTCCTGATGATGCCGATTATCGAGGGCCTTGACGGCGTGCAGAAAATGTCGAAATCGCTCGGCAATGCTATCGGCGTGCACGAGCCGCCGCAGGAAATGTACGGCAAGCTGATGTCCATCTCAGATGAGCTGATGTGGCGTTACTGGACGCTGCTCACCGACTTGCGCCCGCACGAAATTGAAGCGATGAAGAACGATGTTGCCAGCGGCGCGCTGCACCCCATGGAAGCCAAAAAGCGGCTGGCCAGGACGATTACTGCAGGATTCCATTCCGAAACCGCAGCCCAGCAAGCCGACGAAAACTGGGCCAAACAATTTCAGGAGGGAACGTCCCCATCCGACTTGGAAACGGTCGACATAAATCTTCAAGACGTGGCAGTTGCAGATGCCGTGTATCTTGGCAAGGCGATCAGAAATCCTAATTTACCGATATCACTCCACACCGGAAAACTGCTCGTAAGACTGGGAATGAAATCTTCTCGCACTGACGCTGAGCGCCAAGTTAAGGTGGGAATCAGTGTCAATGAAGCAACCGTTAAGACCGTTCTGTTTGAGATCAAGTCTCGCCCAACTAAGCTCATCGTTAAGGTCGGCAGGCAAATCAAAATCGCCAACATCATTACCCCAGCTTTGGACGATCCGTCCATTCGACACATAATCGAGCCGTAGTTTCTGCGGTTGATTTATAGCGCCGCGCGGATTACCCTCAACCGCATGGCCTGCCCCAAGTCGCTCGGCGTTTGTGCCACTCTACTGCTGCTCTGTCTTCCTGTTGCCGCCAAGGTTCACTCGGTCGCGGTGGGCGGATGGCGCAGGGTTCCGTATACACCCCCCACCACCGCATCGGGCCCATCTCCTGACGAACCCACCAACCTGCACGTCCGTCCGCTGGTCGTCGACGGCCAGGTGAAGGATTGGACCACCGGCGAGATTCACGAGATTACGGACCGCACCTTTGTCGCTCGCCGCGCCGTCAAGCTGAACGACGCATTGCCCGACGAGGCTGGCGCTCACTGGATTTGGGTTCTGGGGCCTTGGCTGCTGGTCGATCGCAGTTCTGCACACATCAGTGTGCTGCATCTGCCAGACTTCGATCCGGCAGTGTCGGAGGTTGTCTGGTTTCGCGACTACGCTGCCTATTGCGGCGTCAACAGCACCGGCAAACATCTGTACGCGGTAGTTACACAATTGGGAGTGCGACGACCCCTGGTTGCCAAGGCCCTTTCGCAATGGACGGTGGACGATCACCCCACCCCCGCCTGCGCTCCGGCAACCTGGCAGCGCCAGCCGCTGCAGGTCGTCTTCCATCCCACCAACAGCGCGGCCGTCAGTTATAAGATCTTCGGCTTGGCATCCGCTCTGATTGAAGAGGGAGAATCCCCCGACGACCAATGATGCCCTCCACGCCTAATACCTCACGGTCCGGGTAGTACTCGTCGTCAGCGGCGGAGGTTTCAGCTCAAGAAACATTCGTCCCTGCGGCACATCGAAAATGACGGCATTAAAATTCTGCAAAATCCCATTGCCAATTGCTCCCGGCAAGTTCTGTTCCGCCTGAGCCGTTTCATTCTCGGCCAAATAATCCACCGCAACATTGTGGGTTTCCGCATCACCGATATAGAAGGAATTGATGCTTCCCAGGGCGACCGGATAAAATCCGTTCAATCCAAACGCCAGGCCGGAAACGGAATGTTGACGGCTATACTGGAGCTCCAACTGGCGAACATATTGGTCGTACAGCATCATCGTAGCGTCGCTTCCAGTATCCACCGCCATGTCGACGCTGTAGCGCACCAATCGATCGCTTCCCAGCGTGATCGGCGTAATGACAAAATCACGACTCGGCTTCAACGCAACCTCAATCCCGGACCCGCGATAGATATACCCGTCCCTTGGAAACAGGGTCAGGAGCTTTTTCTGGAAATCCACTTTCACCACAAAGTTCCGCAAGAACGGATAGCCCAGCATGCCGTCAGTAGGATGGCCGAAGTGCTGTTCAAACCGGTTCAAATCAATCACCGCCATCACCTGCGCCACCTGGATCGAGCCGATCGTCGCATTGATCCGTTCTTCAGGCGCGACATACACGGGCGCATCGCCGAATCCGACGTTCTTTTCCTGCTGCAATTTGAGCGGCTCCATGCCGAGCAGCTTCGAGGTTCGCAGGTTTAAAATATCTCGATTCGCGCCACTGTCCAGCATAAAGATGAAACCCGGTTTGCCCTGCAGACTGACTGTCACATAGATGTGCCGTCGAAAATACTCAAAAGGGACAGTAATCCCGGGGGCCGGTCTTTTTGGGTGGCGCAGTGCAAGGGGCGGCCTGGGTTTTGACTGCAACGTCCTTGATGGATCAGCGTGCGGCGTCACGCAAAATACTACCGCCAGCGTGAGAATGATCCTTCCCCTCATGCCTTTCACCTCCAACCGGACTTGATCGAGCGCCGTCTCGAACCCTCACCAGGCGTAGTTTACTGGCAACTCTTGCCATTCTGAATTTGCCGGGAACTTGCATCGTTCCCGATACGTCGATCACGGGATCGCAGGATCTAAGGGTCGATTTGTCGACACCTGACTCGCCGGATTCAACTCGAAAATAATGTGGCCTCGCGGCACATCAAAGACAACCTTCTTGAATTGGTCTAGCAGCGAGGTGCCAATCACCCCGGCAAAGCCGGTTCGAGTGGCGGCTGGATCGTTCACCATCTTAAAAATTGTCAGATGGCTGGCCTCCGTTCGACCCATCAGCAGCGAGTTCAACACCCCATACTGCATCGCAAAATATCCTCCCAGCCCGTACGCCTCCAGCTGCGACTTGGGTGGAAAAATCCCCTCCCAGTGAGCGCCATGGACAAACTGCGGATACAGCAACAGGGTCACATCGCTGCCTGTATCTACCTCCACCTTGATCTGTCGCTCCATATGGTCCATCGTACTCACCATCACCGGGATCGAGGTCGTCCTCGATCGGCTGGTCAAATAGAGCATGTCGCCCGGTCCTCGATAGGAGTATCTCTTTGACGGCATCAAAGTGAGCAAATGCTTGCTGAAGTCCAGTTCAACAACGAAGTGTTGCAGAAACGGAAATCCCAGAATCCCATCAATGCGATGGCCAAAGCGATTTTCAAGATCCTGCAGATCGATCACCGCCATCACGTTCGCGATTTCAATATCTCCGATCCTGGCATCAATATCTTTGGCCGCCGCAACATATACCTTTCCGGATCCCAGTCCGAGACCTTTTTGTTGCTGAATACTCACCGGCTTCAATCCCATCGCGGCCGCCGTATTCATGCTCACGATGTTGCAGTTGGTGCCGCTGTCCAGAAGAAAAACCATCCCTGGAGTGCCATTTAACGTGAGCGTTATGAAGATGTGTCGATTGAAGTAATCGAAGGGAACGGTGACCGGCGCGAAATGCTGCGCTGGGATCAGCGGAGCCACACGCTGAGGTTTCGACGTTTGCGGTAAAAGCGTAGTCGACATCGCGAGAAGAAGACTGCCGATCATGGCGGTTTCCTCCTTATGTGACACACATCATATGCCAAACTCGAAAAATGTGCTCTTCATTCTTTTGCCCTCCTGTGCATACTCTAGATACATGCAGGATATGGACGAATTACTGAAGGAAGCCGAAATTGCCCACGGCCATCTTTGCGCAGGCCAGGTGCTTGGCGTGCGTATGGCGATGCTGGGATGCGCCCGCCTCGGCCTTTCCGATCCGCGCGGAGAAGATCGCAAGCGCCTGGTCACATTTGTCGAGATTGACCGCTGCGCCACCGACGCCATTGCCGTCGTCACCGGTTGCCGCCTCGGCAAGCGCGCGTTGAAGTTTCGCGATTGGGGTAAGATGGCCGCGACGTTTGTCGACGTCGAAAGTGGCCGCGCAGTGCGCATCTGCGCTCGCGAATCCTCCAGGGAAGCGGCGCACCAACTTCACCCGGAGATTGACAACAAAAATCGGCAGCAGATGCTGGCCTATCGCGAACTGCCGGACAACATCCTTTTTAGCGAGCAGTGGGTGCAGGTACTGCTCAGCGAAAAAGAATTTCCCGGCTACAAGGCGGAACGCACACTTTGTGCCGTCTGCGGAGAAGGCATTAATTACGATCGCTACGTTATGCGCGACGGGAAAAAATTATGCTACGGCTGCGCCGATTGTGACGCACGTTATTACCAACCGATCGAATCCCCGCCAACAGAATAACGGTTTCTCGCCTCGCAGCTTTACCGGCGCTCACTGCTCCGGCGCCATGTACTCCAGACGCAAAAATGCCCGGCAAATTGCCGGGCCATTTTGCTTGCCTTGAACTACATTACTTCTTTTTTGCGGCCTTCTTGGCTGCTTTCTTTGCAGGTGACTTCTTTGCTGCAGCCTTCTTGGCTGGAGCCTTCTTTGCTGCCTTTTTCGTTGCCTTTTTAACTGCCAATTTAGTACCCCTTGTTGTAGTAGATTTACGGTGCTGCTTGACCGCTTTCTTTGCGGACTTCTTTACGGCAGACTTCGCCGAAACCTTTTTCGCTGCTTTCTTCACGGCCTTCTTGGCGGCTTTCTTCGCCGGAGCCTTCTTGGCTGCCTTTTTTACCGCTGCTTTTTTCACGGCTGCCTTTTTCGCTGGAGCCTTCTTTACTGCAGTCTTGGCAGGCGCACTCGCCGGTTTCGCCGCGGGCTTCGACGGTGCCACTGGAGCCGCAGGCCGCTGATATTCCACCACTGGAGTCGCTGCAATCACGATGGCATCATCTGCATCCATCTGATCTTCGTCATCGTCCGACGTGATGGAGATGGTCACTTCTTCTTCCTCTTCAAATCCGTCGCCGGCGTCCTCGCCAAACTCACTCGTCTCCGGTTCGTACTCACTGTCATCGGACATTCGCTTGAATTGATCGTCGATCATGCTCATCTCCCTTTGCCGTTAGCACTCATGGCCGTATCTTACATCTTCGTCAATAAAGCCGCAGCAGCCAATGCAATGCATACCTGCATAAGGATGCTACGAGTTCGCCGGAAACACAAGCGCGAAGTTCGTTCTGCGGGTTACCTGCCTCCCCAGCGAACGTGTATCATGCGGTCTTCTTCGTGTGGTGTTTGCTGGAAGAAGTCTCTACGTGACTCGATGCACTCTTGTGGTGCGTTTTACCCGCACTCGAAGTATGACGCTTGGAGCTGTGATGAGTGGTGCCCCCGTGCTCATACCGGCTGCGGCGATGATGCCGCACCGGCTCCGACACGTAGATGGTTCTGCCCACCGGCAGACGGTTTCCACGTAACCCATTCCAGCGACGCAACTGGCTGGTAGTCACGCCAAATCGATCCGCCAACGTCACCATGGTGTCGCCGCGATGCACGCGATAGCGCATATGTACGGACACCGGAGGTGGCGGCACCGGGATCACCAGCGCCTGGTTCGCGTGGATCGAGTCATCCGACTGCAATCCGTTGGCCTCCGCCAACTCCTTTGTGGTTACGTGAAACGATTGAGCGATGCTGGCAAGTGTGTCATCCTGGGTGGCGATGTGAAAGCGCCATGCGTTGCGATGTTCTTCCGGCACCATAGCTAGCCGTTGCTGAAACAACTGAGCCGTTCCCGGCGGCAGATGCAGATCGAAGGAGAAATCACTTGGCGTGCTCATCTGCAACAAGCTGGGATTCAGTTGCTGAATCTCTTCTGTTGTCGTTCCCACCAGATCCGCCACCAGGCGAAGATTGATGCTGGAATCCGTCGTCACCGTGTCGGAGCGCAGCGGCGGATCGACTGGAATATCGGAGAGCCCATACTGGCTTGGGTTCTTTGCCATGATCGCTGCAGCCACAATGATTGGCACATAATTCTTTGTTTCCGCGGGCAACACGTTGCGCTGATACAGTTCCCAGAAATCCGCATAACCGGTGCGTTGTACGGCCCGCTGCACCTTGCCTGCACCCCAGTCATAGGCAGCCATTGCCAGATACCAATCGCCGAACTGCGCATGCAACTCCTTGATGTAGCGAGCGTAGGCTCGTGTCGATTTCTCCGGGTCAAACCGTTCATCCACCCAGGCGTTGCGCACTAACCCATAATCGCCGTACGGCATAAACTGCCACATGCCACCGGCACCGCTGCGCGGGTTCACCGCTCTCGGACGGAATCCGGATTCTGCAATGGCAAGATAGATCAGATCTTTCGGCACGCCGGCGTCGGTCAGTACCTGCTCCACCATGGAGCGATACAACCCCTCCCGCGCCAGCGAGTTTTCAATGGTGTTATGACCCTTTTTTGTATTGGTGAAGTAGTTAATGTAGCTTGCGACATAATCATTCACCACCAGCGGAAGATCGGAATGCGTTACTTTCAAATCCGCCTGCGCCCGCGCCAACAGATTCGGGTCCACCGGGAAGGTGACATCGTTCGCCACTCCAACCGGCGTTTGATCCTGCTGGCTAAATCCGTTGCTCTGCTGCAGAGAATCGAGTTCGAGCGCGTTGATGGCGTCAACCCGCTGGTTGAACGCATCATTCAGCACGCTGTCGGTCTTCAGATCTCGGCCGCTGGTCAGAAAAATATCGACCGCGCGATCAAAATCTTCGCGGGCCGGCTGGTACTCCCCGGCTTGATACAATGACATTCCCGTGTCGTAGGCCTGTTTGGAGGCGGCGATCAGCGTTTGGTCCTGCTGCGCGCGATCTTCAGGCGTCGCAGCCGGCTTTGCTGCGCTGGAGGTTTTCTCTGCCGTCTGTGCTGTTGTTCCGCTGTTCAGTGTCGGCGCGGTTGCGTGCGAAGATACGCTTGCGGATGCGCCCGGCTGTTGCGCCGGACATCCACACAGCAGGAGCAGTACGCCGCTCGCAATCGGGAGGAGCAAATATTTCATCAAAGGCAATCAGGGACGTTCGCTTCCCATTGTATGGCCATTTCAGATGATCGAGGACCAATCCGCTTCAAGAAGGAGCCTCGCACCGCAACCTGCAGTTGGGAAGTACAACTTCGGCCGCTGAAATAATCTGCGTGCCAACCTTTCACCCTGGACACGCGCTGACGCCTTCAACCGGTTGACACGCTGTGTATAGAATCCTTCGCTTCAGCCGCCCTTCGTGCGGCCGCGCCACGACGTTTCATTCGTCGTACATAGAGAAACGTCCAGAGCGCTAAGACCCCCATTGTTCCGTAGCCCAGGAAGGGACTCGCGATCAGATAATTTCGGATCGTCATGTGGAAGACCAGCAGGCAGGCGAGCAAGGTTTGGGCGACCAGCCCGAATCCCCACACCAGAGTCATGACGGTCATGCCGCGACGAAAGGATTGAAACTTGCGAAGCTCTTCGAATTTGTCCGCCTCAGATCGCGATTCTCGTAGTTTTGACGCGCGGGCGAGTTGATAGATCAGCGGCCGTCCGATGGCAGCCGAGCCCAGAAAAACCAAGCCAATCAGTCCGGTAACGAGATTCTCTCGCAATTGCAGGAACCGGACGGAGCCTCCGCCTGCGAAAGCAAGCAACGACAGCACAATGCCCGCAATCACCAGCAGCGACAGCGCATCGATTCGTCGCTTCCGCGCGAACTCGACCACACTCCACAGGATCGGCGGTAACGACGCGGCCATCAAGGCGTGAGCCGCGCCAATCTTTGCCTCCGTTTGGACATAGATCACGTACGGAAGAACGAAGTTGACGAGAATTTCGATACCGGAGTTGACGAATATCTTGCGGGCGAGGGCCATCCAGCTTTGCCTCCTTCAAATCTTCCCTTTCCCAGATGGTAAACTCAGCTGAAGAGACTCGCTTCCAGTCGCCATTGCAATCGGTGTGTGGAACCTTTCTTTTCTGCCAGTCGGCTTTCCTTCATGGATCGAGAACACATCCGCAATTTCGCCATCATTGCCCATATCGACCACGGCAAATCCACGCTTTCTGACCGCCTGCTGGAGCTGACAGGCTCGCTGACCGCGCGCGAGATGCAGGCCCAGGTGCTGGATGCCATGGATCTGGAGCGCGAGCGCGGCATCACCATCAAAGCCCACGCTGTGCGTATGGCTTACAAAGCGAAGAACGGTGAGACCTATCAGCTGAATCTGATCGACACTCCTGGCCACGTTGATTTTTCCTACGAAGTTTCGCGTTCGCTTGCTTCCTGCGAAGGCGCGCTGCTGGTGGTCGACGCCACCCAGGGCGTAGAAGCACAGACGTTAGCCAACGCACACATCGCCATCAACAACGGCCTCGACATTATCCCCATCATCAACAAGATTGATTTGCCCAGCGCCGATGTGGAACGCAGCAAGGAAATGATTGAGCAGACCATCGGGCTCGACGCCACCGACGCGCTGCCCATCAGCGCCAAGACCGGCCTCGGCGTGGAGGCTGTTTTGGAAGCTGTCGTGCATCGCCTGCCGCCCCCGAGCGGCGACGCGGAAGCTCCATTGCAGGCGCTCATATTCGATTCCTGGTTCGATTCGTATCGCGGCGTCATTGTGTTGACTCGCGTCATCAACGGTCGACTGAAGCGCGGCGAAAAAATTCGCCTCATGTCCAACGGCCGAACGTTTGAGGTGGAATCCATTGGCGTTCAAACGCCCAAGCCCGTTGCGGTGCAGGAACTTTCCGCTGGAGAAGTCGGATTTTTCGTGGCAACGATCAAAAACGTAGCCGACGCCAAGATCGGCGACACCATCACCCACGACGCCAACCCCAGCCCAACCCCGCTCCCCGGCTTTGAAGACATCAAGCCGATGGTCTTCGCTGGCCTCTACACCGTGGATGCGCACGAGCACACCCTGTTGCGCGAGGCCCTTGAAAAATTGCGCCTCAATGACTCCTCTTTCTTTTTCGAGCCGGAAAGTTCGGTTGCGCTCGGCTTTGGCTTCCGCTGCGGCTTTCTTGGATTGCTGCACATGGAAATTATTCAGGAGCGGCTGGAACGCGAATTCAATCTCGACCTGATCACCACTGCACCGGGCGTGCGCTATCGCATCACGCTCACCGATGGCAGCGTCGTCGAAGTCGACAATCCCTCACGCTGGCCGAATCCCACCAATATCGAAAGAATTCAGGAGCCAGTCATCACTGCGACGATCCTGACGAACGAGGAATATGTCGGCGGCATTCTAAAGCTGGTCGAAGACAAGCGCGGACGTCAGAAGAATTTTGAATACGTCAGCCCCACCCGCGTGATGCTGACCTATGAATTGCCGCTCAATGAGATCGTGCTCGATTTCTACGATCGCCTGAAATCCATCTCTCGCGGCTACGCCTCACTCGATTACCACTTGTCCGACACCTGGGACTCGCCAATGGTCAAGCTCGACATCCTGGTCTCGGGTGAGCCGGTCGATGCGCTGTCGATCATCGTGCATCAGGAGTTTGCGTATGAGCGCGGTCGTGCCCTGGTCTCGAAGATGCGCGAGCTGATTCCTCGGCAAATGTTTGAGGTCGCCATTCAGGCTGCCATCGGAGCGAAAGTGATTGCGCGCGAGACGGTTGCTGCCTTGCGAAAAAATGTTCTCGCCAAATGTTACGGAGGCGACATTTCCCGCAAACGCAAATTGCTGGAGAAGCAGAAAGAGGGCAAGAAGCGGATGAAGCGAATCGGGCGCGTCGACATTCCGCAGGAGGCATTCCTGGCGGTTCTCAGAATCGGCGAAGACTCGTAAAAGCCCGTAAAATCAGCCTGGAATTCACGTAGCCTTCACGGCATACTGTGGAAACCTAAAAGGGTGCACTTTAGTTTTTCGTGAGATCGAAAATATTATTGACTTTAGATGCGTCAATAGAATCAACATCTTAAAACATTCCGATGCGACAAATCTCGGTCGCCAGATTGTCAAAGGGCCGCCATCTTTCCCAAAATCGAATTTCCCACAATTTTTTCCACAAGAAAAGGGCGGCCTGCCGAAATTCGGCAGGAACCGCCCTAATGTGTTGCAATCAGTTGCCGTCTGATCTATCTATCGGCAGCTCATCGCAAAGCTTTAATGTGCCGCAGGTGTCGTGCGGTGGTGGGTCGCCGCAGGCGCTGTCGACGTTGATGCAGGAGCTGGCACGCCTGACTTCTGGTTATATTCCTGCACCACAGCTTCACTGATGTCGGCGGCCTTGCTCGCCCACACCACAGGAGTTTGCTGCGTGCTCATATCAAACACGGCGCCATAGCCATTCGCCTTGCAATAATCCTGCAACACCGCGTAAAACTTCTGCGCGATTCCCTGGTAGGCTTCCGACATCGCCTGCTGAAAGTCAGATTGCGCGTCCTGGGCTTCCCGCTGCAAAGACTTTTCCTTGTCGTCGATGACGCGCAGCCGATCCGCGCGTTCGTCCGGGCTCAACGTGCTGCCATCGGCCTGTAATTGCTTCTTCAGGGCGTCAATCTGATCGCTCAAGCCCTTCAATTCGGTTTGCTTGGGCTGGAACCTTTGCTGGATCTTCGCGAATGCCGCGCGTCCTTCATTGGTGGCGGCGACCGCAGGCTGAAATGCGATCACGGCAATCTTGGTGGCCCCGGTCGGCGCAACCGCAGCGGATGCGGGTGTGGGTGCGGATGGAGGTTGGCTGGTCTGCGCGCCGGCGCCGACAGTGAAGGTCGCTGCCAGTGCGGCAACCACAAATAAAGAACGCTTCATAATGATTTGGAACTCCTTTGACTTCCACTCGGTGTCCACCCTTCAGGTGGAGCAAGATTTGGAACTTTCATCATCTTTCAAGGTTGGCTGCTGGTTCGTGACAACCGGGAACTCTTCCCATGTTGCGGCGTAGACAAGCGAGACCGAATCTCATCGTGCAATCAATTGCAAATTCCTTCTGTGCAGCTATTCTTCAGGAAAGGTTGCGCGCATTTTTCCTCCGCGCTAAACCTGTCTCACCAGAATCTGCCGGGGGAAATCCATAACATTTCGGCTAAGAAGTGATCTGGAAGGATTATAGGAGCGCTGAAAATCTTCCGTCAAACCGCTCCCACACCGTTCTTCCCATACTTTCTACTCATTCTCGCCTAACCGTGTTGCTGTCGCAACCACTCCCTCCGCACTCCAATCCTGATCGATTCCAACAACCCCTTCACTCCTCAACTTAGAACGATGTGCTTACACTCACGCGCAGCGTCTTGCGAGGTTCCCATAGAAAGTATTTTGAACCGTAATTGGCAAGCGCTTCCTGGTAGGTGAATGTTCCCGCGTCGCCCGACGGAAAGAAGCTGCGATTAAACAGAATGTTCGAGCCCTGGATCTGGTGTAAGCGGTTGGGGTTGAAAGCGAAATAGACGCGCACTGGCGCATTGATGATTGGCAGCATGGCCGTAATCTGTGGACCGACCGACGTGCGTGGAACAATGTTGGTTCCCGGAATGGCGCCTAACCGGCTCGGGAAAACTCCGAACGATGACCACGGAACACCACCCTGGCAGGTTCCATTAATCAGATCCGGACAGCCATAGAGCGCCCCATTCAGGTTTGCCTTTGCCTGCGGATTCAAAAGCAACTGGTTATGATTTAGCGCCATATCCAAACCGAAGTCGGCGAAGAATGAGAAGTCCACCGGCCCTCCAAGAGGGATGCGGTATTCGATATTGTTCGTAATCTGCGTATCGCCGCCGATCGAAGCCACCGAATACACGGGCAATGGAATCTGCACTGGACCGAGTGTCGGATTCGTGGGATCTCTCGGGACGAGGCTTCCGTCCGGATTGGTCAGGTTGTACAGCACCTTGGTGGGAACGAAACTATACGGCGTTGCCGATCGAACATCGAAGCCCCGGATATCATTTTCACCGCCGGCGTAGAAGCGATCAAAGGGTGAGGCTACCAGTCCGGCGATGCCCTGGATGTAGGACACCTGAATGCGATAGGCGAAAATGTTGTGCCCTTCAGGATTGAAGTGGAACTTCGAAATCGGCTTGAAGAACTTGTATTCCACCAGCGGCGTGATCGAGCTGACATTGCCGCCCAATCCTGACGCCTGAAGAACAACGTTGAGGCTTTGACCGTTGCGCGGCCGATAAGGATTCCCGACCGTGCTGTAGCTGTAGCTGAGAGAAATCTGACTGGTGACAATTCCGTTCAGCGCGCTTCGACCCGTCGTTCCATGGCGGAAGTTCAAATACTGAAACAGGTTTGTGGTCGCAGGGCTGAAGGCCTGAACGTTCGAACGGCTCAAGCTGTACGTGGCGCCGATGCGTTTGAATGTCCGCGGAATTGGATAGCTGGCCGACAGGCTCAAACCCGTCTTGGTCTGGTTGTAATTCTGCACAAAGGATTGCTGCGCGGTATCGAAGTTCTGGCTCTTTCCAGTCAGCGACAAGGGGTTCTTGAACGCGTTGTACTGCGACTTCTGCGTGGTCACCTGGAAGCCCAGAGAGAGCGGATGGTTTCGTACGTATGGAATCGTCATACCGAACGTGATGTTGCGCTGCAGATCGCCCAAGGCCGCCTGCAAGGTCAGCGATTCACCCAGTCCAAGGAAGTTGTTGGTCTGATAGTTCAAGCCGACAAACGCACCCGACAGGCCGCTGAATCCTCCATTCAATCCGATGGAGTTCTTGCCCTTTTCCTTCACGTTCAGCAGCAGGTTCACAGTGCCGTTATCGGCATCCTGCTGCGTTTCAGAATCCTGGTCCACCTTCAGCGGATTAAAGTA
>Ga0335075_10003744_pt1 | contig 23947 bp, 21 predicted proteins | sample Lox_Sample_24_FD_206723 | JGI IMG/M metagenome (GOLD analysis project Ga0335075, IMG submission 206723) | Soil microbial communities from Loxahatchee National Wildlife Refuge, Florida, United States - Lox_Sample_2.4 | ecosystem: Environmental > Terrestrial > Soil > Wetlands | place: USA...
GCTCACGATGGTGCCCGGCATCGGCAACAAGGTCGCGCAGCGCATCATCCTCGAGCTGAAGGACCGTCTCGGCGCCCCCAGCGACCCGGGCCCCGCCTTCGGCGCCGCGCCGTCCCGCGCCGCCGCGCCGTCCTGGCGCGATCAGGTCACGACCGGCCTGGTCAACCTCGGCTGGTCCGCCAGGGACGCGGAGTCCGCGGTCGCCGCGGTCGAGGCCGACACGGCTGAGGCGGGCGGCGGGCAGGCACCGGACGTGGCCACGGCGCTCCGCGCGGCCCTGCGGAAGCTGTCCAAGTCGTGATGGGTGCCACGTCGTGACGGGCGAAGGAGACGCCCTGTCCAGGGCGGAAGAGGCCGAGCTGGCCCGCCGGGTGGCCGCCGGCGCGGGCCAGGCCGCGCCCGCCTTCCCTGACGACCCGTGGGGCGCCAAGCAGGGGGGAAACAGCGTCGTCTCGCCGATCGCCGACGGCGACGAGCGGGTCATCGAGGGCGCGCTGCGGCCCAAGCGCCTCGATGACTTCGTCGGCCAGGCCCGGGTCCGCGAGCAGCTGACCCTGTTGCTGCACAGCGCGCTGCGCCGCGGCCGCCCGCCGGACCACGTGCTGCTCTCCGGGCCGCCCGGCCTGGGCAAGACCACGATCGCGATGATCATCGCGGCGGAGCTCGGCGCCCCGCTGCGGATCACCAGCGGCCCGGCCATCGAGCGGTCGGGTGACCTGGCGGCCGTGCTGTCCACCCTCCAGGAGGGCGAGGTTGTCTTCATCGACGAGATCCACCGCCTCGCCAGGCCCGCCGAGGAGATGCTGTACCTGGCGATGGAGGACTTCCGCGTCGACATCGTGGTCGGCAAGGGCCCCGGCGCGACCGCGATACCGCTCGACATCGCCCCGTTCACGCTGGTCGGGGCGACGACCAGGGCGGGGCTGCTGCCCGCGCCGCTGCGTGACCGCTTCGGCTTCACCGGGCACCTGGACTTCTACCAGCCGGAAGAGCTCGCGGTCATCGTCCGGCGGTCCGCCGGCCTGCTCGGCATGCGGATCGAAGACGGCGGCGTCGAGGAGCTCGCGCTCCGCTCCCGCGGCACGCCACGGATCGCGAACCGCCTGCTGCGCCGGGTCCGCGACTACGCCGAGGTCCGCGCCGACGGCCTGGTCACCAGGGAGCTCACCAGGACCGCGCTCGAGCTCTACGAGGTCGACCAACTCGGCCTCGACCGCCTGGACCGGGCGGTGCTCGACGCCCTGATCCGGCGCTTCGGCGGCGGGCCGGTGGGCCTGTCGACGCTCGCCGTCGCGGTGGGGGAGGAGGCGGAGACCGTCGAGGTGGTGGCCGAGCCCTTCCTGGTCAGGCACGGGATGCTGGTCAGGACGCCGCGCGGCCGGGTGGCCACCAGGGCCGGCTGGGAGCACCTGGGCCTGGTCCCGCCGCCAGCGGCCGACACGCCGACGCTCTTCGACTGACCGGCCCGCGGATCTCCCGGCGGGAATCAGCTCTGTAGCGAAACGGTTGCAATCGGTGGACAGATGTCCGTTTCAGCCGTGGATTCACGCCGGTCAGTAACGATCCACATCGGAAACCTCGTAGGGTGGTTATGCGTTTTTCATAGCGCCGCTACACTGCGCAGGTTGGCACGTGACCGTGACGCCACGATGCGACAGCCGGCAAGCGGAAAGTCAACCGGAAGGATGCCCCGATGCTGGGGATTGCAGAACCACTAGCAGCTACCTCGTCGTCGAGCGGGTTCAACCCGTCGACGCTGATCCTCATCCTGATTGTCGTTGTGGCGTTCTACCTGCTGATGATCAGGCCGCAGCAGCGCCGCAAGCAGCAGGCACAGCAGAAGCAGAACACTGTGCAGCCAGGTGCCAGGGTGCGGACGACGGCCGGCATGTACGCGACGGTCGTGGACGTGGACGGCGACGACGTGGTCCTTGAGGTCGCGCCCGGCGTGGAGGTGCGCTACATGCGGCGCGCCATCATGGACGTCGTGTCCTCGCCCGAGACCGTCGAAGAGGACGAGGTCACCGACGACGAGGCCTACGAGGACGACACGGACGACGAGAACGAGTCCGTGGACTCCGAGGCGCACGACGCCGACGAGACCGACGACGCGCCCGCGCCGGCCGCCGAGGACGACGAGGAAACGGCCTACGAGCAGGCCACCGGCACCAAGAAGGACTAACCGGCGCTAGCTCGGCGCACGACGCACGCGAAGAGGCTAAGAGGCAGGCGACAAGTGGCACCCCCAAGCAGAAGCGGCTCGCGGCCGGGCCGCGCGCTGGCGGCGCTAGCCGTCCTGGTCCTGGTCATGCTGATCGGGATCCTCGGCAGCCAGACGTTCAACCCGGGTAACTGGCGGCACCAGTTCAAGGTGGGCCTCGGGCTCGACCTGTCGAGCGGCACCGAGGTGGTGCTGCAGGCGGCGACCCAGAACGGCGCGCCGTCGACGGCCGCCATGAACCAGGCGATCTCGGTGCTGGAATCCCGGGTGAACGGCACTGGTAACTCCGGTGCCCAGGTGCAGCAGATCGGCTCCGACCTGATCAACGTGACGGTCCCGGGCAAGGCCGAGCAGGACACCGTCAACCTGATCAGCACGACCGCCAAGCTCGCGTTCCGGCCGGTGTACCTGGAGGAGCCGTATACCGGCACGACCGCGACGCCGAGTGCCTCCCCGACGCCCACGTCCAGCGGGTCGGCCAGCCCCTCGGCGACGAGCTCGCCCACCCCGACGACGAGCTCGTCGGGGACCACGAGCTCAAGCCCGAAGGCCTCGACCCAGGACGAGTCGGCCAAGCTGTCGAGCGCCACCACGTCCGCCACGGCGAGCGCGACGCCGACCACCAGCTCGACCGCCAAGGCGACCGCGACGCCCACGGCCAGCGCCACCCCGACGCCGACCTCGACGTCCTCGTCCACCGTCACCTACGGCGACTCGTCCAAGGTGAACGCGGCCACGATGAAGCTGTTCAACAAGCTGGTGTGCAAGCCGGGGCCCAACGACACCACCGTGGACAACAACTGGAAGTCGACCGTCGGGTGGAGCGAGGCGGGCGACCAGTGGGACGTCGCGGGCAACCAGATCGTCTCCTGTGACCCGAACGGCACCAAGTACGTACTCGGCCCGACCGTCTTCGAGGGCACCCAGCTCACCGGCGTGACCGCCGCGCTGGACACGAGCACCACGCAGTGGGTCGTCAACATCTCGCTGAACGACGCCGCGACCAAGGCGTTCGGCACGCTGACGACGAACCAGAACGCCAACTACTACCCGGACGCGTCCACCAACAGCGATGACGCGGCGCTCGACTCGACGGCGATCGTCCTCGACGGCAACGTGCAGTCCGCGCCGGAGACCCAGGGGGCGCTGACCGCCGGGCAGTTCACGATCACCGGACCGCAGCCGAACGGCTTCACCCAGGCCCAGGCGAACCAGCTCACGGACGTGCTGAAGTTCGGCCAGCTGCCGGTCAACTTCGTACAGCAGAGCGTCCAGTCGATCTCACCGGAGGTCGGTCACAGCTCGCTGGACGCGGGCCTGTTCGCCGGCGTCCTCGGCCTGATCCTGGTGATCATCTACCTCTTCTACTATTACCGGGGCCTCGGCATCGTGTCGGTGTCCAGCCTGCTGATCGCATCGCTGCTCGCCTACTTCTCGGTGGTCCTGCTCAGCCGGTACCAGAACTTCACCATGTCCCTGTCGGCGATCGCCGGCCTCGTGGTGGCCATCGGCATCACCGCGGACTCGTTCATCGTGTACTTCGAGCGGCTCCGTGACGAGGTACGGGACGGCAAGACACTGCGCCCGGCGGTGGAGGCCGGCTGGAAACGGGCGCGGCGCACGATCCTGGTCTCCGACACGGTGTCCTTCCTCGCCGCCGTGCTCCTCTACCACTTCGCCGTCAGCGACGTGCAGGGCTTCGCGTACACGCTCGGCCTGACGACGCTCATCGACGTGATCGTGGTGTTCCTGTTCACTAAGCCGATGGTGACCCTGCTCGCCGGGACGAAGTTCTTCTCCAGCGGGAACAAGTGGTCCGGGCTCGATCCCGAGCGGCTCGGCGCGAAAACGCGATGGCGCTCCTCCACCCGGCGCGTGGTCCGGACGCACCGGACGTCCTCCGGCCGGGCCAGTGGCGGCTCCTCGACCTCGAGGGAGGCATGATGGCAGGCGGCGGCATCGCCGGGCGGCTGTACCGGGGCGACGTCTCGATCAACTTCGTCCGCCGCCAGCGGACGTGGTACGCGATCTCCGGCCTCATCCTGGTGATCAGCGTGATCGCGCTGCTGACGCGCGGGCTGAACTTCTCGCTTGAGTTCAAGGGCGGGTCGAGCTTCACCTTCCCGGCCACCTCCTCGGCCAACCAGAACGCGATCTCCCGGGTGGTCACCAACGCGGGCGGCGGCGACGCCACCATCCAGTACGTCTCGGGCACGCTGCACCAGTGGACGGTGCAGACCGGAACGCTGTCCAACACGGTGACCCAGGGCGTGGCGAGCGCGCTGGAGAAGGCGTTCAACATCGCGCAGAGCAACATGTCGGTCCAGATCGTCGGCCCGACCTGGGGCAGCCAGATCACGCAAAAGGCCGTCGAGGCGCTGATCATCTTCCTCGTGGTGATCGTGATCTACCTGTCGATCGCCTTTGAGTGGCGGATGGCCGTGGCCGCGTTCATCGCGCTGCTGCACGACATCCTGATCACGATCGGCGTCTACTCGCTGACCGGCTTCTCGGTCAGCCCGACCTCCGTCATCGGCCTGCTGACCATCCTCGGGTACTCGCTTTACGACACCGTGGTGGTCTTCGACAAGGTGCGGGAGAATACCGCCGGCATCCTCACCACCCAGCGGTCCACGTATAGCGACGCGGCCAACCTGGCGCTCAACCAGACCCTGGTCCGATCGATGAACACCTCGCTGACCGCGCTCCTGCCGGTCGCGTCGATCCTGTTCGTCGGCGCCGGACTGCTCGGCGCGGGCACGCTGAAGGACCTGGCCCTCGTGCTGTTCGTCGGCATGCTGTCCGGCACCTACTCCTCGATCTTCATCGCGACCCCGGTCCTCGCCGACCTGAAGGAGCGGGACCCGAGGTACAGGGACCTGGCGGTCAAGGTCAGCCGCCGCGCCGCGGGCGGCCGTGCCGCGCAGCGCGCCGCCTCGGCGACGGGTGACGACACGGCCGACACCGAGGCGGCGTCGGGCACGGCGCCGGCCACGGTCACGACGGTCACCCTTCCCGGCGGGTCTTCCCGACCGCAGGACCAGGACACGGACACGGACGAGACGCCCGAGCAGGACGCCGGCGACGGCGTGGCGGTCTCCGCCGCGGCCAGGAGCGACACCCCGCCGCGGGCGGTCACCAGGCAGCAGCGGGTCACCGGCGGCACGCAGCGCAGGCCGGGCGCCAACAAGAAGAAGAGGCGGTAGCGGCGTGTCGGACATCGAGGCCACGATCACCGCGCACGTCCGCGACATCCCCGACTACCCGAAGCCTGGCGTACTGTTCAAGGACATCACGCCGTTGCTCGGTGACGCGGACGCGTTCGGCGACGTGGTGGAGGCCATGGCGGCCTCCTTCGGCCCGGTGGACAAGGTGGTCGGCATCGAGGCGCGCGGGTTCATCCTCGCCGCCCCGGTCGCTTACGAGATCAGGGCCGGGTTCGTCCCGGTGCGCAAGGCGGGCAAGCTGCCGTCGGCGACCTTCGCGGAGAAGTACGACCTCGAGTACGGCAGCGCCACGCTGGAGGTCCACCAGGACGCGTTCCGGCCGGGTGAGCGGGTGCTGATCGTGGACGACGTGCTCGCCACCGGCGGCACCGCCCGCGCCACCGCCGCGCTCATCCACCGGGCCGGCGCGCACGTCGTCGGCGTCGCCGTGCTGATGGAGCTTTCGTTCCTGAAGGGCAGGGAAAACATCCCCGATCTTGAGGTCCGCTCACTCCTCGTAGTCTGAGCCGGCCCCCGAGCGTTCCTGAACTGCGGAATTTCAGGAGTCTACCCGCTGGTTAATAACCGCAAGTAGACTAATGTTCTGGCAGATACGAGGAGCGCTTGTGGCCGGTGATGTACTGACGACCGCCACGGCTGGCGCCGGAGAGGCTGCCCGGATCGGGGAACCGGCGGACGATGCCCAGCTCAACGGGCAGGACCGCGGCGAGACGGACCAGGTGACGGCGACCAGGCCGCAGGCCGGCGCGCCCAGGAACCTGCGGACTTCTCCCGGCGGGGCGACCCCCCGCACCACCCCCCAAGGCGTATCCGATGGAGAGGCGAGTGCATCGGACACGCGGCCCGCGACCACGGCGCGTCCGACTCGCCAGACTCGTCAAGGGCTCGCGTCCGCGGCACCGGCCCCCCAAGCACTGGCCACCCCGCCAGGTGCCGGGGTCCGCCGTCGCCTGGCGAGGCTAGGAGCACAGCGGGGGTCCAACGTGAACCCTGTACTCGAGCCGCTGATCAAGACCATCCGCGCGCACCACCCGAAGGCGGACGTGCGAACGGTGGAGCGTGCCTACGAAGTCGCCGCGCACTGGCACAAGGACCAGAAGCGCAAGTCAGGCGACCCGTACATCACCCACCCGCTCGCCGTCGCCACGATCCTCGCCGAGCTCGGCATGAACACCGAGACGATCGACGCCGCGCTGCTGCACGACACCGTCGAGGACACCGCCTACACGCTCACCGAGCTGCGCAGCGAGTTCGGCGAGGAAGTCGCGGCCCTGGTCGACGGTGTCACCAAGCTGGACAAGGTCAAGTACGGCGCCTCCGCCGAGGCCGAGACCGTCCGCAAGATGGTCGTCGCGATGTCCCGCGACATCCGCGTGCTGGTCATCAAGCTCGCCGACCGGCTGCACAACATGCGCACGCTCCGCTACATGCCGCGCGACAAGCAGGAGCGCAAGTCGCGCGAGACCCTGGAGATTTACGCGCCGCTCGCGCACCGCCTTGGCATGAACACGGTCAAGTGGGAGCTCGAGGACCTCGCCTTCGCCACGCTGTACCCCAAGCGCTACGACGAGATCGCCCGGCTGGTCAGCCAGCGGTCACCGCGCCGGGACCAGCTGCTCCAGGAGGTCATCGAGAACCTCTCCGCCGACCTGCACGAGGCGCGGATCAAGGGCACGGTCACCGGCCGGCCCAAGCACTACTACTCGATCTACCAGAAGATGATCGCCCGCAACGTCGAGTTCGACGAGATCTACGACCTGGTGGGCATCCGCGTCCTCGTCGACTCGGTCCGCGACTGCTACGCCGCGCTCGGCACGATCCACGCGCGCTGGAACCCGGTACCCGGCCGGTTCAAGGACTACGTCGCGATGCCGAAGTTCAACATGTACCAGTCGCTGCACACCACGGTCATCGGCCCGGGCGGTAAGCCGGTCGAGCTGCAGATCCGCACCTTTGGCATGCACAAGCGGGCGGAGTACGGCGTCGCCGCGCACTGGAAGTACAAGGAAGACATGCACGCCCACGGCCCGGCCCTGGCCAGCGGCAACCCCGCCGCCAAGACCGGGAGCAAGGCGGAGGCCAAGGCGAGCCAGGATGCCGCCGAGATGGCCTGGCTGCGCCAGCTGGTCGACTGGCAGCGCGAGACCGAGGACCCGGCGGAGTTCCTCGACTCCCTCCGCTACGACCTGGCGAGCGCCGAGGTCTTCGTGTTCACGCCGCGCGGCGAGGTCATCGCGCTGCCGCACGGCGCCACCCCGGTGGACTTCGCCTACGCGATTCACACCGACGTGGGTCACCGGACGACCGGCGCCCGGGTCAACGGCCGCCTGGTCGCCCTGGAGTCGACGCTCGACAACGGCGACACGGTGGAGATCTTCACCTCCAAGTCGCAGGAGACGGGGCCCAACCGCGACTGGCTGAACTTCGTCAAGTCCGCCCGTGCCCGCAACAAGATCCGCCAGTGGTTCTCCAAGGAGCGCCGCGAGGCGGCCGTCGAGGCGGGCAAGGACCAGGTCGCCAAGAACATGCGCAAGCAGGGCCTGCCGCTGCAGCGCCTGATGACCGCGGAGACGCTCAAGTCGGTCGCGGCCGACCTCCGCTACCCCGACCCGATCGGCCTGTACGCCGCGGTCGGCGAGGGCCGGATCAGCGCCCAGGCGGTCGTCTCCCGCCTGGTCCGCGCGGTCAGCGGCACGGCGGGCGCCCAGGAGGACCTGGCCGAGGTCACCCCGATCCCGCCCAAGGTGCCGAAGGTCCAGCGGAACCGCACCGCGAGCGACTCGGGCATCGAGGTCGAAGGCGTGGCCGACGTCTGGGTCCGCCTGTCCAAGTGCTGTACCCCGGTACCCGGCGATGAGATCCAGGGCTTCGTCACCCACGGCCACGGCGTCTCGGTCCACCGCGCGAACTGCGTGAACATCGAGCACCTGTCCGACACCCAGCGCGAGCGCATGGTCCCGGTCCACTGGGCCCCGAGCGACGCGAGCGTGTTCCTGGTAGCGATCCAGGTCGAGGCGCTCGACCGCACCAAGCTGCTCGCCGACGTCACCAGGATCTTGTCCGACCAGCACGTGAACATCCTGAGCGCGAGCGTCCAGACGACCAGGGACCGGGTAGCCCTGAGCAGGTTCTCTTTCGAAATGGGCGACCCCAAGCACCTGGGCGACGTGCTGCGCGCGGTCCGCAACATCGACGGCGTCTACGACGTCTACCGCGTCACGAACTAATACGCCTGCTGTCAGGATGTGCTTATGCACATTGAACAGCGTCTCGCGGAACGCGGTCTCGTCCTGCCCGCCCCCATGGCCGCTCCCGCGGGGATGGTCCTGCCCTTCCCCTGGGTCCGGCTGTGGCCGGCGCACCTGCCCGGGCGGGCGTTCGTTTCCGGGCACGGGCCGCTGCTGCCCGACGGCTCGCTGCCCAAGGGGCTGATCGGCAAGGTTGGCGCCGACTTGTCCGAGACCGATGCCTACGAGGGGGCCAGGCTCACCGGCCTCGCGATCCTGGCCAGCCTGGAGCGCGCGCTCGGCGACCTGGACCGGGTCACGGGCTGGCTGCGCGTCTTCGGCATGGTCAACGTCGCACCCGGCTTCACCAGGACGCCCGCGGTGATTAACGGCTTCTCCGACCTCATCATCGACCTGTGGGGGCCAGAAGCGGGCGCCCACGCCAGGTCCGCGATCGGCGTCGCGGAACTGCCCCTCGGCCTCGCGGTCGAGATAGAGGCCGAGGTCGCGGTGGACTAAGGGAGTCACTCAGGCGGGCGGGCGTGACGCCTGTCGCGCTCCGCCCGATATGCCCGCCGGCGATTAAGAGGTAAATTCCGTTCAGCGTGTAAACTTTTTTTATCATGAAGGAAAAGCTCGTCTGGCAAGAGCTTTATTTACATCGTGGACAAAATTTACGCGCTAATCCCTGGGGCTAGCGGGACCGCGGTCCGCGATGAGGCGGGCGGTCCTCGTGCAAGCCGCCGGCCGGGGCGACCAGAAGGTACGCTTTTCGTGATGCACACCATCGGGGTTGTCCTGCACCCGCGGCGCGACTCGGCCGTCGCGGTCGACGCGATGCTTGCCTGGGCCGCCAATAACGGCGCGCAGATCCTGGGCATCGGCGACGAGATCAAGCGGCTGAACTGCAAGGCGACGGCGGTAACGGCGGAAGAACTTGGCCGCAGGTCCGACCTCCTCGTCAGCCTGGGCGGCGACGGGACGATGCTGCGCGCGATGCGGCTGGCCGACGGCAACCGGGCCCCCGTTCTCGGGGTGAACCTCGGCAAGCTGGGCTTTCTCGCCGAGGTCGACGTGCCGAACCTGCCCGACGCGCTGTCCGCGATCGACCGCAAGGACTTCACCATCGAGCCGCGCATGGCCGTCGACGCGATCGTGGGCACGTCGAAAGTCACCGCGTTCAACGACGTGGCCACGGTCCGGATCCCTGGTGAGGGGAGCGCCGTGGTGGCCGTGCGCGTCGCCGGGCAGCCGTTCGTCAGCTACGCGGCCGACGCGGTGATCGTGGCCACCCCGACCGGCTCCACGGCCTACAGCTTTTCCGCGGGCGGGCCGATCATGAGCCCCTCGGTGGAGGCGCTGCTGGTAACTCCCGCCGCTCCCCATTCCGCGTACAACCGCGGCGTCGTGCTCTCGGTCGAGGACACCGTGACGCTGGAACTGCTGCCTACCTCGGGGCGGCTGGCCATCGAGGTCGACGGGCGGCTCAGTTGTTACGCGGACCCCGGGCAGAGCATCGACCTGTGGTCACGGCCCGGTGGCGCCAGGGTGGTACGCCTCGGGCGCACCACGTTCTACCAGCGCGCCCGGCGCAAGCTGCGGATTACCGACTCCGCCGAGATTCCGGAGAGCCCGTTTAAGGTGGCCGCGCACGTCGAGGAGTAACCCGGCCAGCCGGGCCGAGGCCGGCGCGAGGACGGCCGCCATCCGCTCCATGACCCCCGGGTTGACGCGGTAGTAGACCCAGGTGCCGCGCCGCTCCGAGCCGATCAGCCCCGCCTCGCGGAGGATCTTCAGGTGGTAGCTGATCGACGGCGCGGTGACGTCGAACGCGTCGAGCAGGTCGCAGACGCACGATTCCCCGCCCGCGTGGCAGGCGATCAGCGACAGCAGGCGGAGCCGCAGCGGATCGGCCACCGCCTTGAACAGCGATACCAACTCGTCGGCGCCGCCTGCTGCGCCCCGGCGGAGGGAGCCTGACGGGTCAGGCGCTCGCCGCCGCGGCCCTGAGGACCGCGGCGGCATCAGCTGATGTCGCGGCGCAGGACGGTCCGGGTCGCGATCAGCGCTCCCACCAGGGCGATGGCCACCAGCAGGGCGGTGGCCGCCGCGAACGGCAGCGGCGCCACGCTGGAGGCACCGCGGCCGGGGCCGAAGCTGGCGCTGCCGAGCGGCGTGCCCGCCAGCGTCGTCGCCGCCGTGTAGGGCAGGTACGGGCGCACCGAGGTGAACAGGGCGCCGACGACCGACTCGATGATGAGCGTCCAGACGTAGACGCCGATCACGGCGGCGAGCTGGTTGCGGACGAGCGACCCGATGACCACGCCGATGACGCCGAGCAGCGCCGCCCCGACCAGGTGACCGAGGCCCCAGTCGGTGAGCGTTGCCGCGCCGACAGCGAGGTGGTAGCCCCGCGCCCCGGTGAAGATGAGCCCGATGGCCAGCGTGACCGCGTAACCGGCCAGGCCGAACGCGGCGGCGGCGATGGCGCCCGCGGCCACCTTGGCGGCCAGCACCCGGGTGCGCGCGGGAGTGGCCAGGTAGGTGAGCGTGGCGGTGCGGTGATGAAACTCGCCGGTTGAGATCGTCACCCCGAGCACGGCGGCGAAGATCAGCCCCCAGACGCCGCCGGTGATGATGGCGGCCTGCCCCGCGTAGCCGCTCAGCGCGGCGGGGCCGTTGGGCGTGCCCGCGCGGGAGGCCTCAAGGATGGTCCACAGGAGGGTGAGCCCGACCGAGGCGGCGAACAGGCCGTAGGTGGCCCTGGTGCTCGTCAGCTTGAGCAACTCGACGCGGACGAGCCTGGGCAGCGCGGTCCGCCGCACCGCGGGCGCGGCGGGGAGCGAAGCCGCCTGCGCGGTCATCGGACGGCCTCCCCGGTCAGCCGGAAGAACACGTCTTCGAGGTCGGTGCCGCCGGCGGTGAGCTCGGCGACCAGTCCCTGCGCGATCAGGCGGCCGCGGTCGATGATCACCACGGCGTCGATGGTCTGCGCGACCTCGGCCAGCATGTGGCTTGAGACGAGCACGGTGCCGCCCTCGGCCGCGAACCCGCGCAGCAGGCCGCGCAGCCAGCGGACGCCTTCCGGGTCGAGGCCGTTGGCCGGCTCGTCGAGTATCAGCACCTCCGGGTCGGCGAGCAGCGCGGTGGCCAGGCCGAGCCGCTGCCGCATGCCGAGCGAGAACCCGCCGACCCGGCGGCCCGCCGCGTCGGCGAGCCCGACCAGGTCGAGGACGTCCTCGATGCGTGACTCGTCGACCTCCGCCGCGAGCGCCTGGATGCGCAGGTGGGCGCGGGCCGTGCGGCCGGGGTGGAAGCTTGCCGCCTCAAGCACGGCACCGACCTGGTGCAGCGGCTCGTCGAGCTCGCCGTACGGCCGCCCGTTGACGGTGGCGCGGCCGGCGTCCGGGGCGACCAGGCTGAGTAGCATGCGCAGCGTGGTGGTCTTGCCCGCGCCGTTCGGGCCGAGGAAGCCGGTGACCGTGCCGGGCTGGACCTCGAAGCTGAGGCCGTCGACCGCGGTGACCGGGCCGTACCTCTTGACGAGCCCGTGGAGCTGAATGGTTGCCATGGGGATCAGGGTGGCCGGCGGTGCCCGCCGGCGTCGTCGGGTGAGCGGGCAGGATCGAGTCCGCCCGGGGGAGTACCCGTGTCCGCGAAAATCAGCCACAGGACGACGCGGTCGCGCCTGACCAGGCGTAGCGTCGAGAGCGCGATGACGAAGACAGCACGACGATGGGTGGCCGACGCCGGGATCGCCACGGCCGCGACCGGTGCGGATCTCGCCTTGTCGCTCGCCCGCCACCCGTGGCATGAGCCGGTGAGCAGGCAGCCGAACTCGTTCGGGATAATGCTTGTCGTCGTCGGTGGCGCGGCGCTGCTGTGGCGGCGACCGTACCCGCGGACCGTGCTCGCCGTCGTCCTCGCGGCGACGCTTGGCGCGGCGGCCCTCGAGGCCGGCGGCTGGTTCGCCCTGTTCGTGGCCTTCTTCACCGCGGTGCTGCGCGGGCAGCGCGTGGCGGCGATCGCCTCGCTCGTCATCGGGTACGGCGTCTCGGCGTGGCACTCCACCGCGGAGGCCGACCTGCTGCTGCTCGCCGGCCTGGTCACGCTGCTGTCCGTCGCCGAGCTGAGCCGGGCGCTGAACGCGAGGGCCGTCGCCGACCGGCGCCAGCGGGCCGAGGCGACCGCGCGGCGGGCAAGCGAGGAGCGGGTGGCGATCGCCCGGGACCTGCACGACGTGGTGGCGCACAGCATCTCGGTGATCAACGTGCAGGCCAACACCGCGCTGCACCTGATGGACAGGCAGCCGGAACGGGCGCGAGAGGCGCTCACCGCCATCCGCGACGTCAGCGGTCAGGCGCTCGCGGAGATCGGCACCGTGCTCAACGCGCTGCGAGACACGGCCGGTACCGCGCAGGCCGGCCCGGGGGACGGCACCGCGCCGCTTGCCCCCGTGCCCGGGGTGGCGCGGCTCGACGAGCTGGCGGCGCGGGCGCGGTCGGCCGGATTCGCCGTGTCGGTGGCCGCGGAGGGCACGGTGCGGCAACTGCCCGCGGGCGTGGACACCGCCGCCTACCGGATCGTGCAGGAGGCGCTGACCAACACGGTGCGGCATTCCGCCGGGCGGTCAGCCCGCGTGCTGCTCCGTTACGGGACCGAGGACCTGGTCATCGAGGTGGACGACGACGGGACGGGCACCGGAGCCGGGGGCAGCGGCGACAACGCGGCCCGCGCGCGCTCGGGCAGCGGCCTGACGGGGATGGCCGAGCGGGCGCGCGCGCTCGGCGGCTCGCTCGACGCGGGGCCGCGCCCCGGCGGCGGGTTCCGCGTGCTGGCGAAGCTGCCCGCGTGATCAGGGTGGCGCTGGCCGACGACCAGTCGCTCGTGCGCTCGGGCTTCGCCTCGCTGCTTGACGCCGAGGACGACATCGGCGTGGTCGGGGCGGTCGGTGACGGCTTCGCCGCGGTCCGGCTCGCCCGCGAGCGGCGACCGGACGTGGTGCTCATGGACATCAGGATGCCTGGTCTCGACGGCATCGCGGCGACCAGGGAGATCGCGCGCGATCCGGCGCTGGCCGGCGTGCACGTGCTGATCCTGACGACCTTCGGGCTCGATGAGTACATCTTCGACGCGCTGCGCGCGGGGGCGGCCGGCTTCCTGGTCAAGGACACGGACGCGGCCGAGCTGATCCGCGCGGTGCGGGTGGTCGCGTCGGGGGACGGGCTGCTGTCGCCCGGCATCACCAGGCGGCTCATCGCCGAGTTCGCCGCGCGGGCCCGCTCGCCCGCCCCGCCGGCCGGCCTCGGCGACCTGACCGCCAGGGAGCGCGAGGTCGTCGGACTGGTCGCCGCCGGGCTGTCCAACGAGGACATCGCGCACCGCATCTACGTCAGCCAGTCCACCGTCAAGACCCACGTGGCGCGGTCCATGAGCAAGCTTGGCGCGCGCGACCGCGCACAGCTTGTCGTGCTCGCCTACGAGTCTGGCCTGGTCCGTCCCGGCTGGGCCGGTCAGCCGTAGCCCGCGCTCAGGCGGAGAACCGCCGCTACGAGGAGAACCGCGCTTACGAGGAGAACTCTGCCAGGGTGCGCTCGGCCTCGGCGAGCCAGGACCGGCGGGCCGCGATGGCCTCTTCCGCCTTGCGGACCGCGGAGGCGTCGCCGCGCGCCTGGGCCTTGTCCAGCTGCGACTCAAGCGTGGCGATCGCCGTGCGGAGCTGCTCAACCGTCCCCTGCGCCCGCGCGAGCGCCTCGGGGTTGGACCGCTTCCACTGGGTGTCCTCGGCCCGGCGCACCGCTTCCTCGACCCGGCGCAGGCCCTGCTCAAGCTGGTCGCGGGACTCCCGCGGGACGGGGCCGGCCTGCTCCCAGCGCTCCTGGATGCCGCGCAGCACGGACCGCGCGGCGCGCCAGTCGGTCACCGGCAGCAGCGCCTGCGCCTCGGCCAGCAGCTGCTCCTTGACCGAAGCGTGGGCCCGCAGTTCGGTCTCCTTGGCGGCGAACACCTCGGAGCGCGCGGCGAAGAACTTGTCCTGCGCGTCCCTGAACCGCTTCCACAGCTCGGCCTCGTCGTCCCGGCCGGCCCGCCCGGCTTCCTTCCACTGCCGCATCAGGTCGCGGTAGGCCGATGAGGTCGCGCCCCAGTCGGTCGAGTCGGCCAGCGACTCGGCCTCCTGCACCAGCTTCTCCTTGCGGACCCGGACGGTCTCCCGCTCGGCCTCAAGCGAGGCGAAGTAGGCCTTGCGCCGCTTGGTGAACCCGTTGCGCGCGGCCGACAGCCGCTTCCACAGCACCGCCTCGATCGACCGGTCCGCGTGCGGCGCGGCCTTCCACTCCTCGAGGAGCTCCGCCATCCGCTCGCCGCTCGCCTTCCAGTGCGTCGCCTCGGCCGCGATGTGCTCGGCCTCCTCGACGATCCGCTCCTTGATCTCGCGGGCCTCGGAGCGGGCGTGCTCGCGGGCGACCTTAACCTCCTCCCGGCGCGCGTCCACCGCGCCGGTCAGCGCCTCAAGCCGGGTCCGCAGCCCCTCGAGGTCGCCGAGCGCGTTGGCCTCGGCCACGGACTTGAGCAGTCGCTGCACGGTCGACTGCGCCTGGGCGGGGGCGATGTCCGTCGTCGTCATGCGCTGCTCGATCAGCGTCACCTCGGTCTCGAGCGACTCGAACTTGCGACGGAAGAACGCGATCGCCTCTTCCGGGCTCCCCGCCGCCCACGAGCCGATCACCCGCTCGCCATCGGCGGTACGCACGTAGACCGTCCCGTCGGCGTCTACCCGACCCCAGGGATCGTTGGCGGTGGTCACGGCGAACCTCCTGGTTCATCTGCTGCCCCGGGCGGATGCCCGGGGCCTCGTCTTGCTCAGGTCTGCTTGATGGTCACGCTGTCGATGACGACTTTCTCCTTGGGAGCACCGCCGCCGGACGAATAGGAGCACGAAGTGCCGGCATTAGCTACTTTCTGGAGGATATCGAGCCCGGAGGTAATTGTCGCGAACGGCGTGTAGGTCGGTCCGAGCGTGGTGTTCTTGAACACCAGGAAGAACTGGCTGCCATTGCTCGTTGAGGTGTCGCTGTTGGCCATCGCGACGGTTCCCGCCTTGTAGGTCACGGTTCCGGACGAGGACGCCCCGGTGGGCAGGTTCTCGCTGTCGAATTCATACCCGGGCCCGCCGGATCCAGGCGCGTTGGCGGCCTCCGAGCAGGTCAGCTTGGTGGTGGCCTTCGCCAGCGGGTCACCGCACTGCAGGAGGTAGAGGCCGTCCGAGTTGACGAGGCGGTGGCACTGGCTGGCATTGAAGTAACCCGCCGACGCCAGGTGCACGAACGAGTTGACCGTGCAGGTCGCCTTGGAGTTAAGGAGGTTCATATCGATCGTGCCGAGGTTGGTGTGGATCGCCGCCGTATAGGTCGCCTTGTAATTAGGCGTGGCCGGCGGCACCGATACCTTCTTAGCGGCCGCGGCAACCCCGCTCGTGGCGTACGAGCAGTGGTGAGCGGGCTCGGCGACCGTGGAGGCGGAGGCCGATGCCGTCGCGGAGGCGGACGCGGTGGCCTTCGGCTTGGCGGCGGATGGCGTGCTCCCGCCGACGAAAACGGCGGTCAGGCCGCCGATCAGGCCGAGGACGCAGAGCACGGCCAGGCCGATGCCGAACCGCTTGCGCAACAGGCGCTGCCGCTCGCGCTCCACTTGACGCTGACGCTCGTACCGTTCACGGGCGCGCCGCCGCTCCCGCTCTTTGCTACCCGGCAAGGGTGCTGCCTCCTATATATCGCGATTAACCCCACTAACACCCAGTTGGCGGCGTTAGCGCACGATCGTTCGCGCATCGTACCCGCCAGCAGTGCCGAAACGGAACTGTCGTTATGAGTTCGTGCGGTTATCTCCAGGGATCTCCAGGGAGACATCCCCCGTACCCGCAAGCCCGCAGGCGAACTGCCGTCTTATCAGTTCGCAGCGCTACACGCCGAGTCGGTAGCCTGTGAGCGTGCTAGTGACTGGCTTTCCCGCGGGTGCCTTCGCCGCCAACTGCTACCTGGTGGCGCCGGCCCCCGGCGAGGAGTGCGTGATCATCGACCCGGGGCAGGACGCGGAGCGTGGGATCGAGGAACTGCTCGACCGCCACCGGCTGAAGCCTATCGCGGTGCTGCTCACGCACGGTCACGTCGATCACATGTGGTCGGTCGCGCCCGTCTGCGGCGCCAAGGGCATCCCCGCCTATATCCACCCGGACGACCGTGAGCTGCTCGCCGACCCGGTCAAGGGCATGTCGATCATGGCCAAGCAGCAGTTTCTTGGCGGCATGACGTTCAGCGAGCCGGATGACGTGCGGGAACTGACCGACGGCGTGGTGGTGGCGCTGGCGGGCCTCGAGATCACGATCGGCCATGCCCCCGGGCATACGCCGGGCTCGGTCACCTTCCGCAGCAGTGACCATGACCTTGACGCCCTGTTCAGCGGTGACCTGCTGTTCGCCGGCTCCATCGGCCGCACCGACCTGCCCGGCGGTGACCACGCGACGATACTGCGGTCCCTGGCCCGCACGCTCACCCTGCCCGACGAGACGGTCGTCCTGCCCGGCCACGGCCCGCAGACCACGATCGGCGACGAGCGCAGGACGAACCCATTCCTCACCGGCTTGAGGCCGGCCCAGAAGGGGCTGTAAACGCCATGAGCTTCCAGGCGCCTAAAGGCGTCTCAGAATACGTTCCGCCGCGCAGCGCGCTGTTCGAAGAGGCGCGCGGCGCGTTCGCCGAGTCCGCCCGCCGCGCCTGCTACGCCAGCATCGAGACGGCGGTGTTCGAGGACACCGGCCTGTTCGTCCGCGGCGTCGGCGAGTCGTCCGACGTGGTCCGCAAGGAGATGTACTCCTTCGAGACCCGCGGCGGCGACAACATCACGCTGCGTCCCGAGTTCACCGCCGGCGTGGTGCGCGCCGTGCTCCAGTACAACTTGCACAAGGGGCACCTCCCGGTGAAGGTGTTCACCAGCGGCCCGGCGTTCCGCTACGAGCGGCCCCAGGCCGGCCGGTACCGGCAGTTCTACCAGTTCGACCTGGAGGCGATCGGCACCGAGGACCCGGCGGTGGACGCGGAGACGATCGCCGTCGCCTACGACGCCTACCGGTCGCTCGGCCTCACCCGGTTCACGCTGCTGCTGAACTCCCTGGGCGACAAGAACTGCCGCCCCGCCTACCGCGCCGCGCTGCAGGACTTCCTGCGGAAGCTCGACCTGGACGAGGAAACCAGGCAGCGCATCGAGATCAACCCGCTCCGCGTGCTCGACGACAAGCGGCCAGAGGTGCGCGCGCAGACGGCGAACGCGCCGTACATCGTCGACTACCTCTGCGGTGACTGCAAGGCGCACCACGACACCGTCCGCGCGCTGCTCACCAGCCTTGACATCCCGTTCGAAGACGCGCCCCGGCTGGTCCGCGGGCTCGACTACTACATGCGGACCACCTACGAGTTCGACCACGCCCTGCTCGGCGCGCAGTCGGGGATCGGCGGCGGCGGCCGCTACGACGGGCTTTCCGAGGACATCGGCGGCCCGTCGCTGCCCGGCATCGGCTTCGCGGTGGGCCTTGACCGTATAGTGCTAGCCATCGAGTCAGAACGGGGGGAGCCGGACGCCCAGACGGCAACCGGCTGCCAGGTCTTCGGCGTGCCGCTCGGCGAGCCCGTGCTTGCCGACGGGGTGCACACCGACGTCCTCAGCCTGATCACCAAGCTCAGGCGGGCCGGGGTGCGCGCCGACATGACGTTCGGCGGCCGGGGGCTCAAGGGGGCGATGAAGGCGGCCGACCGTTCGGGTGCCCGCTTCGCGGTGCTGATCGGGCCGGCCGAGAGAAACGCCGGACTCGTTCAGATGAAAGATCTTAAAAACGGTGACCAGGAGCACGTGGCGGCGACCTCCGCCGCGGACTGGCTGCTTTACAAACTGAGCGGAGAGACAGAATGATCCGGACCCACGAAGCCGGCACCCTGCGCGCCGAGCACGCGGGGGAGACGGTAGTGCTCGCAGGCTGGGTGGCGCGGCGGCGCGACCACGGCGGCGTGGTCTTCATCGACCTGCGCGACGCGAGCGGCGTCGTCCAGGTCGTCTGGCGCAGCGACGACGAGGCGTCCCCTTCTTCGGGGGGTACGGGGGGTCGTCCCCCCGGAGAGCACAGTCTGCGGGCCGAGTTCTGCGTCAAGGTGATCGGCCTCGTCCGCGCCCGCCCGGCCGGTAACGAGAACCCCGAGCTCCCGACCGGCGCGATCGAGGTCGCGGCGGACGAGGTCGAGGTCCTCTCCGAGGCCGACCCGCTGCCGTTCCCTGTGGAGGGCAACACCGAGGTCAGCGAGGACGTCCGGATCAAGTACCGCTACCTGGACATCCGCCGCGAGGAGACCGCCCGGGCGCTGCGCGTCCGCTCGACGGCCGCGTACCTGCTGTCCGACGTGATGCGCGACCACGGGTTCGTGAACGTCGAGACGCCGTACCTCACCCGCTCCACGCCGGAGGGCGCGCGCGACTTCCTCGTCCCCGTCCGGCTGCGCCCGGGCAACTGGTACGCGCTGCCGCAGTCGCCGCAGCTGTTCAAGCAGCTCCTCATGGTCGGTGGCCTCGAGCGCTACTACCAGCTCGCCCGCTGCTTCCGCGACGAGGACTTCCGCAAGGACAGGCAGCCCGAGTTCACCCAGATCGACCTGGAGATGTCCTTCGTCACCCGCGAGGACGTGATCAGGGTGGGCGAGGCGGTCATCGCCACGCTGTGGCGCGAGATCGCCGGCTACGAGGTCCCGCTGCCGCTGCCGAGGATGACCTACGCCGACGCGCTGGCCAGGTACGGCTCCGACAAGCCCGACCTGCGCTTCGGCGTCGAGCTGACCGACCTGACGAAGTACTTCGCCGGCACCGAGTTCCGCGTCTTCCATGCGCCCTACGTCGGCGCGGTCGTCATGCCCGGCGGCGCCGCCCAGAGCCGCCGCGAGCTTGACGCCTGGCAGGACTGGGCCAAGGCGCGCGGCGCCCGCGGGCTGGCCTACGCCCTGATCGGCTCCGATGGCTCGATCTCGGGCCCGGTAGGAAAGAACATCTCTGATTCTGAACGACTTGGGCTTGCTCAGGCCGTCAACGCCGCTCCCGGGGACGCGGTGTTCTTCGCGGCGGGCCCGGCCCGTCAGTCGCAGGAACTCCTCGGCGCGGCCCGCCTGGAGATCGGCGCCCGCTGCGACCTCATCGACACGTCGCAGTGGTCGTTCCTCTGGGTGGTCGACGCCCCGATGTTCGAGGAGACCGATTCCGGTGGGTGGACGGCCGTGCACCACCCCTTCACCTCCCCCCTGCCGGAATGGGCGGACAAGTTCACCACCGAGCCGGGCGGCGCGCTGGCCGACGCCTACGACATGGTGTGCAACGGCTACGAGATCGGCGGCGGCTCGATCCGCATCCACGCCCGCGCCATGCAGCAGGCCGTGTTTGACGTCATCGGGCTGTCAGCCGAGGAGGCACGCTCGCAGTTCGGCTTCCTGCTCGACGCGTTCAAGTACGGCCCGCCCCCCCACGGCGGCATGGCCTTCGGCTGGGACCGCGTGGTCATGCTGCTTGCGGGCGCGGAAACGATCCGCGACGTCATCGCCTTCCCCAAGGCGGCGAGCGGCGCGGACCCGCTCACGGGCGCCCCGACCCCGATCACCCAGGCCCAGCGCAAGGAAGCCGGCATCGACGCCAAGCCGGCCCCCCCAAAGCCGGCCCAATAGCACCCGCGACCCTCGGCACCACCCACCCCCAAATCCCGACATATCCGTATACCGGGAAATACTGGGTGTAATTCGCACCCATATTCGGGGTCAAAGTACACCCAATCATTCGACCGGGCACCCCGCGCCGCAGGGACGGCCGACCCGCGGACCCCGGCCGCTCAGCCACTTGGCCACATCCGCCGCGGTACGACACTGGCTTTCCTTATTGATCAGGTCGGGCACGCCGATCCGAATCGTGTCGATCCCCTCGTGTACCGCGTTCCAGCGGTCGCGGCTCTTATCCCGCCACTGCTCGTCTTCCGGGTGCGCCGCGGTCCCGTCGATCTCCACGCAAGCGCGGTAATCCGCGTACAGGTTGTCCAGGTACCTATTGCCGGTCGCGTGCCGCACCCTGGCCTGTCTCGTCGCCACGGGCAGGCAGTGAGCCAATTCGACGCCACGCGCGTACCGGAACTCAAGAACCGACAGCGCCCCGGCCGTCGCGTAGCCGAGCGCCAGTTCAACGTCCTGCCGCCACTGAATCCTCGGACGTGCGTCGAGCGCCGTCCGAATGCGCGCGGCCGTGGTCCGCCTGCGCCCGACGGCACGGCAGATCCAGTCGTACGCCTCCTCGAAGTTCCGTGCGCAGTCAACGAGGTCAAGCACCGTCTCCTCGACGCGGGTGCGCGGCGGCGCCAGCGCCGGATGCCGAGCCCGCGGCAGCGATCTGGACCGGTGGAAGACGACACCGGGGAGCTGCGCGCATCGTCCCGGATTGCTGTCGTGCGGGACGGTGACATGGATGACCCGGCTCGGGCCGCTGAGCAGGCCCCATAGTTCGGCGGCACTCTGGTGGCTCAGCACCGCTTCCGGCCCGGCGCGCAGCAGCACGGCCCACAGTTCGGCCTCGCGGCTCGGCCTCCCGGCGAAGGCGCCGTAGACCCCGCGCCGCATGACCTGCCAGCGCCCGGCCCGTACCCGGGCGCGGACCGCCTTGGCCGGCACGCCCGCGGATGCCGCCTGAGCGACGGTTATGACGCCATCTTGGTCCTTCAGGAGCCGCAGGCACTCCCGTGGCAGTTCGTGAGGCATACCATCAGCGTCGGGTACATTCTTCGCCCGCCACAGTGCCGTCGCGAATCTGTGGATAGCCGGCCGGCACGAGCCCGCCGGTGTGGATAACACCCGCCCAATGTCGTATCCCGCTGCTACGATCCACCGCGCAAACGCGGAATCCGCGGTCGCGGGCGCTAGTAGGCTCGAACACGTGGACAGTTTGTTCGATGAGGCGGGGGAGCGGGCCGCCGCCTCCGCCGCGCCGCTCGCCGTGCGGATGCGGCCACGGTCACTGGATGAGGTGATCGGGCAGCGGCACCTGACCGCGCCGGGTACGCCGTTCCGCAAGCTCATCGACAACGACGCGCCGATGTCGCTGGTCCTGTGGGGGCCGCCGGGCACGGGCAAGACGACCCTCGCCTACGTCGTCAGCCAGGTGACGAAGCGGCGGTTCACCGAGTTGTCCGCCGTCACCGCGGGGGTCAAGGACGTGCGTGCCGCCGTGGACTCGGCCAGGCAGCAACTCGGCATGAACGGCCGGCAGACCCTGTTGTTCGTCGACGAGGTCCACCGTTTCTCCAAGACACAGCAGGACGCGCTGCTGCCCGCCGTCGAGAACCGCTGGGTGTCCTTCATCGGCGCCACGACGGAGAACCCGTCCTTCTCGGTCGTCTCGCCCCTGCTGTCCCGGTCGCTGCTGCTCACCTTGCAGCCGCTCGACGACGATGACATCAGGTCGCTGATCAGGCGGGCGCTGACCGACGAGCGCGGCCTCGCGGGGAATGTGCGGATCGATGACGACGCGCTCGAGCACCTGGTGCGGCTGGCGGGCGGTGACGGCCGGCGCTCGCTCACCTACCTGGAGGCGGCCGCGCTCGGCACGAGCCACATCGACACGGCGACCCTGGAGCGCGCGGTCGACCGGGCCGCGGTCCGCTACGACCGCGACGGCGACCAGCACTACGACGTGATCAGCGCGTTCATCAAGTCCATGCGGGGCAGCGACGTCGACGCGGCGCTGCACTACCTGGCGCGGATGATCGCGGCCGGCGAGGACCCGCGGTTCATCGCGCGGCGGCTGATCGTGCACGCGAGCGAGGACGTCGGCATGGCCGACCCGACCGCGCTGCAGACCGCCGTCGCCGCCGCGCAGGCGGTCGAGTTCGTCGGCCTGCCCGAGGCGCGGATCAACCTGGCCCAGGCGGTCATCCACATCGCGCTCGCGCCGAAGTCCAACGCGGTCGTCCGCGCGATCGGCGCCGCCGAGGCCGACGTCAAGGCCGGCCTGATCGGCGGGGTGCCATCGCACCTGCGTGACGCCCACTACCCTGGTGCCAAGCGCCTTGGCCACGGCCAGGGCTACATCTACCCGCATGACCTGCCCGAGGGCATCGTGACACAGCGGTACGCCCCCGAGATGATCGACGGGCGCGCGTACTATGAGCCCTCAAGCCATGGCATGGAGGGCCGTTTCGCCGAACGAGCACGGCTGATCCGCGCCATCCTGCATCCTGAGCAGGAGGGCGGTCGGCCAGCCGACCACGAGGGGAAATCGGAATGACCCTGACCGGGGTGGCGGCGCTCATCGCCGCGGTGAGTTTTGCCGTACTCGCCTGCGCCGGCGTCTACCTGGCGGTGCGGTTTACCAGGGTGCTCGGCGACGCGGCCACGTTGGTCCGGGAGACCCGCGCCGACCAGCAGGCGCTGTTCGCCCGCGCGAACGCCGCCGTCGACCGGGCGAGCGCGCAGCTCGATCGGACGGAAGCCGCCACGACGGCCGTCGCCGACCTCGGCGACTCGATGACCGAGCTGGCGGGGCAGGCCAACGCGCTGGCAGGCATCGGCCGGACGGTGGCAGGCGCCGTGGTCGGCGGGCCGCTCGGTCGCGCGGCCGCCGTCGCCTACGGAGTGCGTCACGCGGTCGGGCTCCGCCGCGGCACGGTGGCCAGGCCGGGCGCGCTGCCCGGCGAGGTCGTGGCCGGCGCCGAGCTTGGCCGGCGCGAGACGGGTGCGCGGCGGTGATCCGCCGCGGATTCTGGCTCCTCGTCGGGGCCGCGGGCGGCATCGCGGGTTACCGGCGCGCCTCCTCGCTGGGCCGCCAGGTATCCGAGACGCTTGGCGGGCGCTCCGGGCAGCCCGCGCGCCCCGGCCGCCCGGGAGCGCGGCAAGGAGCGGTAAAGCGTCACTGGGCCCGCGAGACGATTCGCTTCACCCGTGACGTGCGTGAGGGCATGGACCTCTATTTGAGTCGGCACGGCGAGACGCCAAGGCCTACCCTTGGCCAAGGCGCGAACGTGCGCGCAGGCATCCAACAAGACCCGAAGAGAGAAGACCACTGATGCAGTCGGCAGAGATCGCCCGCCGTTACCTGGCGCACTTCGAGGCGCGAGGACATGCCATCGTCCCCTCGTTCAGCCTCGTCGCCGACGATCCCACGCTGCTGTTCGTGGTCGCCGGGATGCAGCCGTTCAAGCCCTACCTGCTCGGCCA
>Ga0335075_10003745_pt1 | contig 23945 bp, 16 predicted proteins | sample Lox_Sample_24_FD_206723 | JGI IMG/M metagenome (GOLD analysis project Ga0335075, IMG submission 206723) | Soil microbial communities from Loxahatchee National Wildlife Refuge, Florida, United States - Lox_Sample_2.4 | ecosystem: Environmental > Terrestrial > Soil > Wetlands | place: USA...
AGGGACTCTCCCTTGCCGCGTATATTGTTGCGCGTGTATTCGAATGTTCCGCGCGGACCGTAATACGTTTTTTCGCTGGTCGTAAAATTCGATGGCAAACCGATGGGCGGCAGGGTAGGAATTGCAATTGTACCGCTGGGAATATTTCCCCCGCGATTCACAAGCTCAAATCCGAAACCATACGTGATCTGATTTCTTTTCGCCTCATGTACCTTGACCAGCACATCTTCTTTTGTCTGCGTGGTGATTCGTCGCCTGGGATCAACCTCTGCCCAGTCGAAGACGCCAGTGTTGTTGTAGAGCTTGCTTTCTGAGGTAAGGAGTTTTGTTTCCGTCAAAGGCTGGTTCGGCTGAATGGACGCAATATCGCGATTGATGAGACGCTGCTGCGTATGTCGCCGCCCCAAGGTGAGGATGTCGGCCGTGAATACCTGGGGCCCCTCATAAATGTGATACGTGACATCGATATGATGGGGATCGCTCTTTGAAACAGATTTCGCCGTCTCACGAAAGGTCGCAGTGAGATAGCCAAGCTCCAGATAACGGGCGAGGATATTGTTCCGGTCGGTCTGCACAAGTTTTTGCGAGTATGGCTTGCCGGGACCGAGTTGCAGGCCTTTGGGTGCAAACTGGGCCTCCGTCAATGTCTTAGCCCCCTCTATGTGCAGAGAATTGACCACATCTCGCGGGCCTTGCTGAATGTGAAACGTAACCTGGATATTCTTCCCGTTATTCAATACTGTCGGAGTGACTTTGGCCTCGCTGAATCCTTGCGACTTCAAAACATTGGTGAGATTTCTGGTGCTGCTGCGGACCAGGGATTCGCTGTATTTGCCGCGCGAAAAAAACTGCGCCTTCTTCACGGTGACAAAGGGTATCAGCTTCTGCGTGCTCCCGGGTCGATTTCCTACCAGTTGCACTGCATCCACCTTGTGTTTGCCGCCCTTCACAATTTGGTACACGATGGTGTCGCCGGAAGGGGATTTCTGAAAATGTGAGTTTACTTTAGCGTCGAAATAGCCTTTGGACTGAAAGTAGGAGACGAGATATCGATTGCCTTCCTGCACAACTTCATCATCTACCCCGATGCCCTGGTACACAGGTAAAAGTGACTTGCGCGTCCAGCTCCACAAGTGTGCACCTTCGATCTTTACGTGGATGATGGCGCCGGGATCGATATCGAAGTGGATGTCCGCTCGATTGGTGGTGGAGATATATTCTGCGCCTGACAGTTTCACGTGTGCGTTCAAGTAACCCTGCTTCGCCAGCTTGTTCTGCAGATACCGTGAAGCGTTGGTCAGTGTTTTGCGGCGATAGCTTTTGCCTGGACGAATCGCTGCTCCGCGGAGGCGTGCCCACAAGGTTTGAAGATCGTGTCGGAGCTGTGCAGTTTCCTGGGGCGATGTGCCGGCGATATCGATCTGTCCAAATTTGCTGCGCCGGTTCAGTGTTACGTGGAAGATAACGTCAACTAGTTTGTGGGTCACGTCGATTCGCGTTTCAGGTTCAACCGTGGCGAGGAAGTATCCCTCCTGCCTGAAGAATGCAATGAGCTTGGCGGTGGATTGTCGAATGTCATCGGCATTATATGCTGCCTCTGGAGGGTAGTTCGTTACTTGGATAAGCCGAGAATAGGCGAAGCGCTTGGCGCCGGGAAATTGATAAATTCCGAAGTAGTACGCAGGCTCCAAGACCATCAAGACGCGGACTCCGTTGGCCTCCGGAGAGACCTGGAGTCGGATGGTTTTGAATTTTCCGTTGTGCTTCAAGTTGGCGATTGTCGCGTTCAGTTTTTCCGTTGAAAAAGGCTCGCCTGCACGTTGCGAAAAGCTCGATGCGAACTGACTGGTGCGTAAATCCGGCTGTCCTGCAATTTCGATTGTGGTGACATTCTGCCCCTCATACGATGGCAAAATGTCGGTTATCTGCGGTGATGTTTTGGGCGTCTCACTCTCTGCCTGAGCAAAAATCGCCGACGGGGTTACGAATCCCAGGCCTACGAGCAGCACGACGAAAACTGCGGTGATCCACGGCGGTACAGAACTTGAGGTTACGCAGACGCCACGCTGCGCACTCGTACAAGATCGAATCGAATGTGCATACCGTCTGCTTCTCATACTGCCGCACTATTGGATGCAGACGGTGTCCGCGGCGGTTTTACGAGATTAGAGGGCTTAGATGCACGAGACTGTAATGAAGCGAACAGGCCCACCTTCCGGGTGAAGCGCGGATTTCGAAGCGACGGAAAGTCATCGTCAATTCGCGCGTACAGAGACTGCCGCTAAATACCTTTCACGTCGACCCATTGCCTTGCGAGATGACTTTTCAGTTGAGCGTCCATAATCAGCATGTGCCGTAATCCGTCAACGAGCTCGGGATAATCCGCCGGTGCATCCGGCTGCTGAATCGATGCATAAAATCGACGAAAGACTTGCTTGAAGGTATCGTCGTAGCCTTCGCTATGCCCGCAGGGAAGGTCCGCGTAGCTGCGCGCTTTCTCCTTCATCAGCCCAGGATCCTTGATGTAAATTCCGTTGGCGCTGTCGCGATGTCCGACCCATAGTTCATCCGGACGTTCCTGGTTCCAGCTGACCGAGGCTTTCGTACCAAAAATTTCCATTCGGAGTTGGTTCTTGCGTCCCGCCGCCATCTGGCAGGCTGTCATCGTGCCACGCGCTCCATCGTCCATTTGAAAGACGACCGCGCCAAAGTCCTCTGTCTTGACCGTCACCTGTTCGCCACCACTTGCAGGCATCGTTGATAGTTGGGCGATGGAAGCCTGCACGTTTTTCGTGGGGCGTCGACGCGTCGGATAAAAAGTTTCCAGGTCGGCGCAAAGGGAACGAACTCGCAGTCCCGCGACATGTTCGGCCATATCGAACCAGTGGGTTCCGATATCGCCCATTGTGCGCAACTGTCCACCCGCTTCGGAATCAATGCGCCAGTTCCAGGCCGTTTCATCCAGCAACCAATCCTGCAGGTAGTTGCCCTGGACCATTAGAATGCGGCCGAGATCGCCATCTTCGCGCATGCGGCGCATCTGCTGGACCATCGGATAATAGCGGAGGTTATGGCAGACACAATTGCGCAGATTTCGGTCTCTGGCGAGCTTGACCAGTTCTTCTGCTGTTTCAATCGACGTAGAAAGAGGCTTCTCGCAAAGAATATGTTTACCGGCGAGCAGCGCGTCCTTCGTCATGGAGAAGTGAAGCGCGTTTGGAGTGCAGATATGGACGGCGTCAATGCTGGGGTCACGCAAAACATTGCGATAATCGGAATCAAACTTCTCAATCCCGTAACCGGCGCCCAGGCGTTGGGCTGAGGCCAGCTCCCGTCCAACGATGGCGACGACGTCGACACCTTCGATGCGGCGAAGCGCCTCCAGATGCACCCGCCCCATAAATCCCGTTCCAAAAATTACCGTTCGTATTCGCTTCAATTCCGCTCCTTAGTCAATCTTGTGCGCGCAAGCGCAGACTACCGCAACATGTATGAAATTCCTAGGTCCACCAGGGGGCCGTGGGCTGCTGCTCGATGACAAGTCCGCGTAGAAACTGCGCTGCTTTTGTCAGCCCTTCTTCCGGAGACATCAGGCTATCTTCGTGTTCGATGGAGAGCACACCATCGTAGCCGAACATACGTAATGTGGAGACGAATTCTTTCCACCATTCCGCTCCGTGGCCATATCCGCAGGTGCGAAAAATCCAACCGCGATTTCTCTCATCTGTGTACGGTTTGGTATCCAGCACGCCTGTTCTGGGCAGATTTGCCGGATACAGTTGCGTGTCTTTCGCGTGCACGTGGAAGATGGCATCTCCTAATATTCGGATGGCGGCGATGGGATCGATGCCTTGCCAGAACATGTGGCTGGGATCGTAATTGCATCCAACGGCAGGCCCCGCAATGGCACGCAGCCGCAGCAAGGTTTCCGGGCTATAGGCGACGAAGCCCGGATGCATTTCAATTGCGATTTTTACATTGTGCTGTGCGGCGAACTTTCCGTGTTCAATCCAATACGGTGTGACGACTTCGTTCCACTGCCAATCGAGAACGTCAAGATAGTCCGGTGGCCAGGGGCATGTAACCCAGTTGGGTGCCGTGGATTGAGGCGAGTCGCCGGGGCAGCCGGAAAAGTCGACGACGACTGGAACTCCGAGTTTCTCTGCCAGCAAGATTGTTTTGCGGCTGGTCTCTCGCGCTTCGTTGGCGCGGGCTGGATTGGGATGCAATGCGTTCCCGTGACAGCTAAGAGCGCTGATGCTGCATCCTTGATCCGCGAGCAGGTGTTGAAACTCGCTGAGCTGGCGGCTGTCTTCCAGCATGGACAATTTGCAGTGGGCATCACCGGGATAATTCCCTGTGCCGAGTTCCACCGTAGAAATGTCGAGCGCCTTGAGTTTTGCCAGCACATCTTTCAGCGGCAGCTGGGACAATAAGGGTGTAAATACTCCAACTCGCATGCAGATTCTCTTCTCTTAAGTTAGTCAAAGACGACACAGACTGGGGAGTCGAGCGGGTACTGGCGGCCGGTCGACGCGAGCTTTCCAGTTACTGGGTCGCACTTCAGGATGACGATATTCGCCGTGTCCTGGTTTCCTACGACCAGCCATCTACCGTCTGGCGCAATGGCAAAGTGTCGCGGGCTGCCTCCCTCACAGGAAATTCTCTGCAGCAATGTGAGGTGGCCATTCGAGGGATCGATAGAAAAGCCAGTGATACTGTCGTCTCCGCGATTCGATCCGTAAAGAAAACGTCCATTAGGATGAACTTGTACCGTCGCCGCGTCCGTGGGGGACTTGTGCTGCTTCGGCAACGATGAGATCACCTGGAAGCGAGTGAGCGTTCCCTTGTCGCCATCCCAATCCATGCATTCGATAATGCTGCCCATTTCTGCGATGGAGTAGGCCCATTTTTTGTTCGGATGAAAAGTCAGGTTGCGAGGGCCGGAGCCGGGCGTCGCGCTGTAATACGGTGGATCGTTTGGCGTGAGCTTCGCGCTCTTCGGATCAAATCGAAACACCATGATGCGATCTAGGCCAAGATCGTTCACTAGTAGAAATTTATTTTCCGGGGATACAGTCGTGCAGTGTGTGTGCGCTTCTTTCTGCCGTTCAGGATCGATGCTGTGACCCTTGAAGAAAATGTTGGTGACAGGTTGGCTTAGACTTCCTCCGGGAAGAATTTTGTAGCTGGACACGCTGCCGCTGCCGTAGTTGGCCACGAACAGGGCTTGACCTGTGTGGTCCGTCGTCAGGTTGCAAGGAGCAGAGCCGCCGGATGGCACAACATTTTTAGGGATCAGCTTGCCTGTTGAGTGATCGATCGCGAATGCCGAGACATCCCCCGCAGCGTGGTTCTGTTCATTCACGCAATATAGATCGTTATGGTTTGGAGACAAGGTCAGAAAACTTGGATTCGGAGTTTTCGCGGCGAGACCAATTTCTTCCATCTCTCCCGGCCCAGGTTTCCATCGGTACACATAAACACCCTGGCTCGATTTCTTGGTGTAGGTGCCAATATAGATTCGCTTGCTTCGCCTGCTGGCTGCCAACGATAACTGGCTGACTACAGGAACGCTCGCAAGCCCCACGATGAAGCTGCGCCGGGTAAATTTTTTCATGTTTCCAAGTGTAACCCGGGATTATGCAGCTTGGCAGACTCAGGCATAGCTCGAAGCCGCGCTCTTGTTTTTACTTCCACGCTCTGCAGCCGCGCGTTCGATGTAGCCGCTATCGCGAAGCGCCTGCAGCGGATCTTCGGCGAGTCCGCGCTCGCGTCGCCACTGTCGCAGAGCGGGCCGCACGTCGGTCCAGAAGGCGGATCGCAAGCATTCCTCCGCTTCCACCAGGCGGCATTCTTGTTGCAGTTCTGCGAGTTTCACGTGGTCGACCAGGCAGGCTTTGGCAAACAGTTCCTGAGCAGTCAAGACGGTTTGCAACATGGCTTCTACTTTATTTTTCAGGTTGTGACTCTGATCGACAAGATAGGCCGGTGCGGTCGCCTCTGGATACTCCGAGTGATACGACAAAATCTCATGGAACAGGCGGAAGACCTGATACGGATCGATAGAGCCCAGGGTAAGATCGTCATCCGCGTAACGGCGATCGTTGAAGTGGAAACCGCCGAGCATTTTTTCGCGCTGCAGCCATGCCAGGATTTGTTCGATGTTCTGCGCCTGGTAGTGATGACCAGTATCGACCAGGACGAAAGCCTGCGGGCCAGCCGCACGCGCGAAGAGCAGCGCCATGCCCCAATCTGCGATGTCTGTGTGGTAGAAAGCAGGCTCAAACGGTTTGTACTCAACCAGCATGCGCTGCCCAGGTGCCAGGGCTGCGTGAGTTTTGGATAATCCCTCCTGAAACCAATCGATGCGGTGGCGCATGTTCTGCGTGCCGGGATAATTGGATCCATCGGCAAACCAGAGCGAAACATCGGCATTGTTCAATTCGCGGGCGATGGCGACAGATTCCAGTACATGATCGAGCGCCTGTTGGCGGACTGCGGGATCAGGGTTGCCGAACGAACCATACTTATAATTCTGGCTCTCAAAAAGATTTGGATTAATGGCTCCCGCGCGAATTCCGTAATGCCGGCTCAGGTCTCGAACGTTGGCGACGTCGCGCAGGCCGTTTGGGAAATCCCACAACACGTGTGTCGCCATGCTGGGACTTGCGCCGGAAAGTTGATGGACCTGGGCAGCGTCCGCAAATTTTTCCTCGAGTGTGCTGGCCGCAGAAGGTTGGACAAATTTTCCGAAGCGGGTACCCGTGTTGGCGAAGCCCCACGATGGAACTTCGATGGAGAATTGATCGAGCTGTTTCGATAAGTCGACAGCGATCGTCGCTGAACTTGCATCCGATGGGCCGAGTGTAGTCATGGAAGCTTTCCTCGTTCGACGCTACTGCGCCGCTTGTGCTGGAAACGATTGAATTGTCGCAGGGGATTGCATTTGTGTATCCGCTAGTGTGCCTGCCCAAAAAGAGACTGCCCCGTGATCCACTCCTCGCTGATCCACAGTCCCACGATACTCGCCGACCGAGTCGCGATGCAGTCTTTCCAGGGCGGCGAGTTGGATGGAAACATTGCCAAGGGTGGAGCTTTCTTGTGCTCCACACAGGAGCTCCAATTGAGTCGCTCGTTGCGTGAGGCGGTTCAATAAACGATTTCGGCTGCCACCCCCGACGATATAGAGCCGTCGAAACTGCTTCGCTGTCAGTCCCTCGATCTGATGTATGACGGCGGCATAACGTGCGGCGAGGCTGTGAAGAATCAGGTTGATCATGGCCGGCGGCGACGTGAGAAACGGCTTTGTGGGGGCACCAGCACTTTCCATTTGCATGGCGATGCGCTCTGGCATTCTCCCGGGCGCGATCAACTGTGGATCATCCACGTCAATCAAAGCCTGTGGAGAGGGAAGCATCGTGGCCGCGTCGATCAATTCTTCCACAGTGCGACGTTCGCCATCCGCTTTCCATGATGCCATGCACTGATCCTGCAGCCACAGCCCACTGACGTTGCGCAGAAAGCAGGTTGTTCCGCCAACGCCGCCCTCATTTGTGAAATTCAATCGCGCTGATTCGGGGCCTGCGCAGGGATGATCCAGCACGGTGCCGACTAGCGACCAAGTGCCGGAGCTGATGAAGGCCCAATCATCGCCGTGCGCGTGAATGCCCGCAATAGCCGACGCCGTGTCATGGCAGGCGGGCGCGATCAGCAGTGTATTTCGCAGAGAAGGCAAATCGGCGAGCGGGCCTTGCAGGCGGCCTACGACGGAACCAGGCGGAACAATCGCGGGCGCAGCAGAAATGTCCAAGCCGGCCGCATCAAAAATCTCCTGTGACCATTGTCGTTTGCCAAGCGAGACCAACGAGGTGTGAGTAGCGTTTGTATATTCCGCAACCGGGGTCGCTCCCCAACGATATAACAGGTATTCGGGCAAATTGAGCCAGGGAAGATTGGCCGGAATGCCGGCGATTCCATCCGCATACAACTGATACAGCGTGTTGATCGGCAGGACCTGGATACCGGTCAGGGCATAGAGTCGGTCAGCCGGAATCTTCGCATGGAGCGCCTCCATTGCGGAGTTGGTGCGCGTATCGCGATAGCAAAATGGATCGCCGATCGGTGTCGGACGCGCCAAACCTGCGGATGCCGCGGCAAAGCTGCCATTCAGGCGAACATAATCCACTGCCCATCCCGTGACGCCGACGGCTGCAATGCCTTCCGTTGCGATCGCTGCACAACGACGCATCCCTTCATCCGCAGCAGAGCAGAGCAAAGAAAGATTCCAGTGGAGATGGTTGCCAATCTCTACCGGCGCGTTGGCCACTCGATGAATCAGCTGAAGACTCGGGCCGTCCGGTAACCAGCGGAGCAACGACACACGGCAACTTTGCGCGCCGAGATCAACGGCAACAATCGCCCGCCGATCCGCTGGAGTTTTCACCGCAGAAACGCCTCGGTCAGGCCGCCATCGACCGGAACAATATGTCCGGTGGTGCAGCGTGCTTCTGGTCCGGCAAGGAATAACGCTGCTCGCGCGCAGTCGACCGGATCGATTGGCTGGTGCGTCAGAGTACGCTGCGCGTAGAACTCCTCCAGCAAGTTGCGCAGCTCGTCGTCGCTGGCTGAAGGATCAAAAGTGATGCCGTATTTTTTCAGGGACGCGATGACACGATCGCGCGGAAACATCGTAGACCCGCGGATGACGGTTGCGGGGCTGATCCCGTTGACGCGAACCAGCGGCGCAAGCGAGACAGCCAGTTCGCGAACCAGGTGGCTGACAGCGGCCTTGCTCACGTCATAGGCTTCGCTGCCGCGCTTTGCCACCACCGCGTTTGCCGAACTTGTTAGCACGATACTCGCATCCAGGTTTTGCTCGCGGAAGATGCGCGCCGCCTGCTCGGCGAGAAAAAAATTGGCAGTTACATTAATTTCGAGCGTCTTTCCCCATTGCGTCGGGGAAGTCGTGTGATGCAGGGAAAAGCGCGGCTGTGTTGATCAGGAGATCAAGCCCCCCGCAATGTGCAACGACGGAACGCAGTGCAGTCTGGATGGAAGCTTCCTGCGTGATGTCGATTTCGATTGCATGCGCGGCATCGCGACCGTACTTCTTTTGAAGCTCCGCGACAACCGCTTCGGCAGACGGAACATTGCGATCTGCGACAGCAACCGTGGCGCCGCTGGCTCCAGCTAGAAGCGCAGCTTCGCGTCCGATCCCGCTGCCTCCACCCACGATCATGGTGACGCGCCGGCTAAGGGGTTTCTCCGGAGGCTGTCGGCGAAGCTTGGCCTCTTCAAGAGCCCAGTATTCGATTCTGAATGCCTCTCCGATGGGCAATGCAACATAGTTGGAATAACTTTCAAACGCCGATGACGGCGCAGCCGGCCCGGCTTGCGGATATTCCGCGGGATTTTTCTGTTTTGCATTCGCGTCGGCGAGCGCTGAGGCTCCTTCCATCACGTGGATGGCATTCACATAGAACTCAGACGCGAGGCGAGCCTCGGCGCGACTTTTCGCAAAACTGAACATGCCGATACCGGGAATTAATACGATCGCAGGGTTGGCGGGGCGCATCGCCGGTGAGTCAGGCAGGGCGTGGGTTTGGTAGTACAGGGCATAATCCTGGCGATACTTTTTCAGGGCAGCGTCGAATGCCGCGCGCAGGCACGACACGCCTTCCGAAGGGTTCCAGGGAACAAAGAGTGGTCGAACCTTAGTGCGAATGAAATGGTCGGGACAACTTGTCCCAAGGCCGGCCAGCGTCTCCGCTTCTTTTGAATTTACAAATCTCAAGACTTCAGGAAGCGCGGAATAATTGCCAATGACTCGCAGGGGATTCGATAGACGGCCACGGAAGAAGGGCAGCAGATCGACGGCAATGGTTTCATGGTCTGGATGCGTTGAATAGAGCGGGCCGCCAAAAAGCTTATTTCCGGCCGTGTCGACATGCTCCTGCACAAACTGCCCCAATTGATCAATCAGTTCGGTGGTATTCAGATAGCAGGATTCCGAAGTTTCTCCCCAGGAGAACAATCCGTGACCGCCGAGAACGATCCCGTCGCACTTTGGATTGGCATCGACAGCCCGCTTCAGCATTAAGCCTAGTTCAAAACCCGGTCGCTGCCAGGGTAGCCAAACCAGCTGGTGCTTGAAGTGCCGATTGAATTCCCGCATCCGCTCTTCACCATTGGCTGCGGCCGCCAGAGCAATTCCCCAGTCGGGATGCAAATGGTCGATATGCCGCGCGGGGAGGAAGGCGTGGAGCGGAGTGTCGATCGACGCGGCGACAGTATTCTGGCCAAACGCGCAAAGCGGATAGAACGCGACCATGTCGTCTTCGTGCGCAACCCCGCGATAGATTCCGGTGAGGTCGCAGAACTTGTCGAGATAAAGAGTCGCGAAACCGTGGATTGAAATCGTGCCGAGGTCGCCGCCACTGCCTTTGACCCATAGAACTTCGGTGGGATTCCCGTTGAGCGGATCCCGTTCGGTGACCTTGGCGCTTGTGTTTCCGCCGCCATAATTGGTGATGCGCAAATCTGATCCGAGCAGGTTGGAGCGGTAGCGCAGAAGTTCAGGTTCGCTTAGTGTCGCTGCTACGGCTTTGTCCCAGCGGTTTTCCAGGTAGCAATTCGGCATGATGCCCCTTCTAGTGGTTATGGACGAGGGAGTACTTACTCCAGGGCCAATAGGAATCGACACGGATTCGCCGGGTGTTCAGGGATGCGTAGCGCGCCTGAATCCGGGAACCGGCAACGGACTGCAGGCGTCCAACGTTACAGAATATCTGTGTCGGATTGAGTACAGCCCACCAGCTTTCACAAGCATACAATAGGGCAACTATTTCAGATGTGAAACCTTTGAGTTTTATTTCCTCGATTTTGGATTTTCTGACGGGAACGGCATCCGTTCGACCACCTTGTGCTCGACATAGTTATAGGGTGGAACGTTTCGTCCAGCCAACATGGAAAGTCCTAGCTGAATCAGGCGCGCACCGTAGGTGTCCGCCTGGTGCGAGACGGAGCCAATCAGCGGGCTTCGGGGGGAAGCAATCTCTTCCAGCGCCTCTTCAATACAGTCCTGTCCGACGACGGCGACGTGGCGCTCTCGCTTTAGCGCGCGAGCGGCCTGCACCGCTCCCAGGGCACTGTTGTCGGTGGCTGCGGCAATCAAAATGCCTTTATCTTTGGGGTGACGATGAAGAAAATCCAAAACCAGATGATAGCTGATGTCCTGCAAGCCTCTGCCATCCATGCGAACAAACGCTTCGATGGGAACGTCCGCCAGGTTGGTGCGGACACCTTCAAACGCCCCCGTGATGCGGCTCTGAACCAGCGGACCCGCTTCGGCAAGATCGAGGCCAAGAATCCAGCTCGGCTTGCCGGCCCAGTTCTGTTGAGCGTAACGGGCCAACAATTTCCCCGCCTCGAATCCGACCCGAAAATTATCGACTCCAAAAAAAACTGCATGGGGGTGTGGAATATCGACAGCAATCAAGGGAATGCCCGCGCCGGCAATTTTGTCTCCAATGATGGCGGCTACATCCTGATCAACTTGAAATTCAATGATGAGATCGACTCCGCGGCGTACGAATTCATCTGCGTTCCGAACAGCAACTGTTGGGTCATATTGGTTGTCGAGAATCACCAGATTGATGCCGGTATCGGCGGCTGCGGACTGCAGACTCTTGGTGACCGCCTGCGAAAATGCCATCTCACCGGACTGGGAACCGAAGCCGAATACCTTCTTGGCGGGGCTGCTGATGGGTCGATAAAGCCCGTCTTGCGATTGCGCGATGTAGCCGCGGTGCGTCAAGGTTTTCAGGATGCGATAGACCGTGGTCTTTGAGATTTTCGTCCGGTGATGCATGGTTTCCAATGACATGGGCTTGCGCTCGCGTTGGAGAATCTCCAACACGTCGAGCGCCTTGGAAAGAACCGGAATGAGATAAAGTCGCTTGGGCGATACCTTGGCCAAGTGTGTCACCTGCAATGAATTGTTTCCAATGTACAACTATCTTCTCGGCGAATGCACACACCGTTCGCTTTTATACGACGTCTCAAATCACAATGATGCAGTCCAGCACTCGCGCCCCATGCGCCAATGTATTCGCGTCATCTCGATATCGTCGGTGGCAGATGGGCCGGAGATCAAGGTGCTGGGGTGCAGGCGATGCGATTCAAGAGCGCGGAATCCCTCCGGTACAGTTTCGACAATGATGGATGCGCCGACAATGCCAAGATGGTAGTCCGGAAGCAGGGAAAGACAACCAGTTTCCTCGGACAGAGGATAATAGAAAGACATGAAATCGCACGATAGCCAAGTGAAATCTTCGCTGAAAGAAGAGTTGCAAACAGACGGTCCAGTGTTGGGGGGCAGCCGTTTTCTGCGCGCTTGTTTGCGGCAGCCGGTCGATCGAACGCCGGTATGGTTTTTGCGGCAGGCGGGTCGCTATATGCCGGAGTATCAGGCTGTTCGCCAGGCGTATAGCTTAATCGAAATTTGCAAACGGCCGGAGTTGGCCGCCGAGGTGACGATCACTGCGGCAGAAAAACTGGGCGTCGATGCGGCCATTATTTTTGCCGACCTGTTGTTGCCGCTCGAGCCGATGGGTTTGGATTTCGAATTTCAGGCCGGCGAGGGCCCGAAGGTACACCGTCCGCTTCGTAGTGCGTCGGAGATCAACGCGCTACGAACGGATCGCACCGCCGATCTTGGGTATGTCGCAGAGGCGATTCGCCAGGTGGTGGCACACTTTGGTGATTGCATGGGCATGATCGGATTCTGCGGGGCGCCATTCACCCTGGCCAGTTACATGATCGAAGGCGGCGGCTCCCGAAATTACGTTGAAACCAAACGCCTGATGTACGCGGATTCAGCTGCGTGGCAAGCTCTGATGCAGAAGTTGATGACAGTGCTGGTCGAATACTCGGCGCAGCAAGTGAAGGCAGGCGCCGATGTCATTCAGATTTTCGATAGCTGGACCGGTGCGCTATCGGTCACGGATTATCGGGAATATGTATTGCCGATCACGCAGTCCATGGTGAGGCAGGTACAGGCGCTGGGAGTGCCTGTGATTTATTTTGGAGTCGACACGGCAACCTTGTTGCCCACCATGCGAGAAACCGGCGCGGATGTGATTGGGCTCGATTGGAGAATTCCTCTGGACGTGGGAAGACAAGCCGTCGGTCAACACTGCGCGGTGCAGGGGAACCTCGACCCCATCGCGATGTTCGCTCCCGAAGCGATCTTGCGTGCTCGCGTAGAAGAGGTGCTGCGGCAGGCTGGTGGAATTCCAGGACACATCTTCAACGTTGGCCACGGAATTGTGCCGACGACGCCGGTTGAAAATGTGCAGCGCGTGGTTCGATGGGTGCACGAGATCTGTTCGCAAATGAAAGATGAAGGCGTGGGCCGGTGGAAGGGCAACGCGTCGAGGTCCGTATGACGATACCAAGTCGAAGGAGTGAATCGGATTCGGCTTTCGGAGAACGCAAGTATGCCGTGTTGTTGCTCGCACACGGTACTCCCGATACGGTCGAAGAGATTCCTGAATATCTAAAGAATGTCGTAAGCGGACGCGCTATGCCACAGCACGTGGTGGAAGAGGTCCAAAGCCGCTACGCCCAAATTGGCAAGAGTCCACTGACGGAGTGGACGCTGCAACAGGCGACGCTGTTGCAGCAGAAAATTGGATTGCCTGTCTATGTTGGCATGCGGAATTGGAGACCTTACATAGGAGACACGGTGCGGCAGATGCGCGCAGATGGAGTGACGGACGCAGCGGCAATTTGTCTGGCGCCGCAAAACTCCCGCACTAGTGTGGGGTTGTACCGGCGAGCGGCATACGCAGAAGCGGGAAATGCCTTTCGATTCCACTTCGTCGACGCCTGGGCGGATCATCCTCGACTGGCGGATGCATTTGCCGATCGATTGCGGCCGATCTGGCGAGAAGCGTGTGCATCGGTAGGCGAAAAAGTACCGGTGCTGTTTACCGCGCACAGCGTGCCTTGCCGGACCATTCAGACTGCAGGTTCGTCCAGTGAACCTGGTCACTCGCATTCGGATGCGACGTCAAAAAGCGGCGAAAATTCTCGCGCGGAGAAGTCGACCGGACCAGTGCGCCCGACGGTGGAGGAGCGTTCCTATGCACTGCCGTCCGGTGCATCCAACGCGCCAGATCCGTATGCGATCGAAACGAAACATACTGCGGCGCTGGTCGCTGATAGGCTCCTGTCCGACGGGCTCACTTCGCACGATTGGTATTTTGCATTTCAAAGTCAGGGCATGTCAGGGGGCCCATGGATTGGTCCAACGGTTGAGGAAACGCTCGAATGTCTTCATCGCGACGGCCATCGCGGAGTTGTGTTGCAGCCGATTGGCTTTCTCTGCGATCACGTTGAAATTCTTTACGACATAGACATTGCATTTCAGGCGACAGCCCGAAAATTAGGATTGAAGTTATTTCGGCCCGAATCGCTGAATGCTTCGCCTTTGTTGATTGCAGCCTTGGCAGATCTGGCCTCTCAGGGGTTGATGCAATTGGGCGCAGCGCAGTTCGAAGGCTCAGCTGTCGTTGTGCCATCCAATCAAAAATGAAGCGAATCGCCATCGTCGGCGGCGGTATTGCGGGGCTCGCAGCCGCCTACGAACTTACCCTGCAGGAGCGCCTGGGTGCAGCTGTTGAATTCGTTTTGTTCGAAGCAAAGTCTCGCCTGGGCGGAATTGTCGAAACCGTTCGACGCGATGGATTTGTCATTGAATGCGGTCCCGACAGTTGGGTGACTGAAAAGCCGTGGGCGCGTCAACTTGCAATTGAGCTCGGTCTTGAAAGCGAGTTGGTTCCTTCGAATGATGAGAGGCGCAAGACGTATATAGCCGGCAGCCACGCCCTGACTGCCATGCCGGATGGCATGCGTATGATGGTGCCGACGCAATGGGACAGCGTTCTGAATTCGCAGCTGTTTAGCGAACAGGCGAAGCTCGCATATCGGCGCGAGCCAGAATTAGCGGAACAGTTAAAGACCAACGCGCTCGATGTCGGAGATGGCAACCGAGATGAATCAGTTCGCGACTTTGTTGTGCGGCATTTTGGGGAGGAGGTTGCGAATACGATCGCTGCGCCGTTGCTTGCCGGAGTGTTCGGCGGAGATATTGCGAAGTTGAGTGTGCGCGCTGTGATGCCGACGTTTATCGCGTTGGAGCGTCAGTACGGTAGCCTGATCGTCGGATTGCAGCAGCAGATGGGAACGGGGAAGTCGACCGCGCCGATTTTCACGTCGCTGAAGAACGGATTGGGAGCGCTGATCACGGAGATGGAATCTGTCATTCCGGAGCGTAGTCTTCAGCGGATTGTTACCGTCGAGTCAATCGAACACCGCGAAAAAATCTGGCGGGTTCACGCAATCGATGATGGATATCCGCATTCCATTGAGGCAAGATTCGATACGGTTTTGGTTGCGACTCCTGCGGCAGCCACAGCGAAGCTGTTGCATTCTGTCGATAGCCGCATTGGGGAGTTGTTGCCACAGCAATCCTCGTCCGCAATTGTCGTGGCGTTAGGTTTCGCTGCGGAACAAGCGCTCTCGATGGGTATTCCCCCCGGATTCGGATTCCTGGTTCCGCAGCACAAGCACGTTGAGGACAGGCTCGCCGATGAACCTGGCGACGATGCTGCACAGCAGGCGCTGCTGGCGTGTACTTTTCTCAATCAGAAATTCCCGCATACGGCGCCGGATGGTGCGATATTACTGCGCGCGTTCTTCGGTGGTGCTTTGGTTCCCACACTTCTGAAGCACGACGATACCACTTTGATTCGTTTGGCTCGAAGGCAGCTCGAACGCTATCTTGGAAGATTGCCGGAGCCGTCGATTAGGCTCGTTCGGCGGTGGCCGAATTCTCTTCCACTGTATGAAATAGGGCATGGAGCTCGCATGGCGGAATTGGATGCTCGGATTGCGAAGCTTCCACATCTTCGACTGATTGGCAACGCGTATCGAGGTGTCGGACTACCTGACTTGATCCAGTCCGGTCGAACGGCTGCACGGGAGATTGCGGCGAGTTGAGACGCCGCGTTCCTGTCCACATTCTTGGTTTAGCGGTTGCACTTTTGGTCCGAGGCGGTTATTCGTACTTGAGAGATTCGACGGGATCCATCTGGGCGGCGCGTGTGGCCGGCAAGGTCCCAAAAAGAATTCCAACCAGCATCGCCGTGGATAGGGAAATGACGACGGACCACGGGGAGATGGGAATCGTATAGGCGGGAAAAAGGAATCGGACCGAAAGGGGAAGCGCGAGCCCGAGCAACGTGCCGACGATGCCTCCGCTGAGAGAAATAAGGATCGCTTCGGCAAGAAATTGAAGTTGGATTTCTCGATATGTGGCGCCGACGGCTTTGCGGATACCAATTTCGCGAATGCGAGATCGCACCGTTGCCAGCATGATGTTCATGATGCCCACTCCGCTGACAGCCAGCGTGATAGCAGAAACCAACAGCAGAACCATCGTCATGATATCCGCAATGTGTGCCGCGGTTTCCACCAGTGCTGTGTATTCCACCACGTCGTAAACCGACCCGGGGCGATGGCGAGACTGAATCACTTTCGCGATCTCATCGCGAACTCGCGGCGTGTCGCCAAAATTACGAACGGAAAAAAACAACTGCTTCACGGCGTTGGTTCCGGTGAAATATCGGCCAACGGGGTAAGGAATCAGAATCGTCTGCTTCGCAATTTCAGACATTCCCCAGGTGTTTACCTTTTCTTTGAAGACACCAATGATCGTGAAAGGAATGCCTCGGATCGTAAACGTTCGGTTGATGGCGCGGTCGGCGCTTCCGTAGAGGTGCTCAGCGAACGGAACCGTCACCACGGCGACTTTGGCGTGGCTAAGGGTGTCCTCCTGATCGAAAAAACGTCCGTCGAGGATTACGAGATTTCGCACATCCTTATATTGAGGAGAAACGCCCAGAACCAGGATGTCCCTCACTTTGCCGTTTCCAAAGCTGATTGGAACCTGCATTTCGAGCATTGGCGAAGACCAGATGATGCCTGGAACCTGCTGGTCGACCGCGGTCAGATCTTCATAAGTCAGAGAGTCCGGATTCATGCCGCCGCATTGACAGTCCGCGACGATCATGTTGGCGCCGATGCCCTGGATGAGATTGATGGCGTATTCTCTGCCGGTCAGTCCAATGGTGGCGACCAGAATTACGGAAGCGCATCCCATTACCATGCCGAGGGCAGTCAAGGCGAAGCGAACCTTGTTGGCGCGGAAACTGTCGAGCGCAAGCGAGATTATCTCGCTGAGCACCATGGTTTGTTTGGCGCTGGCCAGCGTGCGGGCAAAAGACGAACTTTGTGTATTGACAGCAACCATGGGTGAATACAGAGTTACGCGCAGCCTGGCAACAGGTGGCAGTTTCGCTGTTGCTCAGGCACCTGTCCAAGGATACCGCTTGAGCTAGCTTTGCAGCGGCTTCCGGGTTCACTGGAGTTCACAAATAAAAATGAAACAGTACCCTTCGAGGGGCTTTCCAGGGTGGATTTCAGAACGCGTGTCATTCCAGTCGCGCGGCCTTGTTCCATTCAGACAAGACAAATTCAGAGAGCGTCTTGCGTTTTCTAACGGAAGTTTCCGCAGCCTTGAGCGAATCGGGAAGCGCATCCACGTTGCCGAGATAGCCGATCGCAGTGACCGCGCCAATTTCGTAATCTTCGGGGATTTCGAACGTTTTGCGTATTTTGTCGCGATCAAATCCTCCCATGGAGTGGGTGTGAAATCCCAGAATAGTCGCCTGCAGCGCGATATTCGCTGTGGCCGCGCCAGTATCATGCAACGCGTAATGATTTGGATTTCCATTCTGCGTGAAAGTCTTCTTGCCGACAGATAACATCAGTACGGGCGCACTATTTGCCCATGCCTGATTGAAGGTGGCCAGCGACTCGAAGATCCTGCCGTAGGTCGGGTCGCCTTTGCGACCCACAATAAATCTCCACGGTTGCTCATTGAACGATGAAGCCGCCCACCTTGCTGCTTCAAACAGCTTTTTCAGGTCCGAAGCACTGACCGGCCGGTCGCTAAAAGCTCTCGGACTCCAGCGCTGCAGAATGGTTTCGTGTACTCCAGGAATCGGATCCGCTTGTTTCAGCGTTTCAATGGCTTCGGCAGTGGTGTTAGTCATCGATCATCTCCCGCCCAATAAGATGATGATGCAGGATTCGCCGGTTCAATTTTAAGGGCGATTCTCCGCCAGTCTTTCAGGAGGAACGACCAGGATTTTACTCGCTCGGTCAACGACTCGTCCGGTTGCAAATACATACTGCTCGGCAGCAACCTGGACTCAGTTGCCGACCTCAATTTTAGCCTGGGCCACGAACCGAGCGAAAACCACTCCTCGTTATGTCATAGCCGAGTAAATGTTGAAATCCGCCTGAGTCGCAAAGTAATGAACTGACATCTTAAGAATGCAGGTGCCAATCGTGAAGGCTCAGCTCGTGCATATCTGCCTCTTTTGCTCAATCGCGCTTGGGTGTTTGCCTGCAGCGTGGGCAGGCCAAATGGATATGCCTCACCATAGGCATGGACCCCCGTGGGGTGGTCCAATCGCATCGTCGCAGATGATCCATGTCGGTGGAGCGTCGATCCAGATTGACTTTGCTCCAGGCGATCTCGATCTGCCGAAAAGCGATGTAATCCAATGGATCGAGACCGCTGCCCGCGCCGTTTCGGAGTACTACGGCAAGTTTCCTGTGGCTCGTGAGCGGGTACTTGTGGTGCCCATTGCGGATGAGAGCGGAGTTTTGACTGGCACGACCTGGGGCGATGTCGATGGCTTTCCGGCATTCACAAGAATGCGGGTCGGACAACATACGACGGAACAGACCTTGGCGAACGATTGGACCATGACGCACGAGTTTGTGCATACCGCCCTTCCCTCGCTTTCCCCGGATCATCATTGGCTGGAAGAAGGGCTGGCAACGTATGTGGAACCTATCGCGCGAGCGCAGATCGGTACTTTGTCTCCCGAACAGGTTTGGGGTGGAATGGTGCGTGACATGGGAAAGGGTGAACCACAACCCGGGGAGGATGGCTTAGACAATACGCATACCTGGGCGAGTACTTACTGGGGAGGCGCGCTATTCTGCCTAGTCGCGGATGTGACAATACGCGAGAAGACCGGAAACAAAAAAGGATTGCAAGATGCTTTGCGCGGGATCCTCGCCGCCGGCGGATCGATTGCAGATGACTGGCCCATTTCAAAGGTGCTGGATGCTGGAGATCGAGTCACCGGCACGACTGCGTTAGCTGATCTCTACCAGAAAATGGGGAATGCACCGTATGCCCCGATCGACTTAGCGGCGCTGTGGAAGCAACTCGGAATCCATTCCGATAATGGAAAGATTAAGTTCGATCAGAATGCTCCACTGGCCGAAATACGCCAGGCGATCACCACTCCCCGCTGAAGACTAATCGACAGGCAGAACCGTGTCCCCAAAATCAATCTTTCGGTCGTCTATCGGTAACCGGCGTCTCCGTTGGCCAGGTCCTCTTACATTCTGCAAGCTGGGCCGAAATGTTGTCGTCGCAATTGTGACTGATTGCCGGTCATCAGACGTGTGCAATGACTCCTGTGAGCTGCTGGTAGAATTCACGCAACTCCTAGGAGCTTCAACGATGTGGTCTGTATCTTCTTTCCGTTCGCGTCCGCTGATACAGATTGTTCTCACCAGGGTTGCCTATATCTGAGTTGAATCGCCTAGGAACTGCATGCCATGTGAGGAAGCATAGTGTGCCATGCAACTGCGATGGTTTGTTTCTATGGACAATTGGCCGACTCATGATCCCGAAAAATAGGAAGCTTGGCTTTCCTGGTTCAACCAACGAGTTCCGTTCCAGTGGCCTCGCCGACGGCGGCCAGCTTGCAATGCGCAGTAGTCGCCGGATTCCGAAATTAAAAAGTATACGACTCCGCTACATCCTGGCGTTCTGGCTATTTATATTAAGCGCGGTCGCATACATGGACCGCACGAATATATCGATAGCTGGACTGGCAATCAGCCAGGAATACGGATTAGGGAACCAGCGGCTGGGATGGATCTTTAGTTCGTTTCTGATCGGGTATGCCGTATTTCAATTGCCGGCAGGATGGTTGTCGTCGTGGTTCGGACCGCGTCGTGTGTTGACCATTGGAGTGCTGTTATGGGGAGTAACGACGGCACTGACGGCGATGCTGCCAACGACAATCGAGCATGCGGTATTGCTGTTAATTGGGATGCGTTTTGCGCTGGGGGTGGGAGAGTCGGTCATTTACCCGTCGGCCAACCAGTTTGTGGCAGAATGGGTTCCGCGGCAGGAGCGAGGCGTCATCAATGGGCTGATCTTCGCTGGAGTGGGAGCTGGCAGCGGACTTACCCCGCCAATGCTTGCCTGGCTGATCAGCCATCATGGCTGGCGATCCGCATTCTGGTTCAGCGCAGTTGTGGGTTGTGTTGTCGGAATTGTGTGGTGGCTGATTGCCCGGGATACTCCAGAGGAGCATCCGGCCCTGCAACCGACTGAGTTGCAGGAAATCCGAAAAGGTCTGAATTTTCAGGCTGCCCTGACTGAAAACGAGAAGCCGGCCATCCTGTGGCGAGCAATCTTTCATCGCCGCGACCTGCTGGTGTTGATGACCACGTATTTCAGCTATGGCTATGTCGCATGGATATACTTCAGCTGGTTTTTTCTCTACATGGCGCAGGTGCGGGGATTTGATCTTCGATCCAGTGCGCGTTATGCAATGCTGCCGTTTCTATCGATGACAGTGTGTTGCCTTGCCGGAGGAATTCTAAGCGACAGGCTGACCGGGCGCTATGGGTTGCGAGTCGGGAGGTGCACTTTGGCGGCGGCGGCGATGGCCGGGACGGCGTTGTGCCTGATCATTGGTTCGCAGACGGAGAGCCCGCAAATGGCCGGTCTGGTCCTCGCCGGAGGAGCAGGCGTGCTGTATATTTCGCAGAGTTCGTTCTGGTCGGTCTCGGCGGATATCGCTGGCGATAATTCCGGGATATTCTCCAGCATGATGAACATGGGTGGTCAGATCGGTGGAGCGGTTACGGCATCGCTGACTCCTTGGATTGCGCAGCGTTATGGATGGACAACCTCCTTTGCCATTGCTGCCGCGCTTGCACTGATCAGCGCCGCCTTGTGGATGACGGTGGAGCCGGAACGGCCTCTTGATGGGCAACCTGCAAACTAGCCGGATGGTCTTTCGCTGGCCGTTGAAGTTTGTTTTCTTATCTTATGACTTGTTTCTACATGTTTCCGTTATGTATAGTCAGGGGCATCGCAGAGGGTGGGGAAGAAGTTCTTCATATTGTTTCTTCCGCCATAGAAAAGGAGCGCGATGCTACCGGTGGACCAGATTCAACCTCCAGTGAATGATCGACGGTCGTTTATCAAGCTGTTGGCAGCGGCTCCGCTGTTGGCCACGATTGGGACCCGAAGCTTGGCCTCCACGGTGGCGTCAGTCGGCAGAAGTACCTTCTCCAACAACATCTACACTCGGCTGGGAGTTCGCCCGCTCATTAACGCGCGTGGAACCTGGACTTATCTTTGCGGCTCGCTGGAATTGCCCGAGACGCGGCGAGCGACGGAAGAAGCGTCTCACTATTTTGTCGATATGTTTGAGCTGCAGGCCGGAGTGGGCCGTTATCTGGCAAAGATGTCCGGGGCTGAATCGGGAATGGTTACGTCGGGTTCGGCTGGCGCAATGGCTTCGGCAACAGCAGCCTGTATCGCCGGATCGGATCCGAAGAATGTCTGGCAATTGCCGGACACGACTGGCCTGAAAAATGAAGTGGTGATGATGGAAGGTCGAAGCCCATTCGACAGTGCCATCCGGCTTGCAGGCGCCAAACTTGTGATTGCCGAGACGGTAGAAGATCTGCCGTCTGCGCTGACTCCGAAAACCGCCATGGTCTATACCACTTGGCGTGACGACCGGCTTGAACGCGTCCTGAAGATCACAAAGCCCGCTGGTGTTCCGCTCCTGGTAGATGACGCCGCGGGAATTCCTCCATTTTCTTACTTCACTCGCTATGCCAAACTTGGTGTCGACCTTTTTTGTTTCAGCGGTGGAAAAGGGCTGTCCGGACCGCAATGTTCTGGAGTGCTACTGGGACGGAAGGATCTGATCGATGCAGCTTTATACAACACCAATCCCTGGGAAGGCGCAGTATGCCGCCCCATGAAGGTCGGCAAGGAAGAGATCATGGGCATCCTGGCCGCAGTCGAATATTGGTCGCGCGCGGATCTCGGCGCTTTAAACAAGGAGTGGCAGAGCCGAGTTGAACGCATCCAGAAATTGGTGGAAACGGTGCCCGGAGTGACGACGAGCATCACGACGCCGCAGGATGGGAATAGTTATCCAACGCTGTCAGTGATGTGGGACGAAACGAAATTTGGGTTGACGATAGCTCAATGTGCTAAGCAGCTGAGCGACGGCGAACCGAGGATTGAGGTGCTAACCGACAGCAATCCCAGTGGGGTTTTGGCACGCATTCCGCATAATCCAAAAAGACACCGCAGGTCCCAGCCGAATCCTTTGCAAATTATTTCCATGACATTGCAGCCCGGGGAAGATTTGATCGTTGGCAACCGCCTCCGCCAGGTACTCAATAAGGCGCGCAAACAATCTACGTAAGGTGGGTGTCCATCGAAGAAATTAAAGATAGCTGCGAGGCAGGTTGCTTGCCGTGTGAGATAGAAAGACGGACAAACACTCGAGGTGCAAGAAGGCTTCTTCGAGGAGTGGGTTCGAAGGGAGGACAAATGCGTGATCCGTTACGACGCTACCCATGTGTTGTCTTGTGTTTTCTGCTGGCTGCAGGGAGCGCGCAGTTGCTTGCGCAGGCCGGTGGAGCCATCAAGGTCATTCAAGTAGGCGGCGATCATATCGGGTCGACATCGAGCGCTGGCATTCTAGTGAATCGCACGCTTTACGTTACTGGTCAGGATGGACGGGATTCGAGCGGCGAGATTCCGAAGGTTTTTCAAAAGGAAGTGCGCCAGTCGTTGAACAATGTGCGTGATGTCCTGCGGGCCGCTGGAATGGATTTTGGCAACGTGGTGTGGATAAATATCTATATGACCCACATCTCGGATATCGACGGGATGAACAAGATCTATTGGAAGATGATCGGAACGGACCCGCCTGCTCGCACTGTGCTGGGGGTAGCAAGTCTGCCGAACGGTGAGAATATTGAAATCAACTGTATCGCCGTGAGCAGTGCAGCACGCCGGCGCGTGATTCATCCGGCGGGATGGCCGCAGGGACCGCATATCAATCCCGCCGGAATTGAGGCCGACGATGTTCTCTACATGTCAGCGCAGAGCGGCGTCGATCCTCTGACTGGCAAGCTGGCGGCGGATTATGCCGGAGAGGTGAAGCAGGCTCTGGATAATGTTGCGGCCGTGGCGAAGGCTGCCAACATGAGCATGGCGAATGTCATCTGGGTGAATCCCTATCTCAGTAGCGATAGCGGCCCCGAACATGTGATGAACAAAATCTACGCGACATATTTTGAGTTTGGAAATACTCCGGGAAGAGGGACAATTCAGGTAGTGGATCTTCCGAATCATGCGCACATCGTGTTCAGCTGTATTGCCGGTGCCGATCTGTCCAAACGCATGTCGATTCGCCCCAGAAATGAGAAGCCCAGCCCAACCGCAAGCCCCGGCATCCTGTATGGAGATACGCTGTATCTTTCCGCAAAGGACGCGTATGTTCCGGGCTTGGGTCTGTTTTCGCCGGAGTTGGGCATTCAGGTGAGGATGTCCATGCGCAGCCTGCTGGATGGGTTGCAGAAAGCCGATATGGATTTTTCGAACGTCGTTTCTTCAACGATTTATCTGCGCGACGTGAAAGACGAGAACCCGGTCGTGTCCCTATACGGTACAT
>Ga0335075_10003746_pt1 | contig 23942 bp, 23 predicted proteins | sample Lox_Sample_24_FD_206723 | JGI IMG/M metagenome (GOLD analysis project Ga0335075, IMG submission 206723) | Soil microbial communities from Loxahatchee National Wildlife Refuge, Florida, United States - Lox_Sample_2.4 | ecosystem: Environmental > Terrestrial > Soil > Wetlands | place: USA...
GCGCGTGCCCGGACTCGTGGATCGCGACCGCGTGCTTCTCTTCCGGCAGCAGAACGTTGGAGCCCTCCCGGCGGCCGAGCAGGATCCGGTCCCGGGCCGCGTCGAAGTCGGCGGCGGTCAGGACCTCACGGTTGTCACGGACGGCGACGATCGCCGCCTCGTTGGTCAGGTTGGCCAGGTCTGCTCCGGAGAAACCAGGCGTCCCACGGGCCACGACGTTCAGGTCGACGTCGGGGCCGAGCTTCTTGCCGCGGCAGTGCACGGCCAGGATCGCGGCCCGCTCGGGCAGCGTCGGCAGCGGGATCGTGACCTGCCGGTCGAACCGGCCGGGCCGCAGCAGCGCCGGGTCGAGGACCTCGGGCCGGTTGGTCGCGCCCAGCACCACGATCCCCTGGGTCACGTCGAAGCCGTCCATCTCGGCCAGCAGCTGGTTGAGGGTCTGCTCCCGCTCGTCGTTGGCCACTATCGCGCCGGAGCCCGCCCGCCGCTGACCGATCGCGTCGATCTCGTCGATGAAGATGATCGCCGGGGCCCGCTTGCGCGCCTCGCTGAACAGGTCACGCACCCGGGCCGCCCCGACCCCGACGAACGTCTCCACGAAGCTGGAGCCGGTGACCGAGAAGAACGGCACCGCGGACTCCCCCGCCACCGCCCGGGCCAGCAGCGTCTTGCCGGTGCCCGGCGGGCCGATCATCAGCATGCCCCGCGGCGCCATCGCGCCCGCCCGCTGGTAACGTCCCGGGTTGCGCAGGAAGTCGATCACCTCCCCGATCTCCGCCTTAACCCCCTCATACCCGGCCACATCGCTGAACTTGGTCTGCGGCCGCTCGGCATCGAACACCTTCGCCCGGCTCCGGCCCACCCCGAGCACGCCCTGCAGGCCCGCCGCTCCGCCGCCCCGGGACATCCGCCGGAACAGCCAGAACACGACGATGAACGGCAGCAGCAGGAACAGGAAGTACAGCAAATCGCTACCCAGCCCCGAACTCGGCGGCGTCGCGGTCACCGTCTTCACCCCGTCGGCGGTGAGCTGGGCGGTGAGCGCCGTCGTGGGCTGGCCGGGGATGACGGTCGTGTACGACTGGCCGCTGGTCAGAGTACCGGTCACCGGCGTGTTCGAGCCGCTGGCGCCGTTCGCGAAGTCAACCGTCTTGATCTTGTGGGCGCTGGCGTCCGTTATGAACTGCGAGTAGTCCAGGCTGACGGGCGTCTTGACGCTTATCCCCGGCAGGAAGATATACAGCAGCACCGTCGCCAGGAGCGCGATCGGCCACAGCCAGTGCCGCCATCCGGGGGGCGGTGGCGGCGCGGTGGGATGTGCCTTGTCACCCGGGGGTGGCGGTTTCGGCTGCTTGCTCATAGGTCATTCTTACGCGGCTCAGGCGCCAGAGTGGTAACAGGCCCTTGGCGGAGCGAGCATCAGGTCTCGCGGAGCTATCGTCGGAGGGCCGGATCAGGCCGCGCAGGAACGGGACTGCTCTATGACATTCATGATCACCGTCGATGGCACCGAGCGAGAGGTGACCGCGGACGATGGCCGGAGCCTGCTCGAGGTGCTCAGGGAGGACCTGGGGATCACCGGGCCGAAGCTGGGCTGCGGCGAGGGCGCGTGCGGTGTCTGCACCGTGCTGATCGGCCGCCGCGCGGTGACGTCCTGCAGCACGCCCGCCGCCGAAGTGGCAGGCCAGCGCATTACGACGGTCGAGGGCCTGGCCGAGGACGGCCTGCTGCATCCGGTGCAGCAGGCCTGGCTGGAGGCCGGGGCGATGCAGTGCGGGTACTGCACCCCGGGCTGGCTCACCGCCACCGCTGCCCTGCTCAACCGGGTGGCGCACCCGGATGACGCCCGGATCGCCGCCGAGCTTTCCGGAAATGTCTGCCGCTGCTGTACCTATCCACGCATTCTGCGCGCGATCCGCCGGGCGGCCGAGCTCATGGAACAGCCCGAGCTGCTCGAGCCGGTGCCCGGGGAAGCATCCGGGCCAGCGCTGCCGGGATCTCCCCAGCCCGCTGCGTTGCCGTGGGATCAGGCCAAGGACAATTCCCTGTTCTTTGAACGGCTAGCCGACGGTCTGGTCACCGTGGCCGGCGGGGATGCTCAGGCCGGCGATGGACACGCCTCGGGCCGCTGGGGCGGGCCAGACGACGCCTGGGTGCACGTCGGGGCGGACGGCTCGGTGACGGCCTTCACCGGCAAGGTCGAGGCTGGCCAGGGCACCCGAACCGCGCTCGGGCTGCTGGTCGCCGAGGAGCTCGCGGTGCCGCCGGCCTCGGTGCGTGTAGTCATGGGCGACACCGACGTCTCCCCCTTCGACCTGGGCACGTTCGGCAGCCGCTCGATGCCGTTCGCGGCACCGCCGCTTCGGGCGGCCGCGGCCGCGGCCCGGGAGACACTCCGCGAGGCGGCCGCGGAACGGTTCGGCCTGCCCGCGGCGGACCTGACCGTGGCCGGCGGGTTCGTGGCCGGGCCGGATGGCGCGCCGAGTGTCGGCTTCTCCGAGCTGCTGAGCGGGGTCCGCCGGGTGCAGAAGGTCCCGGCCGACCGCCCGGTGACGCCGCCGTCGGCCTGGCGGTCGGCGGGCCGGCCCGTTCGCGCGGCGGGCGGCGGCAACGTGGTCACGGGAACCAAGCGTTTCCCGGCCGATCTGCGCGCCGACGGCATGCTGTACGGCTGCGTGCTGCGCCCGCCCGCTTTCGGCGCCACCCTGCGCCGCGCCGACACGGCCCCGGCCGGCGCGATGCGGGGGGTGAGCGTGGTCCGGGACGGCGACTTCATCGGGGTGGTGGCCCCGACCGCGGCGCAGGCGCGCCGCGGCGTCGGCGCGATCGATGCCGACTGGGATCGCTCGCCTCAGCCTGGCCGCGGCGAGCTGGCCGATTACCTGCGCTCTCACCCGATCGACGGCGAGGGTTTCAGCGCCCGGTTCCAGCACGAAGAGGGCGACGCGGACGCCGCGCTCGCGGCCGGGCCGGTGCGGCTATCCGCGCACTACACGGCCGCCTATATCGCGCATGTCCCGCTTGAGGCCAGATCGGCCGTTGCCGCCTGGCGGGACGGGCACCTCACCGTCTGGACCGGCACTTCGACGCCGTTCCGGGCCCGGCGTGAGCTCTCCGAGGCGCTCGGGCTGCCCGAGCCGCAGGTGCACGTGATCGTGCCGGACTACGGCGGAGGCTTCGGCGGCAAGCACGGCAGCACGGTCGCCGTGGAGGCGGCCCGGCTGGCGCGCTCGGCGGGCTGCCCGGTCAAGGTTCAGTGGAACCGGCACGAGGAATTCCACTGGGGCTATCTGCGCCCGGCGGCGCTCATCGACATCTCAAGCAGCGCGGACGCGTCCGGCGAGCTGACTGGCTGGTCGCATCTGAACGTCAATTCCGGGGCGGTCGGGATCATGACCCCGTACCGCGTGCCGCATCAGCGCATCGTGTACCAGCCCGCCGAATCTCCGCTGCCGCAGGGTTCCTACCGGGCGCTGGCCGCCACCGCCAACCACTTCGCCCGCGAGTCCCACATGGATGAACTGGCGCACCGGGTGGGAGCCGACCCGCTGGAGTTCCGGCTGCGTCAGCTGCCCGACTCCCGGCTCGCCGAGGTGCTGGTGGCGGCGGCCGGACGGCTCGGCCGGCCGCTGCGGCCGGAGCAGCCGGACCTGCGCGACGGGACCGGGGCCGGGATCGCCGTCGGCATGGAAAAAGGTGGCCGGGTCGCCACCGCCGCCGAGGTCCGGGTGGACGGCGATGGCACGCTGCATGTCGACCGGCTGGTCACCGCGTTCGACTGCGGCGCCATCGTCAACCCCGACAGCCTCACCAACCAGATCGAGGGTGCCGTGATGATGGGCCTGGGCGGGGCCCTGTTCGAAGAGATCGATTTCGCCGACGGGCAGATCCGCAACGCCTCGCTCATGCAGTACCGGGTGCCCCGGCTGGCCGATCTGCCCGAGGTCGAGGTCGTGCTGCTCGACCGGCCGGATCAGCCGTCGGCGGGCGGCGGCGAGACCCCGATCGTCGCGGTGGCGCCGGCCATCGCGAACGCGATCTTCAACGCGTGCGGCGTCCGGCTGCGGTCGATGCCGCTGGCTCCGCGCGGCGTGGTGCCGGCCTGAGCACCGGCCTGCCCGGGCCACCCGAGCTTCACGAAGACTTCGCCCGCCAGCCATCGAACCAGCAGGAGCGCGTCGGCCGGGCCGATCAGCTTCTCCGTCGTCCCCTCCCAGCCCGCTCCCGCGCCCGTGTTCACCCGGGCCTTCCGCGGGATTCGGCCCCGCCGCGCTGGTCGATCCCTACGGCGTGGCCGTCGGCCAGCAGGGGAACGTCTGGGTGGCCGACCGGGACACCGGCCGGGTGGCCGAGTTCTCCCCCAGTCGGAGGCTGATTACCGCGTTCGGCGGGGTGGCACGGCCGGGGGGAGGGCTGCGCCAGCCCGACGGGATCGCCGTCCTGCGGCGACCTGACGTCGGCGTTCCGGTTCGGCGGGCCGCCCGCCCGCTATCCGGCCGGCGTGATGGCATTCGAGGCTGCTAGGACCGCCCATTGCAGCTCACCACGCTGTTCAGCGGCGTCGCGACTCGTGGAAGTATCCGCTCGATTGCCGCCGCCACAGTGAGATCAATGCCATCAGCCCGATCAGCCATATCAGCACGCCGAACGTCTTGACCATGGGGATATCGGCCTTGCCGAGGGTGCCCAGCAGCCAGATGGTGTCCAGCCCGAACAGAATCGTCCCGGCCGTCCGCGCCCAGCTCCGTCCCTTCCGGCTGGCCGAGGCCAGGGTTAGCCACACCCCGATAGCGACCGCGCCGCCGATGATCACCGCGGCCGCCGCCAGTGTCGCGACGCCCTGCGCTGCGCTCTGGGCGAGCGGATGCTGGGCCTCGAAGACGGTCTTGATCTGGTTGATCCCTGCGAGGCTCACGATGACGTTCACCAGGCTGACGGCGGCCCCGGCGTACATCAGCCTGACCGCGGTGAGGACCGGCCCCGGGATGCCGGGCCGCGCCGCAGCGAGCGGCGGCGGCCACCCCGGAGCGGGCTGGTACGGCACCGCAGATCCCTGCGGCCAGGCGGCTGCCGGATACGGCTGGTGGCCGGCCGCGGAGGGCTGCGGCATCCAGGGTGGGCCGCCCGGAAACTGCGGCCTGGCCGGGGCCTGGGCCGCTACCTGCGGGAGCGCCTGGGAAGCCGCCAGGTATGCGGTCTGGACGGGTCCGGACTCGCGCGCGGACCCGGTGTGCGTCGCCACCGCAAACCACCGGTCATATCCAGACTCCGCCTGGTACAGGCGGATGACCTCGGCCAGCGGGCCGGGCCAGAATGATGTTGGCGACGCCGCGACAGCCGGGCCGTCGCGAGAGATCATGGCGGTCAGGGCAGGCAGCGCAGGCCGCCCGGCTGGATCCTTAACGAGGCAGGCGGCCACGATTTGCCTCAACTGAGACGGAACCCTGTCCAGGTTGGGCTGGCCGCTGACCACCCGGTACAGCACTGCCGGCGCGCTCCCCTCGCCGAACGGCTGGACGCCCGCTGCCGCATAGGCCAGCACGCAGCCGAGTGAGAACACGTCACTGGCCGGCTCTACCTGCGCTCCGCTGGCCTGCTCGGGTGACATGAAGCCCGGCGTGCCGATCACCATGCCTTTGGCCGTTAGCACGGTGTCGTCCAGGGCGCGGGAGATGCCGAAGTCGATCACATGCGGCCCGTCCGCCGCGAGCAGCACGTTGGCTGGCTTAAGGTCCCGGTGCACCAGGCCGCAGGCGTGCACGGCCTGCAGCGCCTCGGCCAGACCGGCGGCCAGCCGCCACGCCGCTGCCTCCGGAAGCGGGCCCCGCGAAGAAATGAGCGTGGCCAGCGACGGCCCAGGTACGAACACGGTGGCCAGCCACGGAGGGTCATCGTCCGGGCCGGCGGCTATCACTGGCGCGGTGTAGATGCCGCTGACTGCGCGTGCAGCGGCTACCTCCTGCCGGAACCTGCGGATGAACTGCTGGTCTCTGGCCAACTCGGGATGGACGACCTTCACGGCCACAGCCCGGCCCGCTGGAGAGAACCCGAGATACACCCGGCCCATGCCGCCATTGCCCAGCCGGGCACGAAGCTGGAATTCACCGACCCTGCGCGGATCGTTCCCGGAAAGCGGTTCCATGCATGCTCCCAAACGGCCACATGGGCCGAGCCCAGCAACCCTCCGCCAACGCACAAGGACACCGACCGCGAGATTACCCGGCTTCTGCCAAAGTAGTAGCCGCGCTTCACGCCGGCCGGCTTTGCCCCGCCTGGCCGGCCGGCGTGATGGCAGCATCGTGGTCATGATCGGACGTCTGCACCACGTGGTTCTCGACTGTCCCGACCCGGCCGCGCTGGCCAGGTTCTACTCGAGGCTGCTGGGACAGCCGATCACCTACCAGAGCGACGACTGGGTGGTTGTCGCGGCCAGCGTCTCCTCGTCCGGCCTGGCGTTCCAGCTCGCGCCCGGCCACCGTCGGCCCACCTGGCCAGGACCTGCCGTGCCCCAGCAGGTCCACCTCGACATCATGGTCGAGGATGTGGCCGCATCGGGCCCGCAGGTTCTCGCGCTCGGCGGGATTAAGCTCGACGGCGATGACGTGTACGCCGATCCAGCGGGTCATCCATTCTGCCTCATCCGCCGGCCGGCCTGGGCGCCGGCGATCCCCGACGACGACTAGCCCCAAGGCCGCGTAGCGCCTGGCAAGGTGCTGTCTAGTGCCGGATCAAGATAGGTTTGCCCAAATGGCCGTGAGCACGGCGCCCCCGGCCCGCGAGCGGGCCTGGCATGACTTGTGCCGGTAATAACGGCCAGCAGAGCCTGACCGTAATCCGGTTTCCGGGCCCAGCCGAATCTAGCTCTTCATAAGTCGAGCTTCTCGGGGACTCACGCCTGCATTCCGCTCTCACGCTAAGACCGGTGCGGCGGCAGGTTGTCGCGGGCCCACCGGGCGATCAGGTCGAGTGCGGGCATGAGGGCGCGGCCGCGTTCGGTCAGCTGGTAGGCGACGGTCACCGGCGGCCCATCACATACCTGGCGGGTGATCAGGCCGCCGGCGGCCAGGCCGGCCAGCCGTTCAGACAGGACGGAATCGCTGATCCCGCCGATCGCGCGGGACAGGTCGCGAAAGCCAGCGGGCCCGTGCGACAGGTGGCCGAGGATCATCGCGGTCCACCGCTTGCCCAGGAAGCCGAACGCGCGGGCCAGATGCTCGGCGGCTGGTTCGCACTCGCCCGCGGAGACGTCTTCAGCGGCCACAACACGCTCCTTAAGGAATATCCGCTTCGATTTTAGAAGTTACTGCTCTCAACATAGTCGACGCTGGAAGTGTGGTCATGGCTGACTACGGACACGATCTCGTCTTCGGCACCTTCATCACCCCGCAGAACGCGGAGCCGCATACGCCGGTCGCGCTGGCGCAACTGTCGGAGCGGGCGGGCCTGGACCTGGTGACCTTCCAGGACCATCCGTACCAGCCCGCGTTCCTTGATACCTGGACCCTGCTGTCCTACGTCGCCGCCAGCACGGAGCGGATCAAGATCTCCGGGAACGTGATCAACCTGCCGCTGCGGCCGCCGGTGCTGCTCGCACGCCAGGCCGCCAGCCTGGACCTGCTGTCGGGAGGCCGGTTCGAGCTGGGCCTCGGGGCAGGCGCGTTCTGGGACGCGATCGAGGCGATGGGCGGGCCGAGACGCTCGCCGGCCGGGGCGGTAGCCAGCCTGAGTGAGGCGATCGACATCATCCGGGCCACCTGGGACGCCGGCCGGCGGGGCGGCATATTCGTCGACGGCGAGTACTACCAGGCTCGCGGGGCCAAGCGCGGCCCGGAACCAGCCCATGACGTGTCCATCTGGCTCGGCGTCCTCAAGCCGCGGATGCTGCGCCTGGCCGGGGAGAAAGCCGACGGCTGGCTGCCCAGCCTGGCCTATCTCAAGCCCGGCGACCTGGAACGCGGTAACGCGATCATCGACGAGGCCGCCGCCGCGGCAGGCCGGGATCCGCGCGAGATCCGCCGCATGCTGAACTTCGCGCCAGACAAGGCCACGGTCGAGGACCTGCTCCCGCTCGCCGTCCGCGACGGCGTGTCCACGTTCATCCTGGCCAGCGACGACCCGTGGGCCATCCAGGCCTGGGGCGAGGAGGTCACACCCGCGCTGCGCGAAGCCGTCGCCCGGGAGCGGCAGGCGGCCGGAACGCCCTCCGGGGAGGTGGTGCGCAGCCCAAAAGCCCTGACGCTCCGGCGTGGCGGCATCGCCTATGACGCGCTGCCGCCCGCGTTGAAGGCCACCGCGGTCGAACCGGGCGACAAGACCTACTCCAAAGTTCGCTCCACCTACATGCGCTCCGGCGCCCCGGGACTGGTGCTGCGGCCCGGCACCGCGGCGGAGGTCGCCGAGGCACTCGCGTTCGCGCGACAGCAGGAAGTCCCGCTGGCGATCCGTTCCCGCGGTCACGGCATCAGCGGCCGGTCCACCAATGACGGCGGGATCGTCATCGACCTGGCCAGGCTGGACAGCGTCGAGGTGACGGGCACCCGGGTGCGGGTCGGACCGGGGGCGAGCTGGGGTCGCGTGGCCGAGTCGCTCGCGCCGTCCGGCCTGGCGATGAGCAGCGGTGATTTCGGTGACGTCGGGGTCGGCGGGCTGGCCACGGCGGGCGGGATCGGGTTCCTGGCCCGCAAGTTCGGCCTCACCATCGACCACGTGACCGCCGCCGAACTGGTGCTGGCCGACGGCCGGATCGTCCGCGCCGACGCCAGTGAGAACTCGGACCTGCTCTGGGCACTGCGCGGCGCGGGCGGCAACCTCGGCATCGTCACCGCGTTCGAGCTCGACGCCTACCCGGTCAGCGACGTGGTGTTCGCCCAGCTGCTGTACGACGCCAGCGACACCGCCGCGCTGCTGGAGCGCTGGGGCAAGCTGGTCGAGGCCGCGCCGCGCGAGCTGACCAGCTTCCTTTACCTGTTCGCCGGGCGGCGCGGCTCACCCCCGGCCGCCCAGGCCATCACGGTATGGGCCGACAGCGACACCGATGCCGCCGTCGAGGCGCTAACGCCGCTGCTGTCCGTCGCTCCCGTGCTGGATCAGCAGGCACAGCTCGCCCCATACGCGGCGATCGTGGCGCCGCACGACGCGACGCACTATGGCGGCCAGGCCGACCCGCTGATCAGCAACGGCCTCGCCGTGCACCTGGCCCCAGAGCTGAACGAGGCCATCGCGGCCGGCCTGCGCAGCGGGGCGGCCCCGTGGATCGCGATCCGCGCGGTCGGCGGCGCGGTCAACGACGTGGACCCGGACGCCACCGCGTACGCGCACCGCCACCAGAACTTCAACGTCTCCTCGGTGGGCGGCGACGCCGCCCGCTTCCACGCGCACTGGGACGAACTGCGCCAGCACCTGGACGGCCTCTACCTCAGCTTCGAGACAGACCAGCGCCCGCAGCGCCTGCATGACGCGTTCCCCGGCAACACCCTGACCCGGCTCCGCGAGCTGAAAGCCGCCTACGACCCGGAGAACGTCTTCGACCAGAACTTCCCGATCTCACCGCGCCGCAGCAAGTCCGGAAGCGCCGGCTGGGGCGGCTAGGCGCTGGCGTGCCGGTGGCTGTCAGGCTGGAGGCGGCGTCACCGACCCCGGCGGCGGAATCACCCCCGGCCCGGACGCGTTGCAGGCCAGCGCGTTCGGGTCGGTGTCCAGCAGTGGCTGGGCCAGCGGCGGCGGCCTGAGGAACGCAGGCCGGCGCAGGTCGATCATGTCCAGCATCGGCCACGCGTTCGCGTCCCGGTAGGTCATCGCGGGCAGGTTCCACTTCGCCTCGACCAGCGCGCAGATGCTCGTGTGGTCCATGACCTGGTGGGAGACGTACCCAGGGCGGGCCCATGGCGAGATGACCGCCATCGGCACCCGGAAGCCGTACTGGTGGAATCCGTTGTAGGGCAGGGTGGTGCTGCTGATCGCGCTGACGTCCGGCGGAATGTCGTCCGGCGCAAGCGCTGGCGGCGGTGGCACGTGGTCGTAGTAGCCGCCGTGCTCGTCGTAAGTCCAGATCAGCATCGTGTTGGGCCACCCGGGACCGGACATCACCGCGTTGATCACCGACGCGGCGAACTGCTCGCCGACAGCGATGTTCTGCGGGTCCTCCTCGGACTGCGTGTCGTAGTCCGGCTCGACGAGGCTGACCTCCGGCAGCGTGCCGGCCGCAGCGTCGGTGAAGAAATCATCGATCGGCACTGCCCTGGTGCCGGCGTTCTCCAGGTACAGCTTCGGGTACAACGCGATGGTCGGATACGGCGTGTCCGCCGTCGCAGAGTAGTAGTCCTTCCAGGTAAGCCCGGCGGTGTCGAGTGCGTCGAAGATCGTCCCGTTCGCCGGGTAGTCCGTGAGCGCCGGCGTTGTGTCGTCAATCTGGCCAATCGACGTGGCTGAGATCAGGTACCGGCGGTTCGGATAGGTCTGGCCGAGCACCGAGCAGAAGTACCGGTCGCCGATCGGGAACGTCTGCGCCATCGAGTAGTAGAACGGCTGGTCAGCACCATCCCAGTAGCCCATGGCCACCGGGCCGCTCGCGGACTCGACGAAGCCGTCATTGCGCCCGTTGTCAAACTGGGTGTGGCTCTGGGTCCACTCCTGGCTCGGCTTGTTGTTCTGGCACGTCGTCGGCATGTGGAACGCGTGCTGGATGTCGCCGTTGGCGTACGGGTTCGTGTTCAGCGGCAGCCCGTTGAAGCCGAGCCGGAACCCGTCGGCGCCAAAGCGGCGGAGCATGCCGAGCCGGTTGTCGTAGGAGTGGTTCTCCTGCATCAGGATGACGATGTGCTGGATCCGCGGGATGGTGTCGGTTCCCGCTGGCAGGTCCGGGTACGGCAGCGACCCTGGCTGGCGCAGGTGGCCATGCCACCAGCCGGGACGGGCCGAGGCACTTGCGGTCGAGGTCCAGCCGCCGATGCCGGCACCGGCCGCCGCGATGAGGCCGGCCTGCAGCATCCCCCGCCGGCTAAGCCCTGGCTTGCGGCCCGCGCCATTGTCACGATCGTCTTGCACAGCCGTTGCCTCCTCAGTGAAGCCGTTGAGAAAAAGGAGACTACAGCCGCAAAATTACCAAATTACGATCTATGGGTAAACAATCGACACAGGCCCAGACTCTGCCACTCCGTGCCCGCCTAGCTGACAAGCGACAGCCCTGCCGGTCTGGATTTACCCCCTGATCACCGGTGGTGAGCCACCACCCGCCACGGGTGGCGCGCCCCCTAGCCGAGGCGGCGCCTCGGTGGGCAGCGGGCACAGTGTCCAGAACAAGTTTTGGTTGACGTCCCAGCCCAGGGAGGTGAGCACGTAACGGCCTGCGCCGGGGTGGTCCGCCTGTGCGGCCGTGATGCTGTCCTGGATTTGCTGGTCCACATAGCTCTGCATCGGCGCGACGACCTGCTGCGCCACGATTTCGTCCAGGAATACCTGCGCGAGTTGGGTCATGCCGGCCCCGGCCGAGGCAGTGTTCCCGAAGCTCAGTATGTCGGAATACCAGCTCCAGCTGACGTTGGCGGTGACGTTACGATTACCAGCGGGATGTTGATGTCAATCGTGGAGTCACCCTCATTGATGCTGACGGTATATTCGCCCAGATTGTAATTGCTCCCGCCCTGGAACATCGACGCAATCTGGTTCCTGAAGTTGCCGGTGATCACGGTCCCGGCGATACTGCCGGAAACGCAGGCCGATTGGTCGACTGTGACCGTGACCAGCGTGAGGGCCCTCTCAACGATGGCTGTCTTGGCGATCAGCCCATACTCGGTTGTCGCGTAGGGAGTCACAGTCGCGGTACCTGACGTGCCGTAGCTCAGCTGGTCGCCGACGCCTATCTCGACCGGCACCTCCAGAGCGGTCGGCACCTCGACACTCCACGTCAGCGTCGCGGATCCGAAAGGCATTACTGTAGGCGGGCTGGCAGTAAGGCTAAGCACCACGATATCGCCGAGAAGCTCATACTCCTGGTCCTGCGCCGACGTCGAGAGAGCGCCGCTACCGCCCTTTCCGCCATTTGGTTCCGGCATCGCGTTCTCCCTATCCGCGCCAACCGACCACGCGGCGGCCAGCCAGCCGCCACCTAACGCTGGCCTACTGATTCGTGACCCCCGCCCGAGCCAAATTATCTGCGAGCTTGGATGTGTCAGGCCAGTGGCCGACGGCGTCGGCTAAGCAGAAGACGGGAAGCCCGCACGCTCACACCTGCTTGCCTGGCCACGCCCATCTGCAGATATGAAGCGTTCCGACATGCAGCGCCTGATGCTGGATCTGGTCGGCCCTGCCGTCGCCGCCGGTCAGCACGGCCAAAGCCGGGAGTGGCTGATTACGCTCAGCGTGGCGCTACCACCGGCCAGGTCACTCCAGAACACCTCTGTGCCTAGATTGGCCGCCAGATCCGCTACACCCAGCACAGGCTTCATTGGCGGCGCCATCAAGCCCCTGTAGATGGGCCTGTACAGAATCTGGGTGCCCACCAGGTAGAGCTGACTCTGGTGCGTGACCGTCATTTCGGGTTTGCCGGCTGGCTGAACGGACAGGACGCGCTGGTACTCGCCGCGATAGCCGCGCTCGCCCTCGACCACCGTTCCCCACAGGTCCACCTCCAGGAGCCAGGCGTTCATCTCGTCCGGGCTGTGGGCCATGCGGGTGTTGTATGCCTGAAGGCAGTCGTGCTTGTCTTTCATGGCATACCAGCCACAGGAAGAGTCGTCACTAACCGCCGGCTTCTGATGCGGCGCTCGCAGTATGGGAGGGAACTGAGCGTCAGGGCAATGGCAGGTGAAACGTTGTCGGCCTGCCGTGTAAAACGCGTGCCGGGAGATAGACCGGAACATCACGTTTCGTGTGTCCTTGACGAGAAAGGCCAGCTTCCAGCCGTGGAACGGCTCGTCCCGGTGCTGGATGCTAGCCAGGGACGGGCTCATGGCGTTCTGGAACGCGTGCAGGCTCAGCATCGGGCTGCGCGTCGGGAGGGTCGTCGGGAACAGTTTCGGGTTCTGGGATCTCATAGATGCGCTGCGGCTCACCGATTTGCATTTTGCTCTCCTTTCGATCGTGCGGGGTGACGCTCGAACGCATCGGCTGAGAACTCTGCGCCCCGCGCCGCTCGCAACCGCGCCCATGCATAGCTGTCGAACCTCGAAGGCATCCGGCGGCGCGCTTCCACGTGCGGCTGGCGAGGCTTCAGGCCCTGGTCCCCGGGAAAGGCCCTACGGCCAACGACACCTAGGTACCCCTCCCTGACACTGGGTAACCGGCACAAGAAGCGCCCGGCAGTGCGATCACCAGTTCCCGTATGTCGGGTATGTGACCTGCTGCTCTGGCAGTTCTAATGCCGGGCCTCGCCCGGCCCGGGCAGCGCTCCGACGTCACCGCCCGCCACGGGCGCGGCGCCCGGCCCGGTCGGGCGCAGGGAGTCGGCGACCGCTGGCCTCGCCCACATGGAGTGGTTGTGGCCGTTGCCTGCCACAGATGACCGCTGTCCGGGCAGCCGTAGGATCGTGGAGGCGCCTGCGCGCTGCCCGCGGTGCCGGGTACTGGGCCGGGGAGGTCGTCATGCCGGAAGCGTTCACGGATCTGTCCACGCCGCTGGTGGCCGATGCCTGCGTGCGCTGCGCTGTTCCGCTGCGGGCCGCCCATCCGGGAATCCGGCCAGTCGTGGCCGGGCAGCAGATCGCTGGGCGCGTCCTGCCGGTGCGGCACTACGGCAGCGTGGATGTGTTCCTGGAGGCATTCAGCCGGGCTGAAACGGGCGACGTGCTGGTCATCGACAACGGCGGCCGCTTGGACGAGGCCTGTGTCGGCGACTTGGCGGTACTTGAGGCCGGCTCCGCCGGGGTCGCGGGCCTGGTGGTGTGGGGCCTGCACCGCGACACGCCGGAACTCGCCGCGATCGGCCTTCCAGTCTTCAGCTACGGCAGCTATCCGGCGGGGCCGCTACGGCTGGACGAGCGCGAGCCAGAGGCGCTGGTCACCGCCCGGTTCGGGTCGCACCTGGTCAGCGCCGGGGACATCGTCTTCGCTGATGACGACGGCGTGCTGTTCGTCGCCGCAGAGCACGCCGAGCAAGTGCTGGTCACCGCGCACCAGATCTGGCAGACCGAGCGGGACCAGGCCCACCGGATCCAGGAGGGCCACACACTGCGCCAGCAGACCGCTTTCGATGACTACATGACCAGGCGCGCCGCGGACCCGTCATACACCTTCCGGCGGCATCTGCGCCGCATCGGCGGGGCCATCGAAGAATAGGATCTTGCGGCACAAGGCTTCGCCGATGCCCACATCATCTGTCATGTGCCTTCATCGCTAAGAACGAAATGGACGCATGCCGCGCAGATCGGCTCGGCGAGCGCTCGTTCCCACCCTCCGTGTGATTCAGCGTGACGATATCTTTGGCGACAGACTTGCCGGAGGAGACCGCATCGGCGAGGCTTGCCCGGTGCTGGGCGCTGGCGAGGCGATCACACACCGCGACCTTGCGCGAGGTATTGCGGCAGATGCGGGCGGTGCGAGGCTCAGCCGATGCGTTCGGCCAGGGAGACGATGATCCCTTCCGGCCCCCGGACGTAGGCCATCCGCCAAGCTCCCTCGTACTCGCCGATGCCACCGACCAGTCCGTAGCCCTTGGTAGCCGCCCAGTCGACAGCCGCCTGCAGGTCGTTGACCTCGAAGGCCACGTTGCGCAATCCCAGCTCGTTGGCCATGGCGGCCGGTGAGCCCGGCACGGAGTCGGGTCGCACGAAGCTCGAGAGCTCCAGGCGTGTGCCATCGCCGGGTGGCTTCAGCATGACGATCTCGGTGCGGGAGTCGGGGATGCCGCAGACCGTGTCCAAGAACTCGCCCTCGACGAACGTTCTGTCCTCGACCTCCAGGCCCAGCGCCACGAAGAAGGCGGTCACGGCGTCGAGATCGGCAACCGTGAGGCCGACGTGATCGAAGCGCCGTACGTGTGACATAGCCTGTCCTCCCGTTGTCGTGTTGACCGTGCATCCGCCACCGTAGGCGTTCTCAGTACTTCTCGTTGCGGGACCTCCGCAAACGCGGACGATCAGCGGCCCTGAGCGGATTTCAGCAATGATGAGGCGTTCGGTCCGAAGCGGGTGAGGATGAGGCAGCCAACACTGTTCCTGACTGTGGGACTCCCATGCACCGGGAAGACCACTGCTGCCCGGCGCATCGAGATCGAGCAGAAAGCACTTCGCCTCACGAAGGACGAATGGGTGAAGGCTCTCTATGGGCACGAGAAATCCGCCATCGGCTACAGACGTGATCGAAGGACGGCTCATCCAGATCGGGCTGCGTGCCCTCGAACTCGGCAGCAACGTCGTGATCGACTACGGCCTCTGGGGCCGGGACGAGCGCTCCGCTCTGCGCCAGGCAGCAGCAGACCTAGGCGCCATGGTGGAGCTGCGTTACTTCGAACTCACCCCAGCCGAGCAGCGGAGACGACTTGATCAGCGCCAAGCCGAAGCGCCACACACGACGTGGCCCATGTCCGACGAGGAACTCGCCAAGTGGGCTGCCAGCATCGACATCCCAACCCCAGGCGAACTCGACGGCAGTGAGCCCATTGATGACCCACCGGCTGAATTCGCGACATGGGACGAGTGGCGTAGATACCGCTGGCCACCGTCGGTCTCCTGACGCCTGCTCCTCGCAGCGCTGCCACGACCGCTCCTCATGCAGATCCGGTCGATGTCCGCGTGCTGAGCGGCCTGATCCGCGCACCGCGTCTTCTCTGACTTCTTTTGGCTTCCCAAGATCGTTCGTCAACCAGTCCGGCCACACCTGACACGTACAGCGCCCGGCTGAAGCAGCGCACACGCAGGCCATCCGCAATGCCGGCCAATCACGGTGACGCTAACGAGCGGATCCCGGTGGCGATGAGATGCGGCCCGAAGCCGCCCAGTTCGGGTACCTGCTCGATGGCCCGTGCCACCTCGAGTGCAACGGACCGGTCTACCGGATCTGCCATCCGCGTGTCCAGGTCGCCGAGTATGAATGCCGGTCCCTCGACGCTTACCAGGCCCGCGACCTCCAGCCCGGCTTCTGCTATCTCATCCCGCAACTCCCCGGGCCGGTGGCAAAAGGCGGTGAAGCCCCCTTCCTGTAGCGGCGGCAGCATCCCGGTGCGGTCTATCCGGTCAATGAGATCGAGCACCACCGGGTGCTTGAGATAGATCCGCTCCCGGAGCATGCCGTCGATCCGGGCCGCCCACCGCGAGATCGCCGCAGCGAACACCGGCCCGCCAGGCCGCACGATCCGCGCGCACTCCCGCAGCGCACTTACCCGTTCCGCACGATCGATGAGATGGTAGAGCGGCCCGAGCAGCAAGACCGCGTCCACTGAGGCGTCAGGCAGGTCGAGGTCCCGCGCGTCGCCGACCGCGGTGTGAATCCCAGTCACCCCGGCCGTGTCCGCTGTGAGCTGCTCGACATGCAAAGCCATGAGGTCTCGGTGCTCGACCTGATAGCCAAGTGACGCCAGCCACAGCGCGTACCGTCCTGGTCCCCCGCCGATGTCTGCGACAACGGCGGGCACGGCCGGCAGCCCGCGCAGCACGATCTCGGTGGTCCGCGTGAACTCGAGATTCCCGCGCCCGTCGCTCAGCCGCTCCCGCTCCATGCCCCGCTCGTAGTACGCGCGCAGGGCCGCGTCCTCCGTCTCCATGCGACGCGACTGTGACACATCCTGTCCTCGGCGGCCACACATTAATTAATGCCGAACCACTGGCAGCCCCCTGCGACTAGACGGCCACGCCAGGCCATCGTCGGCATGGAGCGGTCCCATCTCTGGCACGCCGCGCTGGCCGGCAACCGGCGACGGCTTGGCCGGACGGCAGAGGCCGCCAAGGAACTGGAAACCGCCGCCGCGTTGGCGCCCACCGAGGGAGAACGGCGGCTGCTTCTGTCCCGTCTCCTCGACGTGAGGTCCGAGCCCGCCTGACAGATTCCAGGGCTGCAGGTGTCCTCTACCGGTTTCGCCGTTCGTCCCTTCACTGAACCCAGATCCCGATCTCGGAGAGATCACATTACTTAGACAGGAGAAGGACATGACTGGCAGCAACCCCGGACAGACGATCTCGCAGGAGAAGTACGTGTCCGTGGCCACCTTCCGCAAGACGGGCGTGGCGGTCGCGACGGCGACCTGGATCGTCCCGCTCGACGGCGGCCGGGTCGGTGTCTTGACCTCCTCGGCCTCCGGCAAGGCCAAGCGGCTACGGAACGACCCGAGCGTGACACTGCAGCCGAGCGACGTCCGAGGCCGGGTCAAAGCCGGCACCACGCCGGTGACCGGCACCGTTGAGCTAGTGACCTCCGGTCCGGACTTCGAGACGATCACGTCCAGGGTGAAGGCCAAGTACGGCCTGATCGTGCCGATCAGCCGGCTGATGGACCGTTTGCGACACCTCGGCAAAGGCCCCTTTCCCTATGCAGACACCGGCGTGGTGATCACGCTCCAGGACTGATTCCCACGGCGGCCGTCGCGGGCATCAGCGGTCGGCACCTTGCACGGATCACGACTTTGCCGTGTCCCTGTCCGCTTAGGCGTGGCATCAGGCGGCCTCCCGGCAGCTAGGTTGCCGAGCAGAACGAAGGCGGATCTCGCGCGCAGCGCACCGACCAGCCCGATCACCCAGCGTGACTCGGACTTCGAGCCTGACTTGGCGCCGGATTGTCGACGGCAGCCGGCCTGTGAGTGGACGCGTTAGCCGACCGCGCAGGAGTCGCCGTCGCAGCTCGCTTCGGAGTTGCCGTCGGTCGTGACGGCGACGGGCGTGAGCTGGCCTGTCTCGTCGTAGGCACGCTGCAGGAGCTGCAGCAGCACCTCAGGCGGCTGTGCCCCGCTGACCGCATACTTGCCGTCAGCGACAAAGAACGGCACGCCGGTGATGCCGTACCGCGCGGCCTGCTGCTCATCAGCTCGCACCGCGTCACCGTAGGCGTCCCCGTCGAGGACGGCCTGAACCCGCGCGGCTGGCAAGCCGGCTTCAGTGGCCAGGCGCACGAGCGTGGGCCTGTCGGCGATCGGGAGACCTTCGGTGAAGGTACCGTGCATCAGGCGCTCCTTCATCTCCGGCTGCAGCCCGTGATCCTTGGCCAGATGCAGCAGGCGGTGGGCGTCGAAGGTGTTGCCGCCGCGGATGAGGTCGAACCGGAACTCCAGGCCGTCATCGGCCGCCCGCTGGGTCATCTGCTGGCCGGCCTGTTCGGCCTGGGCGATTGTCATGCCGTACTTGCCGGCCAGATGCTCGGCATGGGTTCCGGTGCGCTGCGCGGGCGCGTCCGGGTCGAGCTCGAAGGACCGGTAGGTGACCGTGACCTCGTCAGGATGGCCAAAGGAGGCAACCGCGCGTTCGAACCGGCGCTTGCCGATGTAACACCACGGGCACACGACGTCAGACCAGATCTCCACATTCATGCCCGTAGCAACGTTCGTGACAACGGCGTGATTCCGCCACACCCGGCACCGCGGGACCGGGTCATACCCGGGCGCTGGGAAGGCACACCGAACGACCTGACGTGCGCGGCGGCTGGTGTCACGCAAGAGACGGCAACCGCGCCGAAGGTCGGCGACGCGCGCTGTGTAGATGCGAGGGAGCGTCACAGCTAGGTGCTGAGGGCGATGCGCGGTCACCCCGCTCGGTGTGGCCTGGCCTAAGCGCCCGTCGCGTCGAGCGGCTCACCGCAGCGTGAGGACGCCCGGCGGGCGGCCACGGCGGCAAGAACCGCCAGGGCGGCGGGTGGCAGGTAGCACGCGACAGTGAGGGCTGCCGGAGAAGGCAGGAAGTCCAGGTCCCATCCCCAGCCGACGCCCGGCGAGAAGGGCAGCATCCCGAAGAAGAACAGGGGGTAGGCCGGGATGGCCAGCAAAAGCACGAGCCACCGGCCCAGCGGGGACGTCAGTGCCATGGCGGCGCCGATCCCGGCGAGCACGATGAGCCGGGCCACCGGGTCGGGCAAGATCACGCGGGTGCAAACCAGCAGGGTGGCGGTGACCACGAGCGCGGCGTGCTTCCACATGAGGATCTTCAGGCCGCGGCGCGGTCCCTGGGATGCGGCCAGGGCGGCTGTTTGCAGGCCGACGGCCGGGAGCAAGATGATGTGGCCTACCGGGAAGAGGCTTTGCTGGCTGGAAACGAGGGAAACGAGCAAGATCAGCAGCCCGGTACTGGCGAGCGTGGCCAGCCGCCGCATCCGCAGTGCCAGGGGGACCAGAGCGCCCATGGCCAGCGGCGCGGCCAGCCCCTTGAGGGCCCACGGCAAGAACCCGTGAGCAAAACGCCATCCAGGCCCGGGCAACCCGGGCAAAAGGATGTGGGTCTCGTTCACGGCAACGCTCACTACCATGATCAGCGGCACAATGACGCTCAGAATCGCCAGCGCGTCACGCCACGCAGGCTCGGCTCCGCGCGCGGCTGAGGGCTGGCACCGGATCCGCAGCGCGCCCCAGAGCAGGTCCGCCGCCTCGGCGATCCCCGGCCGCCGCTTGGCCTGCGGCGCCCCGGTCATCAAGACGGCGAGCATCTCTTCCTCATGGGCCTGGCGGTACCAGAGCGGATAGCAGGCCAGCAGCCGCCGGTAGCCGCGCTCGAGCGGGCCATCCTGCGGCGGGCTGGGGCTGGCCTGCCGCACCGCGGGCGCCGTTTGGGGAAGGCCGGCCAGGACCCGGCGCAGATCACCGACGGTCTTCGCGTTGAGGGCCGCCGCCAGCCGGCCATCGAGGTCCTCGGCGGCCAGGCGGCCCGCGGCGAAGTGATCGCGCAGCGACGCCGTGACCGAGTCCCGGTCAGCGTCCGAAACCCGGAAACGATCATCCAAGGCTGCCCCGCCTTCCCCCGCTCGTCCTGCCGGTCACGCCGTGCCGCCCAGCACAGCCAGCCGCCGGGCGGCCACCGCGGTATGGCGGCGCATGCGGTCCACCTCGGCGGCCAGGCGCTGCGTGCCGTGCGGGGTGAGCCGGTAATACCGCCGCAGCCTGGTATCAACGATCTCCTCCCGGTCCACCTCGACCAGGTCCTCGACGACCAGCCGGTTCAAAGCGGCATACAGCGTCCCGGCGCGCAGCCGGACCCGGCCGCCAGAGATCTGCGCAACGTCGGTCATGATCCCGTAGCCATGCTGGGGGCCAGCCGCCAGCGCGGTCAGGATCAGGAACGTCGGCTCCCGCAAGGACACCTCGGTCACGCAGTATGTATATACCGGCTATCGATACATGGTCAAGAGCTTTGATCCGGAATGCTGTGCCGGGCGGGCGCCCGGGCCGGCGTTCCGCGACATAGGCGCGCACCACCGGATAGGACACACCGGCCATCTCGTGCCCGGCGATCAGCGGTGACAGATCCGCCTGACCGTGCCGCTGCTTACCGGGAGCGTCCAACTCCGCCCGAACAGGTCAGCCCATCACGGCGGGCAACGTCTACTGAGACAGGACGTTCTGACCGCACCTGGGTGCGGGAACCGTGATCAGTGTTCGTGAGTTCTGGCCGCACTTGTGCTGTCTGGCTCGGGCAGGAAGATGGAGTAGAGGATGCGGCGCCGGCGTCCTTTGCCGGGTGCGTTGGCAAGCAGGGGCTGGACGATGGCGGCGAAGTCGCGGAGGAACCCGGCGAGTTCGGAGTCGGTCAGGTACAAGCCGGCCACGGTGTAGCCGGCGCCGTCGCGGCCCAGGTCCGGTGTGCCTGCGGCGAGGTAACGGTCGAAGTCGGCTAGCAGCCCGGCGACGTAGGCCATGAAGGCCCTGGAGTGCTCCTCGGGGGTCATCGCGGCGGCTTCGCCCGGCTGGACACGTGCCGCGGCCTGCCGGAGCGCGTAGGTGCGCTCGACGGCGCCCCTGATCGGGTGCTCGGCGACGACGTGGAGGAGCCCGGCCCTGGTCAGGAGGGCGATGTGACGGTACAGGCTCCCGGCGGGAACATCGTCGAGTTCGGCGGCGAGCTGCGTGGTGGTCAGCGCCCGGTCGCCGAGGAACGCCTTGATGATGCGTAGCCGCACCGGGTGCAGCAGCAGGTCCGCGCTTGCCATAACCGAGAAGCTTACCGACCGTTTGCAATGATGCTATTATTCACAAAAGTGCGATCGATGCTCGAGGCCACGGAGGGCCGAAGATGGCCGGACTGCTGGCGGCGCTGGTCGTGGTGGCCGGGGGCATTGCCGCCCTGTTCCGTATCGGCTTGGGAATCTGGTTCCAGATCTCCTGCCCGGGCCGTCTCCTGACCGCCAGCGCTGATCTGCGGACCAGCCCCGCCAAGCACCTCGGGCTCAGCCCGGCCAAGCACCTCGGGCTCAGCCCGGCCAGCACCACTGCGCTGTCACCAGCACGCTGGCCGGGCAGCGGCCAGCTAGCCCTGCCGGGGCAGGCCCGATGAACCCGGCACTGATCACCGTCATCGCCCTCGGCGTCGTGCTGGTCGTTGCCTGGGACGGCTTCTGCCTGCGGGATCTGATCCGCGCTGATCCGGCAACGGTCCGTTACCTGGGCAAGGGGACATGGGCGTTCATCTGCCTGCTCTCCTGCCCCTGGGGCGGCCTGCTCTACGTGATCGCCGGCCGGGGCGGCTTCGGCACGGTCCTAGGCCGCGGACAGCCACCGGGCGGCCAGTGAAGGCACAACGCAGGAAGCAGCGACCAGAGTGCCAGGTGAGGAAGCGACCTTCCACAGCGGCGGGTGCGCCATCGCCGGGACGTTCACCGAAGCGGCCGATCCCGTGGCTGCCGCACTGCTGATCACCGGCGGTGGCGAGTCAGACCGGAACTCCGACGCGGGCCTCCCGGCAGGGCGGATGCTCCGGATCGCGGCGGTGACCTTGTGCGCTGGGGCGGCTAGGCCGTCAAGAGCGCCTTCACCTTCGTGACCGCCGTCCTGACGGTGAGCGCCCAGCCGATGGCGGCCACTATCTGCTCGTCGGTCAGCGTGAACTCGCCGGGCTCAAAGCTGGCGCGGACGGCCTCGACGAGCTGCTCGTCGGTCAGCACGCCGAACTCTGCCCTGTACCCGCTCGGTCCCCTCGTCGTCGCCGTCACGCTCTTGGCCGGGGCGGTCTTGCTGGCCTCCGCCTTCACGCGCGCCCTCACGGAGGCCGGCTGGCGGCCCCCGCCGTTGTCGCCAGTCGTCGTCCGGCCGATCGCGCTGACGATCACCGGCTTCGCGGTCGCTGTGATCTCGCAGGCGGCCGGGGTCGCGGTGGCGCTCATGGCGGTGCTCCCTGGGCTGGCGACGGGTGCTTTTTGTTTCTGCATTTAGTATACGCGACGGCATATTTGACTCGACTTTCGTGGTTTAGGCGGCGAGGCTTCCGGCGTCTTCCCAGGCTAGGAGGATGGCGTGGATTTCTTCGGGTTCTGGCTGGTCGGTGTGAAGTCGCTTAAATTTGGCGGCGATGATGACGCGGCGGAGCTTGGCGGTCATGTCGGCGCTGGACGGCTGGGTCTTCGACGTGTACCAGGGCGCGTTGCGGCGGCGGGCCCCGGCGGTGGCGGGGTGGTGGCCGGCGGTGGCGTACCAGCAGATGGCGAGGGCCTGGCAGGCGAGCATGAACGGGACGGTGCGCTCGATGGCGGTCGCGCTGTTTGCCTGATTACATAAGTCAGCTGCGTTCAGCGCTGGCGGGGCCGGAGGTACGCCGTGAAAGTACTCATCATCGGGCCAGGCGTGATCGGCACGGTATATGGCGCGCACCTTGGCGCCGCCGGTCACGCCGTCGATGTGCTCAGCCACCCGCCCCGGACCGGCCAGATCGCCGTGCGCGGCCTGGCTGCCCGCGATGTGCGGGACGGCGGCCGCGCCGCCACCACGGCACGCATCGTCTCCAGCGCCGGCGCCGGCCGCTATGACCTGGTTCTGGTCGCCGTCCGAAGTGATCAGCTGGCCCCGGCATGCGGCCAGCTCGCCCCGCTGGATGGTTCACCCGCGGTGTTGTTCTTCGGGAACAACCCCGGCGGCCGGTCCGCGCTGCCGGCCCTGGCGGCCGGCGTGGTCAGGCTCGGCTTCCCCGGCATCGGCGGTGTCCTGCGCGACGGAACCGCAGACTACGTGCGGATCCGGCAGCAGCCGACCGCGCTGGAGGCCGGCAGCGACCCCCGCCTGGCCGAACTCGCCCAGGTGCTCCGCAGCCGCGGATTCGCCGTCCAGCGCGTCGCCGACATGGACGGCTGGCTCGGCTACCACGCCGCCTTCGTCGCCTGCGTCACCGCCGCCCTGTACCGCTGCGACACCGACCCCGCCCGGCTGGCCGGCGACCGCGAGTCACTGACGCTCATGTGCGCGGCCGTGACCGAAGCGTTCGCCGCCTTGCGGCAGGCGGGCGTGACCGGCCTGCCGCGCAACCTGGCCGTGCTGCATAGCCCGCCACTGAAAGCCGTAGCGGCCCGCTACTGGGCCCGGACCATGCGCTCCCCCGCCGGAGAGCTGTACTTCGCCGCTCACGCCCGGCACGCGCAGGCCGAGATGCGGGCTCTGGGCAACCAGGTCACCTCCCGCCTGGCGGATGCCCCGGCAACCAGCCACCTGCGCCAGCTCCTGCAGCCTCCCACGCAGGGACTCGCCTGAGCCGATCACGCTGCGACGGTGAGCGAGCCGAAGCCGGCCAGCGTGATGGCGGCCAGGGCCACAGTGTCCAGCTTCGGAATGCGCGCCGGGCGCGCAACCTGACCGGCTGACTGTCGTCCAGCTGCCGGCCCATCGATACCCCGCCCCACCGGGCTCGAACCCGAACGGCATAGACCTCAGCGTTTCAGTTTCTGCGACCACGCTCACCGCAAAAGTGCGAAAGTTGAGATTTGAGGAAGACGCCAGACAGAGGCCTGCCAGGACTTGATTGAAATACTCTGCGCTATTTTCGAGGGCAAATTTAATTTTCTAGTGTTCTGTAAGGGCGTTCGTTTTAGTCTTGGCGCGGTTGATGCTGGCGAGGATCTCG
>Ga0335075_10003747_pt1 | contig 23942 bp, 17 predicted proteins | sample Lox_Sample_24_FD_206723 | JGI IMG/M metagenome (GOLD analysis project Ga0335075, IMG submission 206723) | Soil microbial communities from Loxahatchee National Wildlife Refuge, Florida, United States - Lox_Sample_2.4 | ecosystem: Environmental > Terrestrial > Soil > Wetlands | place: USA...
TGTCTATGAGTCGCCTGAACTAAGCGGCACGGCACGGGTGAACGAACAAGGAACAATACAACTTCCAATGGTCCAGCAGGAGATTTCAGCCTCAGGGCTTTACCCGCGAGAGCTCGAGCTGAAGATCAAAGAAATCCTGGTCAGTGAAAAGCTGGTGGTAAACCCCGTGGTCACAGTTACGGTTGCGGAATATCAAAGCCGCACGGTGAGCGTAGTGGGAGAGGTACACCACCCGCTTACTTTTCAGGCGGTGGGTCGCATGACGCTACTGGATGCGATCGCGCGCGCGGAGGGTATATCCGAGACCGCGGGCGATGAGGTGCTCGTCAGCGATGCGGGAGGCGGTTCGCCGGTTGCCATACGCCGCATCCCCATCAAAGAGCTCATGTCCGGCAAGTCTCCCGAGTTAAACCTCACGCTCCACGGTGGCGAGGAAATCCGGGTTCCGGGACAAGGAAGTATCTCGGTCGTCGGCAACGTGAGAAAGCCCGGACTTTTTCCAATCACGCGTGAGCAGCAGTCAACGGTACTGAACGCGCTGGCTGAATCGGAGGGTTTGACTCCCTTCGCAAGCAATCGCGCTTACATCTATCGCTCTGCCGACTCACGCCAGGCAAAACAGGAAATTCCGGTTGACTTGAGGAAGATCCTTGATCGCAAGGCGTCGGATGTCCCGCTTCAGGCCGGGGATCTTCTCTATATCCCAGATAACCACAACAAGCGTATGACCCTGGGTGCATTAGACAAATTGCTGACGGCCGGTTCGATGACGAGTAGCGCTGCCATTTACGCAGGTGTGCGGTAACAGGAGGCCAGTGTGCGGACAAATTATCACCATCAAGTGGCCGCCGTGCCGGCGATAGTCGAACGGGCAAGCCCCATGTTCCCGATCGACGGTGACATCGCCGGGATGGAGGGCGAGCGGATGGCCCTCCCCCAATATTTTGCCAGCCTACGCCGCCACTGGCTGAGGATCGTAGTCCTATGCATCGCGAGTGTTTTGGCTGCCTATATCATTTCCAAGCGCATTACCCCAGTCTATGAATCGACGGCCAGCCTCGAGATCGATCGTCAGAACCCTGCTGGATTGATTGGTCACGACGCAGCACCCTCATTCATCAATGATTCAGATCAGTACATCGACACCCAAATCAGGATCATTCAGCAGGACTCTGTGCTGCGGCCGGTGGCGGAGCAGTTCGGTCTGATCAGCCAGGCTCAGGATGATGCGTTGGCTCCCGTTCACCTTAAGCATTTGCGCGTGGTGCGGCCTCCCAATACATATCTGTTGCAAATCAGCTATCGATCTGGCGACCCCGTGCTGGCCGCGGACGTGGCCAATGCGATCGCACAGTCTTACCTGCAGTACACGTTTCGCAGCCGGCTCGCGGACTCTAAGGGCCACACAGAGTTCATGGAGCACCAGCTGGACGAACTTCGGGCCACGATGGAGAAATCCAGTGCGGCTGTCACAGCGTTCGAGCGCGAACTGGGTGTAGTCGACGCGGATGAAAAAACGAACATCCTGTCGGCGCGGCTCATGCAGCTAAACACGGAATACACCAATGCTCAGGCAGATCGCATAAAGAAGGAAGCAGAGTTCACAGGCCTTAAGGAGGGATCGGTCTCGGCTGCCGAAGCTTCGGATCAAGGCGACGGACTTAAGCGGTTAAACGACCAGCTCCATGAAGCAGAGCAGAAGTTTTCAGACGTAAAACAACACTTTGGGCCCAGGCATCCTGAGTATCTTCGCCAGGCAGCCCTCATCAGTGAATTGAGATCACAGATCCAAAACACGGTTGAGTCCGTAACGAATCGGGCCCGAGTCACCTTCCAGGATGCGTCGAACCGGGAGAACATCCTGCGGCAGGAGCTCAGCGATGCAAAGAATGCGTACGACAAGCTCAATGCCCAGTCGTTTCAATATCAGACTCTCAAGATGGAAGCGCAGGATAACCGCAAGCTGTATGACGACCTGGAACAAAGAATCAAAGAAGCAGGCATCAATGCTAATTTCGAGAACAGTTCAACCCATATAAGCGATCAAGCGCGTCCCCCGGAAAGGCCTTTGTATCCAAAAATCCCGCTGAATCTGTCTTTGGCATTTGGATTTTCCCTGATGTTCGGTATTGCCGGCGCGATTCTCTACGATGTCGTGAACGACAAGGTCAAGGGCGCAACGGAGATACCTGAAAATTTTGGGGTCGAAGTCCTGGGAATGATTCCAGCAGTCCGCGAACCGGCCCGGCTTCTCTTAAAGCGTGCCCCTTCCCCCAGGTCGATAGGGGGCGGTATCCAAACCACCGATACATGTGTCGCTCGTCCCCAAGAAACGGAAGCCAGCCTGACTTTACCGGGCTACCACGGGAATCACTATGAGGAGGCGATCAGAAGGCTGTGGTCCTCTTTCAAGCTCTCCAACGCCACGGCCAACTTTCACTCATTGATGATTACGAGCGCCATGCCGGGAGAAGGTAAAACGACCGTGTCAATTCAGTTGGCCCTTGCCAATGCCCGGCACGACCTCAAAACCTTACTCATTGACGCCGACCTTCGCCGGCCCAGCACCCACCGGACACTGGGTCTTTCGATGGCTCCGGGGCTGGCCGACGTACTGGGTAGCACTGCGGACTGGAAAACATTCGTCAGGCCGTCTGCTCTGAATCCAAATCTTCACGTGCTCACGGCCGGTGCCGCGCGCGATGGATCGCTCGAGCGGCTAGGCCGCGCTCTGCCAGAAATAGTTTCGCTTGCCGAACGGGAGTTCGATCTGATCATTGTCGACTCTCCTCCGCTGCTGGCATTTGCCGAGCCTCTGCACATGGCAACTGCCGTGGACGGTGTCATGGTGATCGCTTGCGCGGATAAGACAAGTCGCACCGCTTTGTACTCTGTGCTGCGGACTCTGCAAAGGCTGCGATCCAACGTTGTAGGAATTACTCTGAATCGCATGACTGGCGGCGAGCACACGGGCTACTACTCTTACCGCCAGTACGCCCAACGGTCATGTCAACCCATCTCGGTGTAGGCATATGGCGCGACCAGTTCTAGTGCGCAGGATGATTCGAAAAGGCGAGCCCTCAGGGACGGGGCCCAGCTTGTCGAGTGACGTGTTTTGTATGTTGGCGGGAAATGCTGTTTACGTCGGTTGTCAATGGGGCGTTCTGGTCGCTGCCGTGAAATGCGGGACCGCCACGATGGTTGGTGAACTGTCGCTGGGTTTTGCGATTTGCGCTCCAATATTTCTATTCTTCCAGCTTCGCTTGCGGGCAGCGAGCGCCACAGATGCCGGATGTGAGTACCAGGCGCCTGAATATCTGACTTTGCGCCTTCTCGGCACTTGTGTGGCTTTACTCAGCGTGGGTCTGGTCTGCTTTCACGGGCACTTCGCTATGCCAACCGCGCTAACGATTCTGGGAGTGGCTGCAGCCAAGGCAACTGAATCTGGTAGCGATCTTCTTTATGGGTTTTTGCAGAATGCCGATCGGGTTCGGCCGATCGCTGTCTCGATGTCTGCCCGCGGCGTGCTGGGACTTGCAGGCTTCTCTCACGTTCTGAAATCCACGCACAATCTGCCGTGGGCCCTCGTGGCGTTCTGCGCTGGCTGGGGCGTGGTTCTCGTCGGTTTCGATTTGCCAGTCGCTGCTCGCCTGATACGACAGACCGAAGGCCAATCCATGCATGTCCGGTGGAGATGGGCTGTGTTGGGCAAGCTGGCCTGGTTTTCGTTTCCCCTGGGAATCTCGTCCATGCTGATGTCACTCGCCGTCAATATTCCACGGTATTTCATACAGCATTTTGCGGGTTCTGCGGAAGTCGGACTTTTCTCTGCTCTTGCATATTTGACGATTGCCAGTGGGATGATCGTGAATTCGCTGGCAGAGGTTACCGTTCCGCGCTTCGCCAAGCTGTTCAATGCAGCAAAATTTGCTGATGCAACCACGTTGATGTTTCTGTCCGTTAGGGTCACAATCATGATCGGCATAGCGGGTATTGTCTTGGCTGCTGTGCTCAGCCGTCCCCTGGTGACGCTGGTTTACAGAGCCCAATATGCGAAGTCAGGAGCGTTGCTAGCCTGGTTGATGGTCGCCGCCGCGGTGGCAAATATTGCTTCCATTTTCAGCTACATGCTGGTGGCGGCCAGAAAGTTCAATCTTCACCTGGTTAGCCTGATAGCTCTGACGGTCAGCACGGTGCTCGGCAGCATAGCTCTGGTACCGCGATGGCATTCCCAAGGGGCCGCATTCGCATCGATCTTTGGATTTTCCGTACAGGCATTCATCACCGCCTGGTGTGTTTGCCGCTTCCTGAGGAGGCTACAGCACACGACCGGAAGACTGATAGCGTTGCCTTCTGTACGCGGGGCCAGGACGGCCACGTCGGCTTAGACCTATGGCACATTCATATCCAGTTGCGTCGTTTATTACGTCACAGGGCACTCCCGGTCGCCCGGCCCTGGTGACGAGAATCACTGCCGGCCCCATGGCCGCTCTCTGGTCGTGCCTGCTTACCATAACGATCACTCTGAGTTTCGTTGCCTGCCATATTGAAATACTGCATTGGTTCCTGGTTCCCCTGACGGTGTGCGGCTGCCTGATCGGGGTCGACATGATTAAGTGGGCTTCAAACCAGATCGATCTTTACGATGTGACCGGTCTGATCGCACTCCTCGGGTACCACTTCTTTTTCGTGGCCCCTTTGCTCATGGTCACGTGGAATTACCGGATGGCCTATTTGCCTGACCAGCCGAGCGATTACCGCGATTTCCTGGGAGCGATGGCCACGGTTAACGCCGGCGGCATACTCATCTATAAGTACACCAAACATATCTGTGTGTCCGCACGCATGAAAGGGTTAGCGGCATCGCGGACCTGGCAGATTGCCACCAGACGCTTCTGGATTCTCTGGGCAACGTTCCTGGTTCTCAGTCTCGGCGCCCAGTTATGGATTTTTATCGCGTTTGGGGGAGTTACAGGGTACGTTGCGACCTATAGCCAGTGGCTGTCTGGTCACGACATGTTTCAAGGTTGGGCTCTGATCTTTGCAGTAGGTGAAAGCTTCCCGGTTCTCCTCGCAATGGGCTTGGCGGTGTACTGGCGCAAAAGGGAGACCGATGGCTGGATCGTTGCCCTTTCTATTGCTGGACTGGCCTGCTTGATATTGATTACCAGTGGACTCCGGGGAAGCAGAAGCAACGTGATCTGGAGCCTCTTCTGGGTGCTGGGTATTGTCCATTTTTATGTAAAAAGGTTGCCACGAGCTCTCGGACCGATTGCTCTCTGTCTGCTCTATGGTTTTGTGTCGGTCTACGCAGCCTATAAGCAGCATGGTGAACAAATTTTCGATCGGGTAGCCACGATGGGGGACTACTCCTCCGTCCGTGGAAGTGCGGAGGGTCCCGCCACGGTACTGGTTGGAGACTTCAGCCGATGTGACGTGCAGGCTTACCTTCTCTATAAGTTGCTGAACACGCACTCAATCCGCTACGCCTATGGCGCCTCCTATCTGGGCGCGATCACGATGATGGTTCCCAAAAGGCTGTGGCAGGATCGGCCTCCCACGGTGGCCAAGTGGACTACGGAGGCAGAATACGGCGAAGGCGCTTATCAGGCCAACGCAATCCAGTCGTCACGAGTTTACGGGATCGCGGGAGAAGGTATGTTGAACTTCGGTCCCGCCGGCGTCCTGGGTGCCTACATGGCCCTCGGCATCCTCGCTGGAATGTTGCACAGTCGCCTTCTCAGGCTCGCGCCAGGAGATGCGCGATGGCTGGTCGCTCCGTTCTTTATTAATCTGCTGTTTCTGCTCTTGCTGAACGACTCTGACAACGCGGTGTTCTATTTGATCAAGTATGGGCTGATGCCCGTCTCGCTGGTTTTGCTTACGTTTACACGCCGGAAGGGCAGGAGGGTCTCTTATGGCAGCGTCTTATGATGTGGCCTCGCTTCTAGCCGAGTTGCGTATTCAGGAGCATTTCACAAACAACACCGAGCTCTACGTCGACAAGACTCTGGATTGTTACGAGAAAGCGTCACTCCAGCGGTTGTCCACGTTGGGTACGGTTACCGGATACAACTCCCAAAGCGAATTTCGTCTGCTGGACGTTGGTTGTGGCGGAGGATTTTTCATCGATCTGTTTTTGAAGAACTTCGTCAAGGCTACCGCGTGCGGGGTGGATTTTTGCCGGGCCATGCTCGAGACCAACACCTTTTCGCCGCGTAAGACGCTCAAACAGGGCAACGCGCTCGCATTGCCTGAAAAGTGCGGAGACTTCGAAGTAATCAACGTCGACACCGTCCTTCACCATCTGGTCAGCGGCCGGAGTTATGGGCGCACAGTAGCACAAATTACAGAGTGCCTAAAGCATCTGCAATCCCGGCTAATGCCTGGTGGTGTCCTCTGCGTCCGCGAAATCTACCATGAATTCTTTGGATGCGAGACGTTGGGTACTAGGATCATCTTCTTCCTCAGCACACTGTCTCTGCCGAAGTTTCTCGAAAGATTGCTCAAGTTCGCCGGCATCAAGACCGCAAATGCCGGGGTCTGCTTCCTCTCCCGTAAGCAGTGGGGGGAGATTTTCCATGATGCGGGGCTCAGCATGCTCTCCGTGGAGGAAAACGCGTGGTCCAGCCAGCCGTATCGTCGTTTCGGTTTTAAGGTGAGTGGAGACATTTACTACATTCTCTCGCCAAAGCGGCCGTACGTTTAGCCAACCATGTTTATTGCTACGAGGAGGCCAGAATGAGCACCGCGCTATCAGGCTCAATCATCATACCCAGCTATCAGTCGGGTGAGTACTATGCGACGCACAAGGATCCTGAGCAGGACTCACCCTTCAAGGTCGATGCTTTCCTGCAGGTATGGCGCGGTTTGTCACGGGAGAGGGCCATTCGTATCCGTTCTTATGCGGACGTAGGTTGCGGCGGCGGAGGTGTTGCGAAGTTAATTTCTCAAGAACTGAAACGGGAGGGTCAGCCGCTGAAGGCCGTTGCTGGCTACGATGTGTCGCCGCACGTCTTGTCTCTCTCCCAGGATGGGGTGCGTTTTCACCATGCGGACTTTTGCAAGACCGATGCGCGTTATGATCTGGTGACACTCTTCGATGTGCTCGAGCACGTACCTAACCCGATCAACTTTCTAAAAGAAGTATCGGATCGCTGCCACTTCATCGCTTTGCATATTCCCCTTGATCGCAGCTGGACGAACTGCTTCTTTGACCGATTCCGGAAACGCCTGGCCTATCCCGGCCACCTTGTAATGTTGGATGCTCCGATGGCTTTAACGCTTGTGGCCATGGCAGGCATTACCGCGTTGGACTACACGTATACGCACGGTTATCGAGCTCCTTCTGGAACGATGTCCTGGACGCAAAAGCTTGCCTTCCCAGTGCGCGCTGCCATTGCGAACTGCAATCCGTGGATGGCAAGCCGCTTGGTTGGCGGCGTCAGCCTGATGGTGGTCGGAGCAACGCCGTCCGGCCTCTCGCAAATGAGGTTCTAGAGGATTCAATGGCTACGTCTTTCTATACAGATGGCCGTTACGAGGCGCTACACCCGAATTGGCATGAAGAGGATTCAGCCTGGAAGGCACGGCAGGTGCTCGAGCTCTTGCGGTTCAATGGCATCAGCCCAGCCAGCGTGTGTGAGGTGGGCTGCGGCGCTGGAGGCATTCTGGAAACGCTGCAGGGAAATCTTCCTCCCACTTGCAACTTCGTTGGTTACGAGGTTTCACCTCAGGCGTTTGCTCGCTGCGCAAAGCGTGCCAACCGTCGTCTGCAATTCGTGCTCGGTGATTTTATTGGACAAGGCCCGTCGAGCATCGATGTGCTGCTTTGCATGGACGTCGTGGAGCACGTCGAAGACTACCTGGGCTTCCTGAAGAGCATTCGCGGACGGGCACGGCACAAGGTGTTTCATGTCCCGCTGGATCTTTCATTGCAGGGGATCCTCCGCGGAGTGCCCGAAGCGGTACGTGAATCGGCCGGTCACCTTCACTATTTCACCCGGAAACTATTCCTGAATGCTCTCCACGAGACCGGCTACCAGATAGAGGACTGGACCTATACACCTGCGGCCACCGACCTCCCGGCTCGATCGGTTGCCATGGCTTGTGCCAAATGGCCGCGGAAGTTAATGTTTGCCGCTTCTCCCGAAGTTGCATCGCGGGTCCTAGGCGGTTTTTCGCTTCTGGTTTTAGCAAAGTAGGCTGACAATGAATCTAATCTATATCATCGACTATCGGTTTGCCCGAACTCCGGACGGCGTTATCTGGACAGATACGGCGTACGACCGCGCTTTTTGGGAACCCTGTCTTCAGGTGTTCGACAAGGTAACGCTTTTGAGCCGGGTAAGAGATGTGCCGGAGAGCAACTCCTCCTGGCTCCCCGTCAGTTCCGAGCGTGTGGTAGTCGAGGCCCTTCCTCATTATCTGGGTCCCCGGGAGTTCCTCAAGCAGTCAGCGCAGATTCGATTGAGGATGCGCGAGATACTCGATCAGCCTGGAGCGGTCATTCTTCGGGTTCCGTCTCAACTATCCAGCGTAGCGGCAGGCGAGCTGCGCAAGATGAAAAAAGATTACGCAGTCGAGGTAGTGGGGGATGCGAACGCAGCTTTCGCGCCAGATGTCGTTCGCGTCCCCGGACGTGCCGCCATGCGTTATTGGTTCACACGGTCGCAAGAACGGGTTTGCGGCGATGCCACAGCAGCCGCTTACGTGGCGAAGTGTCTACAGGCTCGCTATCCATCCCGCCTCGACAGAGAAATGATGGTCTGCTCCGACGTTCGCCTCGACGAGGCCTGGATGAGGAACGACGCACGAGACTTCAAGCATCCCGGCCGCCACATCGTGACCGTCGCTACCTTATCGCAGACCTACAAAGGGATTGACGTTTTGCTTCGCGCACTTGCGGAGTGCCGCCTTAAAGGTCACCCTTTCCGTCTTACGATTATCGGCCATGGTAAGTATCAGTCGTCGCTCGAGCGTCTTGCTGAAGAACTTGTCATCGATAATTGCGTGCGCTTTGCCGGGTGCCTTCCGTGGGGATCGAACCTCAGAGAAGAACTGGACAACGCGGATCTGTTTGTTCTTCCGTCGCGCGTGGAGGCCCTGCCGCGCGCCCTGCTGGAAGCGATGTCCCGGGCGCTCCCGGCTCTCGCAACCCGTGTGGGCGCTGTTCCCGAGCTTTTGCCCTCGGATCAGCTCATTACGCCCGGTAGCGTTTTGGAGCTGGCGGAGCAACTCATAAAAACGTGCAACTCGCCTGAGCGGTTGACCAGCATGTCCCGCCTAAGTATCAACATGGCGCGCTGCTACAGTTGGCGTTCGCTTCATCCACGATGGCTCGAATTCTATGGCAGGCTCGCGGATCGCGCGGCCACCCAGCAGGCCAAAGCACGGTGCCCGAAAATTCTTTTGCTTACGACCAGCGCCCCGGCGCTATGGGTGTTTTTTCGCGACCAGGCAAAATTCCTTCGCGAAGAAGGGTTTGACGTATCTGCGGTATGCTCTCCCGGTCCGGAGCTCGCCCGATTCGAGGAATACTCCGGCTGCAAAGTCTTCCCTCTGGAAATGGAGCGCTCAATTTCTCCTTTCCGTGATGCAGCCGCGACCTTGCGGTTGATTCGTATCGTGCGAGATTTGCGCCCCGATATCGTTCATACACACACGCCGAAGGCAGGAATTCTTGGAATGCTGGCGGGTGCCTTCGCCGGTTGCCGCGTCCGCTTGCACACGTATCACGGTCTTCGCTCCGAGACGCTTCGAGGACCCAAGCGGATGCTGGTTGAGACGATCGAACGGTGGACCGGGAATCTCTCCACTCGCTGCTTTGCCGTGAGCTCTTCTCTTAGAGATCTACTGCTCGTCCGCCGCATCTGCGGCGAGCGCAAGCTCCATGTACTCGGGTATGGTGGCTGTGCGGGGATCGACTTGCGGGTGTTCGATCCCGTCCGCCGCCGTGATGCTGGCAGGGCCTATCGCCGCTGCCTGGGCATTCCGGAGAGCGCCATCGTCGTTGCGTACGTGGGACGCATCGCTCGGGAAAAGGGACTTGGCGTCCTCGTTGAAGCCTGGAAGGCTGTGGAAGCGAGGATGCCGCATGCGCGACTGATTGCTTGTGGGCCGCTCGACGGTACGGATCCACTGCCTGCAGAAACGATGAACGTGCTGGAATCAACGGCATCGATCGTTTTCAGGCCGTTCCTGCACACAGACGTCACTGAAATCCTTGCGGCCGCCGACATTGTCGTATTGCCGAGTTTTCGTGAGGGTCTGGGAGTCGCAGCGCTCGAAGCCTCTGCGATGCAGCTTCCAGTGATCGCCAGCAACGTGACCGGTCTGAAGGATGCTGTCGTTCATGGCGTCACCGGTTTACTCGTCGCCCCCAACAATTACACGGAACTCGCCAACGCAATTCAAATTCTTACCACATCTTCGGAGCTTCGATCGCGGATGGGCAAAGCGGGCCGCAAATTCATCGCTCAGCGTTTCAGCCACGATCGCGTATTTAATCTTCTGCAGGCTGAGTACCGGAGAGTGTTGGAGGTTTTGGAGACTCCACGTCGTTCCATAAACGTGAAAAGAATCTTCGATCTCGCGATTGCAATTCCCGCCCTCATCGTGACCCTTCCGTTGATGGCGATGACAGGAATGCTGATTTGTCTCATCCTGGGCTGTCCGGCGCTGTTTCGTCAGCGGCGTGCGGGACTCGACGGAAAATCGTTCACTCTGTTTAAACTGCGCACCATGTCGGACGAGCGCGACAGCGCCGGCAATTTGTTGCCCGACCATGAACGGCTCTCCCGGTTCGGGCGATTCCTGCGGGCGGCCAGCATCGATGAGCTTCCGCAGCTGTGGAATGTTGTGCGCGGAGATATGAGCCTGGTCGGTCCCCGCCCATTGCTTGAACGCTACCTTCCGCGCTATTCGGAGTTACAGAGACGCCGTCACCTTGTTCTTCCTGGCATTACCGGATGGGCTCAAGTCCACGGACGCAATGCACTCAGCTGGCAGGAAAAATTTTCTCTGGATGTCTGGTACGTGAACAACAGGTCGTTGGCTCTCGATTTGCGAATCCTGTGGCAAACGGCCCTAAAACTCTTTGCAAGGAACGATATCTCTGCCCCTGACCATTGCACCATGCCGGAGTTCCTCGGGAACTCCGGCAATCGGGCAACGTTAGAGGCCACGGCCGTGACTGTGAACTAGCAACCAATAAAGGAAGGGTGAACTAATGGCAGAGCAGGACATCTTCGTCTTTGGCGCATCAGATCATGCCCGGGTAATCATCGACATCGTCGAGCTTGTGGGCAAGTATCGCATCGTGGGATTGTTTGACAGTTACAAGCCGAAAGGGTATCGGACGGCCGGCTACGAAGTGCTTGGCGACGAAAGCGACCTGATCGAAGCCAGCCGCAAGTGGGGCTTGTGTCAAGGTATCGTCGGCGTCGGGGACAACGCGACCCGGCGGCGCATTGCATATACGTTACGGGCACAAATCCCCAAAATCAAATTTGTCACGGCCGTGCATCCGTCCGCAACGCTCAGCCGGGAAGTCCGTCTCGGCCAGGGGGCACTCGTCATGGCGAAATGCTACGTCGGGCTGAACACCGATGTGGGAGAAGGTGCAGTCATCGCGACCAATTCGATCTTCGAACACGATGGTGTGATGGGTGAATACGCAACGCTGGGTGCGGGAACCACAACCGGTGGGCGCGTCACCATGGGAGCAAGCACCGCCGTTTGCCTCGGTTGCACCATCATCCACGGGATGACGATCGGAAGAGATACTGTGATCGGCTCCGGATCAATCGTGATCAACGATATTCCATCCGGCGTAGTGGCATACGGTTCCCCTGCGCGGGTCATACGCAGTCGAGAAGTAACTGACTCCTATCTTCATATCCGCTCGACCGTGGAAACGATGCTGTGAAGCTGGTAAAGGATATTGCAGTCTAACCGAGTAGGAGCGCAACGGCAAGCATGATTCGAGATTGCGCGCAAGACGTAAGAAACAGCTGCATTGATTTGAGGGAATCTGAAAAGTTGCGGCAGACAGTGAAAACAGAACCAGCTTAAGACTGACGTCTGCCCCACATCATTTCATAAACGGAGCAACTATGAACAAGGCAACTACCCTGGAAACGCCATTTCTGCCGAACACACTCAAGAAGCCAATCCGGTTTATCCAACCGACGCTGCCGAATCTGAGCGATGTCGTTGCTCTCTTCAGAGAAGTCTATTCTTCTGGCCTGATCACGAATGCCGCCATGGTAGAACGCTTTGAGGATGCAGTGAGGGAGTATACAGGCGCAAAGCACTGCGTAGCGGTTTCGAGCTGCACCAGTGGGTTGATGCTCACCATGAAAGCCCTGGGTCTCCAGGGTGAAGCCGTATTGCCATCGTTCACTTTTTTCGCTACCGGTGAAGCGGTGCTCTGGAACCGTTTGCGGCCAGTATTTGCGGACTGCGATCTCGAAACGTGGAACCTGTCTCCCGCTGACGTCGAACGGCGTCTCAGTTCCCGTACGGCGGCGATCATCGGCGTTCACATGTATGGCAACCCCTGCGATATCGACGAATTGACGCGAATTGCCAGCCGGTCGGGTACGAAGCTGATCTTCGATGCGGCTCATGGATTTGGAAGCCGTTACCAGGGAAGGGCGCTCGGAAGCCACGGCGACGCTGAAGTATTTTCCCTTTCGCCGACGAAGCTGCTGGTAGCGGGCGAAGGAGGTCTGGTCACCACAAACGACGCACTGCTCGCTCGCCGGCTGCGCCTGGCGCGAAATTATGGTGATGGAGGCGCCTACGATCCCGAATTGCTTGGCCTAAACGCAAGAATGCCTGAGTTCAACGCTGCTTTGGGCCTGCAGGGACTTTCGATTCTCGAAAGCAAAGCGCGGCGCCATCAAGGCATCGCCGATCTCTACACCAGTCTGCTTGAGGATTTGCCGGGCATCCGTTTTCAAACGGTCGCCCCCTACAACCGTTCGACCTACAAGGACTTCTCGATCCACGTTGCGGATCCGGGTTCACATCCGCTTGGCGCGGCCCTTGGCAGCACGCTTGCAGCCCGCGGTATTCCAACCAAGCGCTACTTCTATCCCCCGCTACACCAACAGAAGTTATTCCGCGGTATGCATACCGAAGGTGACGCTCCGTTACCAGTAACGGAATTTGTCTCTTCGGGCATCGTCAGCCTGCCCATCTACGCTTCATTGGCGGATCAGACTGTCGAAACGATTGCAAATGCAGTGCGCGAAACCATTTCAGCGTGGAATGTGAGGGAGGTGCGGCAATGAAAAAGCTACAGAATATGAAACCGTGGTCACTGCCGATCCGCTTGGGCGTGGACCTTGTTCTGCTTCACCTGTGCATGTTTGTCGCAGTGGCAGCAGGTGCGGCTTACCATCTTGCTACCGAAGATCCGGGACAAACCCCTTTGCTGCTCGCGGAACTCAGGCAGTGCTATTTCCTGTTCTCGGTTGCTGTTTCTCCCGTTTTTCTGCTGGTTCTGTGGGCTAACGGATTCTATGACAAGAAGCTGTTCAATTTACCTGCTAAAAGGCGATTCGCACGTCATGCGCGCACGATTGGATATGCGGTCGTGATCAGTCTGGCCTGGGATTACCTGGTATTCCGGACTCACATCGTGGCGCGCAGTGTGACCCTGAGCTTTAGCATGATGGTCCTGGTTGTACTCCTGTTCAGCCGCTGGGTTCAGGAGAGGCTGATGCAGCGCTATGAGCTCGTAGAGCGCAAAGGCAACTTACGCCTTTGCGCTGACGCGCCCATTTTGATCGTTGGCGGCGCCGGCTACATCGGATCGATGCTTTGCCGTCTTCTGTTGTCCGCCGGCGAACGGGTTAGGGTACTGGATAGCCTTGTCTATGGAGGTTCCGCAATTGCGGAACTTAAATCGAACCCTCGCTTTGAGCTGATCGAAGGCGACTGCCGGAACATCCAGAGCGTCGTAAGGGCCATTCGTGACGTGAAATCTGTTGTCCACCTGGCGGCCATCGTAGGCGATCCCGCTTGTGAACAGGATAAGCAGAGTGCGTTGGAAATAAACTTTGCTGCCACCCGCATGCTGGCAGAGATCTGCAAGGGACATGGCATCGAGCGCTTTGTCTTTGCTTCCAGCTGCAGCGTCTACGGCGCGTCCAATGAGTTCATGGACGAACACTCCTCAGTGCTTCCTATATCGCTCTATGGGCAAACGAAGGTCGACTCGGAGGCTGTTCTTCTTGAGGCGCGATCCGCAACGTTTCATCCAGTGATTATGCGCTTGGCGACTGTCTTCGGTTACGGATACCGGCCGCGCTTCGATCTCTTTGTTAACTTGCTCTCAGCCCGCGCCGTTCGAGATGGCGTCATTACTATTTACAACGAGGAGCAGTGGAGACCCTTCATTCATGTGTGGGATGTTGCGCGCGGCTTTGCCGCCGCTCTCAATGCTCCCCTAGAGCGAGTCAGCGGTGAAATCTTTAACCTTGGAGACACCCGCCTCAACTACAAGCTGGCGGAAGTTGCTCGTGAGATCCGCCAGGCGTTTCCTGCGACCCAGGTTAAATACATTTCAAACGAAGACCGCCGCACATATCGGGTCAATTTCGAGAAGATCAGAAAGGCCCTCGATTACAGATGCACGGTCTCTCTGCGGGAGGGCATCGAGGAGCTCCGCAAGGCGCTCGAAGAGGGACTGATTTCGGACTACAACGATCCACGCTATAACAACCAGAAGTTCCTCGCCAAAGCCGGCATACTGGCGACTCAGCGGGAGGTGGATCATGGAGTTATGGCAGCATTTGCCGCACACCCGGTATTTGCGGAGTCTTTCAGGCGATCTTTATGAAAGCGGTCGTCGATGGTTCGATAACAGTGATTTCGCCTTCGAAGGTAGCCTCCACTTGCGAAAAGGCCGGTGTAGGAGACATGATTTTGGAGGCCGGGCTCGTAGGTGTGCCCAGCCTGGCTATCCTGACCGCATGGAACCCGTCGTCGCTTGCAGAGGCGGTCGTCGAGTCTTGCGCGTTTATTCTTGCGTTCGTCACGTTGTTGATAAGAGTACGTCGGAAACAGTGCTTGTACCATCCCCTGTTCCTCGCTGCGGTTACGCTTCCAATCATCGGTTGCGTTCAGCTGGCCACGAGGTTTCCTGCTTACCCATTCGCGGCCATACGAGCGGTTCTCTATTGGGGCTCAGTTGCGGCCTTGACGCTGGCGGCCGGATTGCAACTTGACACAAGACGGTCCAGGTCGCTGGTTCTGTCGTTAATCGGAGTACTCGGCCTGTTGGCGACCTTTCTCGAGCTTCACCAGATTTATGGCAAGCACCGTTACGGGCTCACTGCGACAGGCTATCCATTACTTTCGTCGAACTACTATGCTGAGTTGATCGAGCTGATTCTCCCCGTCATTCTCTCGCGGGCCTTCCGCGACCAGCGTTTGTGGTGGCTGCATCTGACCCTGACATGCCTCCTGGTGTCGACAGTCATCGCTACCGCAGCTCGAGTAGGTACTATCCTGGTCTTGTTGGAGTGCATTGTCCTCGTTTGCCTCAACTTTAGTCGTTTGTTGCTTCTAAGGCGGCAATGGACAAAGATATGTACGGCCTTTGTAGCGCTCGTAACGGCATGCGTCCTCTTGCAGGGACCCTCTACGCTGGTGAAGCGCCTTGGAGAGGCGGAGCCGTTGGCGGGAAGATCGGAGATCACTCGCTCCGCTGTCGATATGATCAGGTCCCGCCCCATGAAAGGGTACGGGTTGGGTAGCTTTCCGGTGGTATATCCGGCGTTCGCGCACTTTGACGACGGATACTTCGTGAACCACGCGCACAATGACTGGCTTGAAGCGATGACAGACGGAGGCCCGCTTTTGTTGGCGGCGCTCGCCGCGTTTATCTTCTTTTCCGGGTATCTTGGTGTAAGAGCGACGTGGGGTTTTGGACTGGCCGTTCTGCCGCTCCATGCTGCAGTTGACTTTCCCCTGCAACGCCCAGGCGTAATGTTGCTTTACGCGGTAATTGCGGGAGCTGCTTATGCGCGATATACGCAATATGGCTGTGAATTGCTACCCATTACCTCGGTGCCTGCCACTATCATATAAGTGTTATTACGCTGTACAACTCAAGTTAGAGTAAGTTAGTGAGACAAATAACCTGAGCCGTCATTCTCCCTGCGGACTTATAGGTGATGTTGGGGAAACCGGCGTGGATGCCTGCTATGCCTTGGAAGTCATCTGAAGTTGTTGGGCTGACATCCTCTACTTCGATCGTTCCTGCATTCGCGCCGATCTCGTCCGGTGGTTTGGAGCTGATTCGAAACTTGCCACCACAGCAGTCCGTTCGGCGTGGCCACATATTGATGGAGCAGGATAAGCCGCCGCAGTGGGTACATGTTATCCATAGTGGAATGGTCAAGCTTGTCTATCTGAGCCCCGAAGGAAACGAACAGACTATCGGGCTGCGTTCGTCCGGATGGTATTCAGGTGCCGTTCCCGCGTTAATGAATGCACCCAGCCTCTATTCCGTGCAAAGCATGACTGCCTGCATCGTGCACGCGATTCCTGCCCAGGAGTTTCTCGAGCGCCTTATGCAGAATACCAAGGTCATGCGGCACTTTATGCGCGTGCTCTGCCAGGAGTTGTGCAGCCAGGCCTCCGCGCAAGTGGAAATCATGTCACATAACGCCGCCGATCGACTCGTGCGCTTCATGCAGGAGCGAGAGATGTGCGGTGACAACTGGAAAGCGGTAGATCCGCTGCCGGTTCTCAAGAAGCTCGAGCTGGCGCAACTGCTCTCTATTTCCCCTGAACATCTGAGCCGTTTGCTCCATAAGCAGGGGGATGATGACGATAACCCACAGCCGAAAGCAAGTTAGCTACATGATCCCTATCAAGAGACGAGGAGAAATGCTATGACGCACAAAGAAAGCTGGATTGCTATGGTAACCGTTGTTGTCAGCATGGCCGGCGGCGCATATCAGGCGAATGCACAGATCGGCATGATCGCCTCACCCGGCGACTTCACTATTGCCGGCGTAAAGAGCGTCGGGACCGCAACGATCTTCAATGGCGACGTGCTATCCACCGACTCTGTTGCCTCCCACGTGCATCTCTCCACTGGCATCGATGTGATTATGGCCCCCCACTCCTCAGGCGCGATTTTCGCCGATCATATCAACTTGACTAGGGGGGAAATTTCCGGCCAGGTTGGAAGCCGTTACCGCGTGATCACTGCTGGTATAGCCCTGAAGCCGTCAGGGCTGGATACGGAGGCTCAGGTGCAGGTCGCTGAAAATAGAGTGACGGTTGGAATTCCCAAAGGTCAGGCGGACATCACAACCGCTCAGGGAGCCATCATCGCTCACATGATGCCTGGTCAGGCCATGAGCTATCAGAACGTAAGTGGGCAGGATAAGACTGTGCAGGCTCTCGGCGTTCTGGATCGTCAGGACGGTCATTACCTTGTGCGCGATCGATTCACGAACGTGGTCTCGGAGCTTTCCGGAAATATTCCCGCAGGTTACGTAAACAAGCTGGTTCGTGTGAATGGGGAACTATCTGCGGATGCCTCGACGGTTCCGCAGGTAGACCGGATCATTATGGTTAAGGAGATCAAGAGATCGGACGCAACCTCCGCCGTCCCCTGCGAAAGTGATCCGGGTGGAAGCGTGGCCAAGGAGATGGTGGTAGACGGCGTTCTCAGCCAGGAAGAAGGTCATTACCTGATCGCGACTGATCGTGGCGTGGTTGAGGTCATGGGAGACGTGGACCAGGCTCAGATCGGCAAAAAGGTTCATATGAAGGGCTCGATCGTGAAGGGGCAGGGTGCGTACGCTCCTGCTGAGCAAATTGTCTACACCGAAAAGAGGAAGTTTGTCCTTTCGGACTCGCCCTGTGCAGGCCTGATCGCCGGGGGGATGCTCATCACCGCCGGTATGTTGTTGCAGCCTGATGACGGGAATGCGGCTGTGAAACAACCTGTGAGTTACTAGTCCACAAAACATTTTAGCAACCCACGCAAGGGCCAGACGGGAAGGGAAACTGCTGGAAACGGATTCACGAACAGGGGGTAGCGATGGCACGTTATCTGGTCACCGGAGTTGCTGGTTTCATTGGATCCTGGATCGCGAAGAACCTCGTATCGCAGGGACATGAGGTTCGCGGTCTCGACAACATGACCACTGGCACGTGTGCGAATCTTTCTGCGATCGCAGGTCCAATCGATTTTCACCGCGCAGACCTTCGCAACCGACAGGAACTGCGAGCCGCCTGCGAAGGTATCGATGGCATATTTCACGAAGCGGCTGTCGCTTCTGTTCAGGAGTCGATCGAGCGGCCGATCGAAACCAACGAAATCAATCATGTCGGCACGCTGAACATTGTGGAAGCAGCGAAAGCCGCCGGGGTCAGGAGGATTGTCTTCGCTTCCTCTTCCGCGGTTTACGGCAACCAAGGCGTTCCTGCTTTACACGAGCGGCTGACGCCTCGTCCGCTCTCCGCATACGGTGTACAGAAACTCGCATCCGAGCATTCTCTCAGGGTGGCGCACAGCGTCGATGGCGTCGAGACCGTCGCTCTCCGGTATTTCAACGTCTTCGGCCCGCGGCAGAGTGCGAGTTCCCCCTATTCGGGAGTCATTGCCCGCTTCCTTCGCTATTTGGCATGGATGGATCAGAGAATACAACCTGTCGTCTATGGTGACGGCGAACAGTCTCGAGACTTTGTTTACATCGAAGACGTGGTTTCAGCAAACCTCCTGGCGATGGCCGCGCCGGCGGAAGCGGCAGCCGGCAGGGTCTTTAATGTTGGAAGCGGCCGGTCGCGCACCATCAACAGCCTCGTCGAACTACTGAGCGCCGTCTGCAGCGAGCAATTGCACTTCAATCATCTTCCTGCCCGCTCGGGCGAAATCCGCGATTCGACCGCAGAGATCAGCGCTGCGGCGAACGCGCTGGGATTTGTCCCGCAGTGGGACTTTCGGGAAGCCCTCAGCAAAACCCTGAACTGGTACCGTAGTCAGGAACCTTACGGCGGGGACAAGAGAGGGAAGCAGTCCTACCCCTTCTACTCGGCCGGGAAGCGCCTCTTGAGTGCCAAGCCAACCGGGCCTGTTCCTGTCCGGATGAACCTGATTTCGTAGGTTGGGCTTGTACCAAAGACTGATCGTTACAAAGGCCCCATACGCTGGGGCCTTTATTATTTGCGCCTTTAAATGAGGGCGCGGAAGTGGACGCCGTTTGGAGCCGATCTCTTTGTCGAAAAAAGAGTGACGAGCGCAGAATAATGGAGCCAAACTGCACTCGTCACAAAAGGGGGGATACAACAGCCACGATTCTAAGAGGCCCTATCCATCGTGATCTCGCTTTGTCCCAGTGAAGCGAGCACGCTGGTCGGGAGTGGTTGGATCCCTGCCTCGTCCCGGCTCGCATCGATATCGTGGAATTTAAATATGTTGATCTTTTTGCGGTCATCGCCCATCCACGTCCTTCTGTCCGAATGAAGCCAACACCACCCGACCACAAATATTGCGTTTGCTAAAAACCAAGCTGCTCCCGTCCAGACGCCATATTCAAGAATTTGTCGCATCACTCCTCCTGAGGACTGCCGCGTGCTTTCGCAATAGGCAAGATCACGAACCCGAGGACGTGCTCCTCGGTAACCATGCCAGGCCCGAAAAATGAGCATGAGTAACTATGACCGAGTCCAAATTGTCCGTCATTGACCTATATCAAGGCCGACCATAAAATCTGCTGGCCATTGAATCCCGTCAGCCATGACTGTGAAACGTACTTGTCCAGGACTCTAGACTGCCCATTTTCGCGCAATGGAGGGAGCAAAGGGTCGTTTTCGCGGAGTGTGGTGAGAGGCCCGAACCTGGGGGGTTGAAGGGATTTGTCCGCCGGTTTCGTTGTATGTGGGTTAGATTTGAATCTGTTCCACTCGTTCGGTGCCGGAATGGAAGGAAAAAAGAGGTCGCACGCCAATGAGTACCCCCTGCGATTCCCTCGTTCCTTGAAGGCCACTGCACAGTCCATAGCGGATCGGGAGGGGGTATCACTCAATCACTTTATCTGTCTTGCTGTCGCCGAAAAGATTGAACGAGTATCGCAGGAGGCGCTGGCAACGCCCACGCCACACATACGGCGCTAATCTGACTTAAGAAACTTTAATAACTTACCTAGTGCTTGGCATCAAATGGCTGGATGTAGACGGAGCTACCCAGAACACCGGCGGCCAACGTAAGTCTCTGCTTCCTCTTAACAATCCCATGCTCTTTCAAGGCTTCGCTCTCAAGCCGGCTGATCTTTTCGGCGACCGCGAGACTGATAAAAGTGTTCAAGGAAATACCCTCACTGGCCGCGAAATGAAAGGCGGTGTCTTTCAAGGATGTTGCCAGGCGCAAGGGAAAAGCCGTCGGGTATCTTTCTCCTGATGTCATTATTTAAGACCTCTCTGTGTCTGAACCGACCTCAAAAAGTGATGCTGTATGAAATTTTAGACGCGGTATCGAGTCGTGGCATCACCAGGAAGTTGTAGAGTGCAAAGCCATAGCAAAAAAGAGTTATAGCCAAGAGAGTTTCCGCCAGTAAGAAACTGACATTGTGACTAACTGAGCGTGGCTGATTGTATGAGCGAGCACATATGACATCAGTGGTGATATCAAATGTCGTAATTATTTTCCACTGATCTTTTAAGTAGCGGCCGGCAGTGATTAGATATCAGGAAGTCAACTGGCTTCAGAACATATCTGCCATTGCCGACGGGGGTCAAGCCTGCTTATGCCCATGCGCTACGGATGCGGGAGTGTTCTGCGGCCATCGCGCAGCGCGTGTAGACCGGTCTTTCCTGGAGATGATTTTAGCGCAAAAACTCCCGTCCGAACTCAATTGAGCGATGGCAAAGTTGCTGATAGATCCGCGTGCCTGGCGCTCCTCCTGCTGACAATCGTCTGGTTGACGCTAGCGGGCTGCGGTGCGGGAGGATATGCAGGTAGCGGCATCACGGGCATCTCCTCGTCGTCAATCACCATCGACGCTGGCCAATCCATGCAGATCACGGCTTCACTCGCCGGTGATGCATTGATAGGCTGGAGCATTGCCGGAAGTTCCTGTTCCGCGTCGGCATGCGGAACGCTCTCCGCCACAACAGGAAGCAGCGTCACTTATACCGCACCTCAAGGTATAAGTAAGCCATTCCAGTCGACGGTCACTGCAGCTCTCGCTGGCACGGGAGAGTCGCAAGTGGTAAATGTCACCGTAAATCCTGATCCTTCCATCACGGGAACGCTTCCCGGCGGCACCGTTGGCATAGCCTACAACACAACCCTGACGGCCAGCGGCGGAACGGCGCCTCTGATGTGGACCATCGCCGGGCCTCTCCCGCACGGTTTGACGTTCGATGCAAAAACCGGCGTAATTTCCGGCACGCCGACCACTGCCGGATCCAGCAGTTTTATAGCGCAAGTGGTGGACGCGAGCGATGTGCCCTACACGGTGAAGGCCACGGAGACAATCACTATTTCGGATCCGACCGCTCCCTTGAACTCTCTCAGCGGGAACCCGCCTACGGGAACTGTAGGAGTAGCATATCTGACCTTACTGAGTGCATCCGGCGGAACTCCGCCCTATTCCTTTAGCCTGACGTCGGGTACTTTGCCCAATGGATTGACGCTTCAGGCATCGACCGGAATCATCGGCGGAACACCAGTGGTTGCCGGGACGTGGTCCTTCACGGCAGAAGTGGAAGACGCTGCCAACGCGACGAGTTCTGCGAGTCTGAGCATTACCATCAACCCGATTATTAGCGGACAAGGTCTCATCCTCTCTGTGTTGCCTGACGCAACTGTGGGCGTGCCCTACAGCGCAATGATCGGGGTTACCGGTGGAGTCGGACCCTATACATGTCAGGAGACAGGAGGCACTCTGCCTGCCGGCCTGGCCTTGTCATCTGCCTGTCTGGTCAGCGGAACGCCCACTGCTGCCGGGACTTCGGCTATGACCGTCAAGGCTACCGATTCGAGTAGTCCGGCCCTTACAACCACGGGCCCTGAAAACATTACGGTTGCTCCAGCAGGCTCACTGACGCTGGCCTTTCCACCCAACGGCACAGTCGGCACACCCTATAGCGGCACGATAGGTGTGTCTGGCGGGACGGCGCCCTACTCCTGCACAATCGTAGGTGGTGGGTTGCCCGCCGGCTTGAGTCTGGGAACCGGGTGCCTCATCAGCGGGACACCATGGGCTGCGGGAACCACACTTTTGGACGTCACAGCGACGGATTCGAGTAAGCCGGTTAAAACAATTACCAGCCCCGTTAGCCTCACTATTCTTGCAAGTCCGCTCACACTGACCTTATCAACGCTTCCAGGAGCCAGCGTAGGGGTAGCCTATACCGCCAACATCGGTGTGTCGGGTGGGACTGCGCCTTACGGCTGCACACAGACCGGTGGTAGCCTGCCCGCCGGTCTGGCGCTGGCGGCCAACTGTATTGTAAGTGGCACTCCTACGGCCGCCGGAACATTTACCGTAACGGTCAAAGCCACTGATTCGAGCAGCCCCTCGAATTCCGTAACGGGGCCGGAAGCCATTACCGTGTCACCTGCCGGTTCGCTGGTGCTCGTGGGGCCTCCAGCGGCCACAGTGGGTATGCCCTACAGCGGCACCATCACTGTATCCGGCGGCATCGCTCCCTATTCCTGCACGCAGGCGGGAGGTACTCTGCCTGCCGGCCTGAGCCTGTCCAGCAGCTGCGTGGTGAGCGGCACGCCGACTGCTGCTGGTACAAGCAACATCACCGTGAAAGCGACCGATAGCAGTAGCCCAGTCAGAACGACGACGGGTCCGGTGAGCATCACTGTCTCACCCGCTCCGTTGAACTTGACCCTCTCCACGCTACCCAGTGCAACTGTGGGGGTTGCGTACAGTGCCACCGTCGGTGTTACGGGGGGGACGGCACCCTACGCGTGCACTTTGGCGGGAGGTGCACTTCCCGCCGGACTAAGCTTGTCCACCAGCTGTGTGGTCAGCGGAACCCCCACGACGGCCGGCAGCCTCACCGCCCAGGTCAAGGCGACAGATGCCAGTTCACCCGTAGAGACTGTGACTGGTCCCGAGACCATCGTTGTCTCACCTGCTCCTCTCACCTTAACTACTTCAACCCTGCCCAACGCGACGGTAGGTACGCCTTACAGCGCCCCAATTGGTGTGAGTGGGGGAACCTCACCGTACTCCTGCAGCTTGGCCGGAGGCACCCTTCCTGCCGGACTAAGCTTGTCCACGAGCTGTGTGGTCAGCGGAACCCCGACGACGGCCGGCAGCTTCACCGCCCAGGTCAAGGCGACGGATGCCAGTTCGCCCGTCGAGACGATCACTGGCCCGGAGACTATCGTTGTCTCACCTGCTCCTCTCACCTTAACTACTTCAACCCTGCCCAACGCGACGGTAGGGACGCCTTACAGCGCGACAATTGGTGTGAGTGGGGGAACGGCACCGTATGCCTGCAGCATTGTTTCCGGAACTCTTCCGGCCGGACTATCGCTGGGCGCGGGTTGCGTTATTAGTGGAACACCCACGGTGGCGGGAACCGTCACGCTCGGCGTAAAAGCAACCGACTCCAGCAATCCGGTCGAGACGACAACTGGTCCTGTGGGGCTGAATGTGATCTCGGCGCCGCCTACGCTGACACTCACATCTCCGCCGAGTGCTACCGTCGACGTTCCATACACAGGCACGATCGGCATTACCGGCGGTACCGCACCCTATACCTGCTCGCTTGCTGGCGGCACATTGCCTGGCGGCCTGACCTTGTCTTCCGGCTGTGTGATAAGTGGTATTCCCTCCACTTCCGGCGCAACCAGCATAACCGTGAAAGCGACCGATTCGAGCAGCCCTGCTGCTATGACTACCGGATCGGTCACCATAACCGTGCTGCCTTCCACG
>Ga0335075_10003748_pt1 | contig 23936 bp, 21 predicted proteins | sample Lox_Sample_24_FD_206723 | JGI IMG/M metagenome (GOLD analysis project Ga0335075, IMG submission 206723) | Soil microbial communities from Loxahatchee National Wildlife Refuge, Florida, United States - Lox_Sample_2.4 | ecosystem: Environmental > Terrestrial > Soil > Wetlands | place: USA...
TTCATCGCCTCCAGGTCGCCCTCGCGGCCCACGTCACGCAGCTTGTCCCGGTGCGCGTAGTAGGTAAGCGCGACCATGACCTCCGCGCCCGCGCGCAGGAACTCCCGGTGCAACTCGCGCACCGCGTCCGGGAAGTCAAGCACGACTTCAGGCACGAACGGCCCGGCCTTGATGTAGCCGCGGCGTTCCAACTCGAAGACGTAACCCTCGGCGCCGAGCACGGTCCCGGCCCGCAGCCGCTCGGTCAACGGCGAGCTCACGACGTCACCCCTTCCGCGGGTACACGGCCGGCGAACCGGGCGGGCGTGAACCGGCCGATGTCGTAGACCGTGCCCCGCTGCACGGCAAGCTGGGCCAGCACCCGGCCGACCCAGGGCGCGAACTTGTACCCGGTGCCGCGCCACCCGACCCCGGTGAAGACATCCGGGGCGCCGGGCACCGCGCCGAGGATGAACTCGTCGTCCGCCACCAGGTCGTAAAGGCACGTGTCGACGCCGCTTGCGGTGGCCACGTCGACCACCTCCGCGTCTCGCAGCCCGGGCATGCACTCGGCCACGAACTCTTCTACGCTCCCGATCCGGCTGGGCGTGAGGGGCACGTCCGGCGGGTTGTAGAACCCGATCTTCACCCCAGGCGTCTTCCCGTCGAATACCGGATGCCCGTAGATGCCGATGTCGAGGTATGCGAACACCGGCATCGCCGCCTCGGTGAACTGCGCGCGCACCGCGGCGGGCGGGATGAAGTACTTCGACTGTGATGGCCGGTTGGGCCGCAGCGGGAACCGGACCGAGGAGCCCGGCAGCATCGCCAGCACGTCGTTGGTGCCAAGCCCGGCCGTGATGACCAGGGCGTCGGACGTCACCGGCCCGGAAGATGTGACCACGGTCCAGGACAGGCCGGACCGGATGATGGCGTGCGGCTCACTGTTCTCGGCCAGCGTGACGCCGCGGTCGCGCAGGCCGTCGCGTAGCACCTTGGTCACCGTGGCCAGGTCGGCGAACCCGGCGTCCACGTCAAGCCAGCCGCCGTCGGCGTCGAACTGCGGGAACCTGTCCCGTAGCTGGTCACGTGTGAAGGTCTCGCGGGGGAGGCGCAACTGCTCGAGGACCGCGTAGCTTTCCACTGCGTAGGTTCGGTTCAGATCGGGCGTGACGCTGTCCTTGACCAGGTTCAGGCAGCCGCAGTCGACCAGAAGCCGCACGCCGGAGGACCGCTCGAGCTCCCGCCACAGTTGCCGGGCCTCGAAGGCGAGCCGCGCGTAGGCCGGGTCGAGGAAATCGTTGCGCACCGACCGGGTCAGGCCGAACGACGCCGTGCCCGGGTCCCCCACCCGGGAGCGTTCAAGCACCGTCACGGCCTCCGCCAGCGGCGCGGCGTAGTAGGCGGTCATGAGCCCCATGACTCCGCCGCCGATGATCGTCAGCCGCCCCGGCACCGCCACTCCTCGTCCGATTCCCCCTGGATCAGGCCATCGTAGCGGCAGGTCAAACAGTGGCTGCGGCAATCTCGGCGACCGCGACCCAGCGCCCGGATGCGGCCGAGGTCTCCATTGCATCGCACACCGCCGCCACGGCTGCTCCCTGGTCGAAGCCGGGGCTCCACGGTGCGTCCGGCCAGCACTCCAGCAGGTCGGCGGCCTGGTTGGCGAACGACGCGCCGTAGCCGACGCCCTGGCTGATCGGCCACCACTGGGCCGCGTCCGGTTGAGACGGGTGCTCGGCCCGGACCCGGACGGTTATGGCCTGTTAAGAGCCTGTCAGTATGTCAAGACAAGATGGCGGAACCTGGCCGGCCCAGGGCGGCAGATTAATCCTGCGGTGGTTATAATGTACAAACAAATGAGCCAGGTAACCCGCCCAGAATGACGACGATGCCACAACCTGAGGCCGACGCGAGCGGGCCGATCACGATCGACCGGACCAGCCCGGTGCCGCTGTATTTCCAGCTAGCCCAGCACTTCGAGTCAGCGATCAGGTCCGGTGCGCTCAAGGTCGGCGCTCGCCTGGAGAACGAGGTGCAGCTGGCGGAGACGCTGGGCCTGTCCCGGCCCACCGTGCGAGCCGCCTTCGGATACCTGGCCAACAAGGGCCTGGTTGTCCGCAAGCGCGGCGCGGGCACGCTGGTGGCGAACGAGCGGATCGACCGCAATGTCGAATTGACCAGCCTGTACGACGACCTGACGGCCACCGGCCGCAAACCCTCCACCCGGGTGCTCAAGGCGGAAGTCAGCCACGCCGGGGACCAGGTCGCCGACGCGCTGCGGCTGCCCGAACGGGCGCTGGTGATGTCGCTGGAGCGGATCAGGCTGGCCGATGGCGAGCCGGTGGCGCTGATGCACAACTACCTGCCCGCCGGGCTGGTCCAGCTCAACATCGAGATGCTCGAGCAGCACGGCCTGTACGAGCTGCTGCGTGCCTCCGGCATCGGCCTGTACTCGGCCACGCAGCGCATGGGAGCGAAGAACGCCTCGGCCGCCGAGGCCCGCATGCTGGACGAGACCCGCGGCACCGCCCTGCTCACGATGGAGCGCACCGCCTACGATCAGACCGGCCGCCCGGTCGAGTTCGCCCGGCACCTGTACCGCGCCTCCCGCTACGCCTTCACCACGAGCTTCCCGAGGCCTGAGCCGGCTGTCGGCTGACCGATCCGGGTCCTCGGTCATGGCAGGCTGACAGCGGCATCGACCGTGGCGGCCACCTCGTCGTCAGCCGGGTATAGCAGGGACCGGCCGGCTACCAGGCCCAGATGGCTCCCCAGGCTGACCCGAATGGTCAGGCCGGACAAGAGTCTGTCAACGTCTAAGAACATACGATGTTGTGGCTGACAAACTGAAGCGCGGTGGCGCGGCACCATTAGTCGCGCCTGGCGGGGCGGTCAGTCAGGTCATCGATGACCACGCCGAGGCCGATCCCCGTCAGCCACGCGTCCTTGGCCAGGGGTGTGCCCTGCTGGGTGGGAAGGCGCTGCGCTCCTTGCGCATGCCGGGCGTCCTGGCGTACAGGCCGAGCAGCCGCGGAGCCAAACCCTGTATCAGTACCGCCGCGCCACCCTCCGAACCACCAGGGGCAACTCACAACCGAAGACGAGCGGGGGTTAGCCATGGATAAAAGCGTGATGTTTCTCGACTGCCCGGCCTATATGGATGAAAGCGGCGCGCACCGATGCGGCCTTCCCGCCGCGGTGGAGTACCGGTACGCGATGGGGTCGACCGACGGGCCGCTGGAGAGCGCCAAGATCCGGTGCGCGCGGGGCCACTGTTTCAACGGCCCGGTCGAGTCTTTCATCTGGGAGAAAGACCGGAGCACGGCTGCCGCCTGCGAGCGGCAGATTCGCAACCGTGACACTTCCGCCCGGCCGCACGGACAATGACTCACTCCAGAGGCCAGCGGCTGCACAGGGCATTACTCTTGCGCGAGCGTGCGTATGGTGTCGCTGTCGAGTTCGCTTCGGTCGATGCCCATCTCGATCAGTTTGCCTTGGAGAATGTACTCTGCCAGTTCGCGTTCGCTCTGGCCCTCGTTGACCAGGTCGGCGACCTTCTTACCGTGCCAGAACACCACGAAACGGTCGGCGACATCGCGTACCTGAGCCAGGTTGTGCATCACGCACATCACCGCCAGTTGCCGTTCCTTGGCTCGGCGTATGAACTCGAAGACCTTCTCGGTTTCCGCGATGGATAGCGCCGAGGTGGGCTCGTCGAGAATGAGCATCTTCTTCTCGAAGGCAACGGCACGGCCGATGCTGATGGCCTGGCGTTCCCCGCCCGACAGCCGGCTGACGTCTTGTCCGAGGTCCCGCAGGTTGCCCAAGCCGATCTCATCGAGCATCTTGACCGTCTCGCGCCGCATGTGACCCATGTCCAGGAACGGGCCTTTGCGTTTCTCGGCCCCGAGGAAGAAGTTCCGCACGATGCTCATGGTGTCGACGAGGCCCAGGTCCTGGTGCACTGTCTCGATGCCGGCCCGTCGGGCGTCCGCGGCGGTGCGAAAGCGCACCTCCTTGCCGTCGAGGGCGATCGAGCCTCGCCCCGGCTGGTAAACGCCCGAGGCGATCTTGACGAAGGTCGACTTGCCCGACCCGTTGTCTCCAATCAGCCCGACGATCTCGCCCCGGTGGAACCTGACGTCGATCCCATCGAGGGCAACCACCCCGCCGAACTGCTTGCCCACCCCTCGCGCTTCGAACCACGGCGCCTCGATGGCCGCTGGCGCGGGTCCGTTACCTGCGGCGCCGCTGGGTGCTGTCATCAGTCCCCTCCACGGGTGAGGCGGCCAAGGCGGGTGTGCATGGCCACGGCCAGGATCAGGATTATTCCGACCACCGCTTCGTACCAATAAGGCGAAACTCCGCTCAGGATCAGCCCGCTGTCGAGCATCTCCAGGATGATCGTGCCCACCACGGCCCCGAGCATCGAACCCCGTCCTCCCATGAGGGCGCACCCTCCGACGACGGCGGCGGCGATCGCTTCCAGTTGGTAGGTCGTCCCGAAAGAGGCGGACATGGATCCAAGGTGACCGAGCTGGACGGCTCCGGCAAAGGCGGCCAGTATGCCGCAGGTCGTAAAGGCCACAATGCGGGTGCGGGTGACGGGCACGCCTGCCTCGATGGCGGCGGATCGCTTGCCGCCGACAGCGTAGATCCAGTTGCCGGTGACGGTCCGGTGCAACATGATGCCGGCCACGACGGCGATACCGAGCCACCAGAGCACTTCGGTGCGGATCTGCCCGCTCAAGCTGCCGCCGAGCACTTTGAGCAACGCGGGCGCGGGGGGCAGGATCGTGACCGTCACGCCGCCGGTGACGATCAAGGTGACGGCGGTCCACAAGAAAAAGGTGCCAAGCGTGGTGATGAACGAAGGGATGTCGAGGAATACGGTCACCAGGCCATTGAGAAGGCCGATCCCGGCGCCGATGGCCAGGTCGACGAGCAGCGCCTCCAAGGGAGGGTAATGGTCCTGGATCATGATGGCCATGACCAGTGCGGCGAACGAGAAGTTCGCGCCCACAGAGAGGTCGAACTCGCCGCAGATCATCAGCAGTGAGACGCCGACCGTCACCAATCCGAGCTCGGCGGCGTCGCTGCCGATCCCGCCCCAGTTCTCGAGGCTGTCGAAATTGCCGTGCGAAAGGATCGAGAAAACGATGAACAGGATGACGCCGACCAGGACGATGCCCGCTTCTCGCTGGCGGAGCAGGCGATAGGTCAGCTGGCTGCCGCCCAGCCTGGAGGTGCGCGCGGCGTCGCGGCCTGAGGGACCAGAACCGGCCGGGCCGCTGGCCGCGTCGCCGGCCGCGCCCCCGGCGGCGATGGTTGCCCCCTTAACAGGCTCACTTTGATCTGCTGTCAACTGAGGTCTCCTTTGCCGGGCGGAGGGTCGGGCGCAGGGGGATCGGCGCGGGGGTCGGGAGCGGGCCCGGGCCGTGCGCCACAGGGCGCACGGCCTGATGACCCGGACTCAGTAACCGGTGTGGGATACGTACTTAGCCAGTGCCTTCACGTTTGAGGAGGTGAGGAACACGGGCCCGGTGGAAATGCTGACGGGGGAGGCACCCTCGGTCGCGTCGAGGAAGAGCTCGACGATGCTCAGGTAACCCTGGAGGTACGGCTGCTGGTCAACGGTGAAGGTGACCGTACCGTTCTCGATATAGCTCAGCGTCGTGGTGTCGAGGTCCATGGCCCCGATCTTGAAGTGAGTGCCGGCGCTCGATTGCGCTTCGGCGACTTCGTCGGTACCCGTGGTGCCCAGGGTGAGGATGGCCGAGAGGCTCTTGTGGGTGGCCAGGTAGGAGCTGACAATCGATGCGCCCTGGGAAATGTCGTCAGAGGTGTTGACTACGGTGGGCGTGATGCCCATCGGTGCGAAGGCGGCCTTGACGCCCTGCAGCCTCTGCGTAAGCGAGATGTTGGTGGGTTCGTGATCGATGACGACGACTGACGCGCCCTTGGACAAACTGAACTCCGAGGCGGCCTCAGTAGCCAGTCCTTGGCCGGCTGAGTAGTTTTGCTGGCCGAGATAGGCCAGGTAGGGGTTGGCGGCGCTCGGTGCCCCGCTGGCGGTCGGCGCGCTGTTGAGCACGACCACGGGGATGTTGTCCTTGGCTGCCGTCTGCAGCGCCGAGCTGAACGACGTGGCGTCGGTGACGGTGGTGGCGATACCGGCCGGGTGAGCGGCTATGGCCGTGTCGAGCAGGCTCACTTCAGCCGACGTGCTCCCGCATTCGGACGATGTGATGTGCAGGATGTCCACCTTGATGCCGAGCTGCTTGCCGGCGTCGGCGGCACCGTTCCATACGGGGGGCCAGAAGGGATCGGTCGGGCAGCCGTGCGAAATGAAGTAGAAGGTGCCGAGTGAGCCGTTGGCGCTGGTCGTGCGCGAAGAAGAAGTTGAGGAGGTGGAGGAAGAGGAGGAAGAACAGCCTGCGACCGCCAGGGCGGCGGCTGCAAGCACGGCGAGCGGGAGCGCGAACCTGCGTCGCCACAGCCGCCGCGCCCCGCGATGCGCGAATGTCCCGTCGGACCGACCGGTTGATCTTGTCTCGTCCAAGGAAAACGCCTCGATCCTTTATGACCTCGATCTTGTAGTGAAGTACCTTGACTCCGATTGAGCTCAGGCCGCGGACGGCGGGCTCACGCTCTCACGGCGACCACTGGACCTCCACACCATCGCTCGACGCCACCCGGCCGGGGCCATCCCTGGCCCGGCCTACCCGGACTTGTCTGCCCGTCTGCGGGATAGAGCAGCGCAAAGGTGGGCGGTAGTGGCCCTCACCTCCTTCGCGTGTCCGTCCCGGCGGGCCAGTGCCGCATGGTGTCCGAAAGTTAACACGCCAATAATGTCATGTCAATATTATGTAAGGAGGTCAGGACAATATAGACTCAACTGAGACCTGCCCTATACTGCTGGCATCGACATGGCTCCCCGGCGAGCCTGCATGCTGCGGAGGCGCCATGAGCGAGCGACCGCTTGACCGCAACAGCCCCATCCCGCTGTACTTCCAGATCGCCGAGAACCTCAAGCAAGCCATCGAGGATGGGACACTCAAGCCCGGCGAGCGGCTGGACAACGAGCTGGACCTGACCGAACGTCTCGGCGTCAGCCGCCCCACCGTCCGGCAGGCGGTGCAGCGCCTAGTCGACCAGGGCCTGGTCGTCCGCCGCCGAGGCCTCGGTACGGTCGTGGTGGCACCGCGTATCCTCCGGTCGGTGGCTCTGACCAGCCTCTACGACGACCTGTCGGCCGAGGGCCGACATCCGGCCACAACCGTCCTCGCCGTCCGCGACATCGAAGCCGACGGCGAGATCGCCTCGATCCTCGCGCTGCCCTCCGGCGCTCGGATGCTGTCTGTGGAACGGTTGCGGCTGGCCGACGGGACCCCGCTGGCGATCATGCGCAACTACCTGCCGGCCGGGCTGCTCGAGAACCGCAAGGAAGACGCCCTGGAGAAGACCGGCCTGTACGAACTGCTGCGCAGCCAGGGAGTGCAACTGCACGCGGGCGAGCAGGTGATCGGCGCCCGCCAGGCCACCGCGCACGAGGCCAAGCTGCTTGCCGCCACTCGCGGCGCGACCGTCCTGACCATGACCCGGACCACGTTCGACGCAGACGGCCGCCCGGTCGAGCACGGCAGTCACGCCTACCTCGCCGACCGCTACTCCTTCAAGATGACCTTGATTGCCCATTAAAAATAATTTTCTACCGAACGGTCCGTGGTGCCCGCGTCCGGCCCAAGCCAGGCGCTGGCCCGACTCGGGGTCGGCCAAGCCAGGGCGATAGCGTGCCGTCATGGACCACGCCAGACTCGGCCGGAGCGGCCTGCAGGTCTCCAGGCTCTGCCTGGGAACGATGACGTTCGGGTTGCAGAGCGACGAGGGCACCGCCTTCGCCATCCTCGACCGTGCCGCCGAGGGCGGCATCGACTTCCTTGACACGTCGGACGCGTACCCGCTGGGCGGGGACCTGAGCACCCGCGGCGTGACCGAGGAGATCCTTGGCCGCTGGCTGCGGGGCAAGCGGGACCGGTTCATCGTGGCCACCAAGTGCTTCGCCCCGACCGGCCCGGCGCCGTTCGACGCCGGCAACTCGCGCAAGCACATCATGGCCGCCGTCGATGCCTCGCTGCGGCGGCTGCATACCGACTACATCGACCTGTACCAGCTGCACGGATATGACCAGGCCACGCCGATCGACGAGACCCTGGGCGCCCTCGATGACCTCGTCCACACCGGGAAGGTCCGGTACACCGGCTGCTCGAACTTCCTGACCTACCAGCTAGTACGGGCGATCGGCCGCAGCGAGACGCTGCGGCTGGCCCGGTTTGACTCCGTCCAGCCCCGCTACAACCTGCTGTTCCGCCAGATCGAACGGGAAATGCTGCCGTTCTGCCTCGAGGAAGGTGTCGGCGTCATCCCGTACAACCCGATCGCCGGCGGCCTACTGTCGGGCAAGCACTCACGCTCCGCGGTGCCCTCCGAGGGCACTCGGTTCACCCTCGGCGACGCCGGGGCGATGTACCAGGACCGCTACTGGCACGATCGCGAATTCGACACCGTGGACGAACTCGGCCAGCTGGCCGATCAAGCCGGGGTGAGCCTGGTAACCCTCTCGGTCGCCTGGGCGCTGGCGAACAAGGCGATCACGGCACCCATCATCGGAGCCAGCAGGCCCGAGCAGCTGGACGCAAGCCTGGCCGCGGCCGAATTCAAACTCGACCACGACCTCAAGCAGCGGCTCGACGAACTCACGCACCAGTACCGCATGGGCGACGCGCCCAGGTAGACCCGGCGACCTCCCGGCTTGCGGAGCTAGAGTTACGAGCATCCGGCGTGATGGAGGCGTGCCATGGCTGGAGACGACCGGCCGGGGCGTCGGCCTCTGGCCGCTGACCTCGATGTGACCAGGCCGAACATAGCCCGTGTCTACGACGCCTTCCTCGGCGGGAAGGACAATTTCGCCGCCGACCGGGAATTCGTCGCCAGGGCTCTGGAGCTTGCCCCCAAGGCGGCACTCTCGGCCAAGCTCAACCGTGAGTTCCTGGGCCGGGTGGTGCGGCATCTGGTGGGGGAGGCCAATATCACGCAACTGCTCGACATCGGGTCCGGCCTGCCCACCAGGGGCAACGTGAGCGAGGTCGCTCAGGAGATCGACCCGGCGGTTCACGTCGTCCATGTCGACAACGATCCGATGGTCTTCACGCACAGCAAGGCACTGCTGGGTCACCGCGAGACCACCGACATCGTGATCGGCGACGTCCGCAGGCCCGCCGAGATCCTGGCCGACCCTGTCGTCTCGGAGCTGATCGACTTCGGCCGCCCGGTCGGCCTCCTGCTGATCGCGATCCTGCACCACATCGACGATGAGGACGATCCGGCCAGGATCACGGCCCAGTTGCGCGACGCCATGCCGTCGGGCAGTTACCTGGCCATCTCGAGCTTCCGGATGCCCGGCCCCGAGCTGCCCGAACTGCGCACCGTGACCATCGAGGGCGAGCAGCTTCTCACCGGAAAGCTGGGCAGCGGGCGCTGGCGGGAGGACCAGGACATCATCGGCTGGTTCGGCGACTGGGAGCTGCTCGAACCCGGGTGGGTTTCGGTGGCTGACTGGCGGCCCACGGTGCGCGGCCGCACCCTGCCCGACGAGGTGTATCACAGCTTCTTCGGCGGCGTCGCCAGGAAGAAATGACCTGCTGTGCTCATAGGTACGGGCTCACAGGTAGGGACGCTGCCGCTCCTTGGCCTTCTCATAGGCGGCCCGGGCGTCGCGGGTGGACTCAAGCCCGGCCACCTCGGCCACCGGCACGTCCCACCACGCCTCACTGGACGGTGCGCCAAGCAGCGGGTCGGTCTCGATGTACACCATCGTCGTCCGGTCTGCGGCGCGGGCCCGGACCAGCGCCCGGCGGAACTCCTCGATCGTCCGCGCCCGAAGCACGTACACGCCGAGGCTGGCCGCGTTGGCCGCCAGGTCGACGGGCAGGAACCCGCCATCGAGCCGGCCGTCGGGTCCGCGGAACCGATAGCTGGTGCCGAACCGTTGCGTGCCGACCGACTCGGACAGGTTCCCGATCGAGGCGAACCCGTGGTTGTCCACGCAGACCACGACGAGCTTGACGCCCTCCTGCACGGCGGTGACCAGCTCGGTGGCCATCATCAGGTAGGACCCGTCGCCGACCATGACGAACACCTCGCGGTCCGGCGCGGCGAGCTTGGCTCCGAGCCCGCCCGCGATCTCGTAGCCCATGCACGAGTAGCCGTACTCGACGTGGTAGCCGCCGGGATCGCGGGTGCGCCAGAGCTTGTGGAGGTCCCCCGGCATCGAACCGGCCGCGCACAGCACCACGTCCCGCTCGCAGGCAACGTCGTTGACCACCCCGATGACCTCGGCCTGGGCGGGCCGCGGATCGTGCCGGGTGGTGTAGGCGGCCTCCACCGTCGCCTGCCAGCGGGCCGCGAGCTCGGCCGCCCGGGCCCGGTGCCCGGGGGCGGCCGACCACCCGGCCAGCGCCACGGCCAGCGCCTCGAGCGCGGCCCGCGCGTCGCCCACGACCGCCTCGCCGGACTGCTTGGCTGCGTCGGGCGGGGCCACGTTGATGTTCACGAACCGCACGCCCCGCTGGCCGAACACGGTGCGGGAGGCGGTGGTGAAGTCGGTCCACCTGGTCCCGATGCCGATCACAACGTCCGCCCGGGCGGCCAGTTCGTTGGCGGCCGTGGTCCCGGTGGCGCCGATCGCGCCCGCGCACAGCGGGTCGTCTGAGCGCATCGTCCCCTTGCCTGCCTGGGTCTGGCCGACCGGGATGCCGAAGGTATCGGCAAACGACCTCAGCGCCTTGGTGGCCTCCGAATAGATCACCCCGCCGCCGGCCACGATGAGTGGCCGCCGCGCGGACCGGATCACCTCGGCCGCGCGGGCCACGGCCGCGGGGTCAGGCGGCGTGCGGGGGATGTGCCAGACTCGTTGGCGGAACAGCTCGGCCGGCCAATCGTAGGCCTCAGCCTGGACGTCCTGCGGCAGGGCGAGTGTCACCGCGCCGGTCTCCGCCGGGTCGGTCAGCACCCGCATCGCGGCCAGCAAGGCCGACGGCAGCTGCTCCGGCCGCCAGATGCGGTCGAAGAACCGGGACACCGGCCGGAACGCGTCGTTGACGCTGATGTCTTGCGCACCTGGGTGCTCAAGCTGCTGCAGCACCGGGTCGGCCACCCGGGTGGCGAACACGTCCCCCGGCAGCAGCAGCACCGGCAAGCGGTTGATGGTGGCGAGCGCGGCGCCGGTCACCATGTTCGTCGCGCCAGGGCCGACCGACGACGTGCACGCCAGCGTGGACATGCGGTTCCTGGTCCGGGCGAACGCCACGGCAGCGTGCACCATGGCCTGCTCGTTGCGTCCCTGCAGGTAGCGCAGGCCGCCCTCCCGTTCGCCCGCTAGTTCCGACTCCAGCAGTCCCTGGCCAAGGCCGGCCACGTTGCCGTGCCCGAATATGCCGAAGCAGCCCTCAATGAGCCGGTGCCGGGTCTGGTCGCGCTCGCTGCGCTGCGCGGCGAGGAAGCGCACCACCGCCTGCCCCACCGTCAGCCGTACCGTCGTCATTGCTTGCTCCGCGTGGCTACCCGGGGATCGACCTGCTGGCTCTTCCACTGCTCCCGAACCCAGGAGTGCGCGGGATCGTCGCAGATCAGCCACTCCCGTGCACCGGGTCCGGCCATCACGTTCAGGTAGTACAGGTCGTAGCCCGGCACGGCCATCGACGGCCCGTGCCAGCCGTGAGGAATGATCACGACATCGCCGGTGCGCACCTCGGCCAGGACGTCGGCCGGGCGGTCCGGCGTGCCGTACACCCTCTGGTAGGCAATGCCCTTCCCCGCCGGGCCGTCGGCCACCTCGAAGTAATAGATCTCCTCAAGCACGGACTCGCCGGGCCGCTGCGTATCGTGCTTGTGCGGCGGGAACGACGACCAGTTCCCGGCCGGGGTGAATACCTCACAGGCGATCAGGCGGTCGGCCTCCAGCACGTCCGGGGTGCCGAAGTTGTTCACGCGGCGCGAGCAGGCCCCGGCCCCGCGCAGTTCCACCCGGACCTCGTCCGGCGTCACATGCCGGAAAGGCAGTCCCTCCGCCTGGGACCGGGCAGAGGCCAGCGCGAACCGTCCGCCGTCGCCGGTGTTGATCTCGTAGGCGGTATCGCGCGGCACGTAGGCACAGTCGGTGACCGAAGAGAACACGTCGGGGCGGCCGGCCAGATCCGTGCCGCCCGCGTCGGTGTCCACGGTGCACGATCCCGCCAGCGGCAGCACGATCATCTCCTCGCCGCCGGTGTTGCCGAGGTATGTGTCTCGCGCGGCCAGGTCCAGCACCCGCAGGCCGCTGTACCCCCAGTGCGCGGCCTCGGGGGTGATGCGCACGATCTCCCGCCCGTCTGCCGTGCTGCCGGCCGGGAAATGCCAGTCGTGGGACAGGCTCACTGGCTCACCGCCACATCGTGCACCAGGGCACACGCGGCGTCGACGGCCGCCGCGACGTCCCCGTCATGCGGGTAGAGCAGGGTGCGACCGATCACGAAGCCTCGCACGCCAGGAAGCGCGAGCGCCGCTGCCCAGCGCGCGTAGGTTTCCTCAGGCGGGCCGACCGGATCCCCGCCGAGCAGCAGCGTCGGCAGCGTGGTGGCCGCCATGACCTCCTCCATTCCGTCGATCACCGGCAGCTTAAGCCAGCTGTAGCCGCTCGTCGCGCCGAGGCCAGACACGATCGCCACCGACCTGACGACCGCCGGGGCGGACAGGTCGCTGACCACCCGGCCGTCAGCGCGGTGGCACATGAACGGCTCGAGCATCGCCATGAGCCCCCGCGAGCCGAGTTCGGTGACGGCCCGCCCGGCCGCTTCGAGCGTAGCGACCGTGCCGGGGTCGCCGGGGTCGATCCGGGTAAGCATTTTTCCGCCGTCCAGCCCCATCGCCGCGATCGTGGAAGCGTCGTAGGCGGTGAACCTGTCGTCGAGCTCGAAGCTGGCGCCCTGCAGCCCGCCGCGGTTCATCGACCCGATCACGATCTTGTCCTCAAGCGCGCCGAGCAGCAGCAGGTCCTCGACGACGTCCGCGGTCGCAAGCAGCCCGTCCACGCCCGGCCTGCCCAGCGCCACAAGCAGGCGGCGCAGCAGGTCGTAGCGGTCCGCCATCGCGTTGGCCACGCCGCGGACGCCCAGCGACCCGCGGGCTGGATGATCTGCGGCGACGATCATCAGGCGCCCGTCGGCGCCAAGCAGTGGCCTGCGCCTTCGCTCGGCCGCCCGTGCCGCGATCAGCTCCGGGTACCTGGCCCGCAGCTCCCGCAGCTCCTCAAACGCCTCCTCGGTGTCTTCTCGGGGGGACGACCCCCCCAGACCCCCTGGGCCCCCTCGTTTATACATTGGACCCCCGCAGGAAGCTCTCGACCTCGGCTGTGGTCGGCATGGCCGAGGAGCATTCGAGCCGCGTGGTGACGATCGCCCCTGCCGCGTTGGCGAAGCGGATGACCCGCTCCAGTGGCCAGCCGGCCAGCAGTCCGTGGCACAGCGCGCCGCCGAAACCGTCACCAGCGCCGATCCCGTTGACCACCTCGACCTGGATCGGTGGGACCTCTACCTCGATGTCCCTCGTCCGTGCGTATACCCCATCCGGTCCCCGCTTGACCACGGCGAGCTCCACGCCCGCAGCCAGCAGGGCCTCGGCCGCGTCCCGCGCTTTCCGGGTGCCGACCGCGGTGTCGACTTCGTCCAGGTTGCCGACGGCCACCGTGACGTGGGGGAGCGCGGCCTGGACCTGCTTGCGGGCCTGTTCACGCGAGGCCCAGAACACCGGCCGGTAGTCCAGGTCGAGCACGGTCAGCGGCGCCTTGCCCCGGGCCTGCCAGGCCGCGAAGTGCGCCGCGCGGCTGGGCTCGGCGCACAGTCCGGTCACCGTGGCCCAGAACAGCTGCGCGGCGCGGACCTCGGCCACCGGGATCTCCTGCGGCTTGATCTCCAGGTCGGGTGCCTTGGGATACCGGTAGAACCAGATGGGGAAATTGTCGGGCGGGAAGATCTCGCAGAACGTCACCGGGGTGGGCAGGTCCGGCACGGCGGTGACGAAGGCGTCGTCCACCCCGAACTCGCGCAGCGCCCGGTGCACGTACCGGCCGAACGGGTCCGCTCCGGTCCGCGTGATCACCGCCGCCTTGTGCCCGTGCCTGACCGCCGCGACCGCGACGTTCGTCGCGCTGCCGCCAAGGAACTTCCCGAATGTCTCCACGTCTTCGAGCCCGACCCCGGCCTGCAGCGGGTAGATGTCCACGCCGATCCGGCCGATCGTGAGCACGTCGTAGCTCACCCTCGGCCGCCAAACAGCCCGCGGAGAAAGGACAGGCTTTCCCGGACGGCCCGGACAGGACCCTCGTCCCGGGGTGGGCCGTCCAGGATCGTGTCCTGCTCAAGGACGTACCAGCCCTGGTAGCCGGATGCCTCCAGGGCGCCGACCACGCCCGCCAGGTCGACATCACCCTGGCCCAGCGGCCGGTACAGCCCGTCTGCGACGCCCTCGGTGTAGGTGATCTGGCCGTCGGCCACCTTGCGCGCAACCGCCGCGCTCACGTCCTTCAGGTGCACGTGCCCGACCCGGTCCGCGGCGCCGCGGGCCAGTTCGGCCGGGTCGGTGCCGCCGATCAGCAGGTGCCCGGTGTCCAGGCAGAGCGCAACCCCGCTGCCGTCGAGTACACGGCGAACCTCGTCGGGCTTTTCCACCATCGTTCCGACATGCGGGTGCAGCGCGGCGAGCAGTCCACGCTCGGCGGCCCGGGCGGCGGCGCGGTCCAAGGCGGACAACAGGGCCGACCAGCCGCCGGCGTCGAGTTCCGGGCGGGCGTCGTAGCCAGGTCGGCCGGTGGCGGCGGCCAGGACCAGCACCGGATTCCGGTGGGCTGCCGCACTGACCCCGCCGAACGTATCCAGGGCGCGGTCGACCGCGGCCACGGCCCCCGGCTGGTGCAGTACGACAGGGACGAAGCCGCCAGCCGCGCTCAGTCCGTACTCGGCCAGCAGCGCGGTCCGCTGGCCCGGATCCGGCGGCAGGTAACCGTCGGGCCCCAGCTCCGCGGCCGTCAGCCCGACGGCCCGCATCTCGGCCAGCACCCGGCTGGCGGGCAATTGGTATCCCCAGCCCGGTACCTCGCACACCCCCCAGGAGATGGGCGCCCCCGCGACCCGCGTCTCCGGCCCGGTCACTGGCGCACCTCAGCCAGCAGCACCGGCTGCCGTCGGTGCCGCGACAGCTCACATGCCTCGGCTACGTAGAACGCTTCCAGAGCGTCCTCCGGGGTGCACGGACTCGGCGTCAGCCCGGCGGCGACGCCGATGAACGCGGCGAGTTCGGCAATGTACGCGTCCCCGAACCTCTCGAGGAAGTGCCGGTGGGAGGGGCCGGCGGGGAACCGCGTGCCGGGCTCGGCCGAGCGCAGCGGGATCCCGTCGTCCAGCCCCGCGCAGATGCTGCCCGCCGAGCCGAGTACCTCGAGCCGTACGTCGTACCCGGCGCCGTTGTAGCGGCCGCAGTTCACCACGGCCAGGGTGCTGTCGTCAAGCGTCAGTGCCGCGCAGGCCGTGTCGACATCGCCGACGGCCCGGAAGAACTCCTCGCCCCGGTTGGCGCCGGTCGCGTAGACCTGCACCACCTCGCGGCCGGTCACCCAACGGATCGCGTCGAAGTCGTGTACCGCGCAGTCGCGGAAGATCCCGCCAGAACCCGGGATGTACCCGGCCGGGGGCGGTGCCGCGTCGAAGGTCGTCGACCTGACCGTGTGCACCCAGCCAAGCGACCCGGACTGCGCCGCCTGCCTGGCGGCCAGGAACCCGGCGTCGAACCGCCGCTGGAAGCCGATCTGCACTGCGGTCGCGCTCTCGCTTATGGCCTTGATCACGTCCAGCGTGCCCTCCACGTCGGGGGCCACTGGCTTTTCACAGAAGACCGGCACCCCGGCCGACACGCCCGCCTTGATCAGCTCCGGATGGGCGCCAGTCGCCGCCGCGATGACCAGCGCGTCTATCCCCGCTCCGAGCAGTCCGTCTACCGAGTCCTCGGCCTGCGCGCCGAACTGCCGCGCGACCTCCCGCGATCGGCTGGTATCGGCGTCCGTGACGACCAGCGAGTCAACCCCCGGCAGCCCGCTGAGCGTGCCGGCGTGGAAGACCCCGATCCGCCCCACCCCGATAAGCCCAATACGCATGAAGCTCCCTGCCATGCCCGGTGACCTGTGACCTGTGACCTGTGACCTGTGACCACAGCTTGGTTATCCCGCGACCTTCATGTCAAGATGACCTATTGATATTACATACTCTAATCCGGACATGAAAGACCCACCTCGATCCCGGCTCTGCCCGAGGTGACGGTACGCTGCAAGCGGCCGCGATAATTACGTCATACACGAAAGCCCCACCGTCATGCTGAGCCAGGACGTCGTCGATTCCCTGTTCCCGGCGGAACTGCCAGAGCCCGGGCACTGGGAGCGCCGATACCCGCCGCGCGAGCTGCCCGCTGGAGCCGAGGTCACCCGGTTTTCGCCCAGCCCGACCGGCTTCCTGCACATCGGCGGCGTGTACACCGCGACCATTGACGCAGACGTCGCGCACCACTCAGGCGGCCGCTACCTGGTCCGCGTGGAGGACACGGATCAGGCCAGGGTCACCGCTGGCGCCGCCGAGCAGTTCGCCGAGGCCTTTGAGTACTTCCGCATCGTCCCCGACGAGGACGACGCCACCGGCGACTATGGCCCGTACGCCCAGTCCGCGCGCGAGCAGATCTACCTGACCTACGTCCGCGAGCTGCTGCGCCAGGGCAAGGCGTACCCGTGCTTCGAGACCAAGCAGGAGGCGGCGGACAGGGCCGCGCGGCAGCAGGCGGCCGGCGCGCTGCCCGGCTATTACGGCCAGTGGGCGACCTGGCGCGACGCCCCCGAGGAGCGGGTAACCGAGCAGCTGGCCAAGGACATCCCTTACGCAGTCAGGTTCCGCTCCCCGGGCCTGGCCGCAGGCAGGGTCAGCTTCACCGACGCCGTCCGCGGCCAGCTGACCATGGACGACAACCGGAACGACGCGGTCATCCTCAAGGCCAGCGACACCCATCCGCGGCTGCCCACCTATCATCTCGCGCACGCGGTCGACGACCACCTGATGCGCGTCACCCTCGTCATCCGCGGCGAGGAGTGGATCTCCTCGGTGCCCTTGCACCTGCAGCTGTTCGAAGCGCTCGGATTCCAGCCGATCCGGTACGCGCACACCGCGCCGCTGATGAAGCAGGAAGGCGGCAGCCGTCGCAAGCTCTCCAAACGCCGAGACCCGGAGATGACCGTCTCCTTCTATATGGAGCAGGGCTTCCCAACCGATGCCGTGCTCTACTACTTGCGCGGCCTGGCCAACGGGAGGCTCGCCGAGATGCCGCTGAAGCAGGCGCTCGCCGAGCCGATCAGGGTGGACCAGCTCGGCACCGCAGGCCCGCTCCTCGACCTGGTCAAGCTCGACGACATCTGCGCCGACTACGTTGCCACCCTGACCGCCCACCAGATCCTGGACGAGGTGACGACCTGGGCCCGTCGCTACGACCCGGAGCTCCCTGCCCTCCTCGAGGCCGAGCGGGACCTGGCGCTGCGGGCGCTCGCGGTCGAGCGTGAGGGCCCCAGTCCCCGCAAAGACCTGCGGAAGTGGGCGGACTTCCGTTCCGTCTACGGGTTCTTCTTTCCCGAGCTTTTCCAGCCGGTCACCGATCCGGCCGATCCCCGGTTCGGCGGCCTGGACCCGGACCTCGTCCGGGCCGTCGCCGACGCCTTCGCCCGCAGCTACACCCCGCCCGGAGAAGGCACCGACTGGTTCGGGCAGATCCGCCAGGTCGCGGCCGACCTGGGATTCGCGCCAAGCCGGAAGCTCTACCGGCAGGATCCGGCGGCTTACCCCGGCTCGATCGCGGAGGCCTCCCAGGTCATCCGGGTCCTGCTTACCGGGTCGAAGGACAGCCCCGGCCTGCCCGGGGTGGCCGCCGCGCTCGGCACCGACGAGGTACTCCGCCGCGTCCGCGCCCTCACTGGCTGAGCGGTAACGATCCCGGAACGCTCCGGGCGTAGCGTGCCGTGTGTGAGGCACGGATACAGGGCGCAGGCGGTCTCCTGGGCGCTGGCCGCCCTAGCCGTGCTCATGCTGGTGCCCATGCTGGTCCTGCTCGGGCTGAATGCCAGCCGTGTGGGCACGAGCAAGACGGACGCGGCCGCCGTCTTGGCCGTCGCGGTAGTGGTATGCGCCGGCACCGGCCGGCTGATCACCAGCCGTGTCCCAGGGAACGCCATCGGCTGGCTGCTCGGCCTGATCGGCCTCACGGTGGTGTCCTCCCTGCTGGCCGAGCAGTACGCCGTGTACGGCCTGGCCACCGCCTCGGGATCGCTACCGGTAGCCAAGCTGGTCGGGTCCACGGCGGGGGGAGCCGCCGGGCTGACGGTGATACTGCTGTTGCTCCTCGTCCTGCTGTTCCCGGACGGACGGCTCCCGTCGCGGCGCTGGCGGCCGGTGCTTTGGGCGATCTTCATCGTCGCCGCGGGCTGGATTGCGCAGGGGCTGCAGGCCGGCACGAAGATCAACGGCGGCCTGACCAATGCGGTTGTGGGGGCGAACGCCAGCTACTCGAACCCGCTGGGCTTCATCCCGCGCCACGGCTTCTTCAGTGGCCTGTTCGCGGCGATCTTCGCCCTCGGGGTCGTCACCGGAGTGCTGGTAGTGGCGTCGGTTTTCGCCCGGCGGCGGGGCGCGGGCATCGAGCGGCGCAAGCAGCTGGCCTGGCTGGGTTACGTGGGCCTCATGACCGCACTGTGGGCCGCCGCGCTGGCCCTGTCCGCGGTGGTCGCGCCCGGTCCCGCCAACGGCTGGCTAGGCGAATTGATCTGGGCTTTCCTTACGCTCACCCCGGTGCTTGGCATCCCGCTGGCCTGCACGGTGGCGGTGCTGAGGTACCGGCTCTACGAGATCGACCGGATCATCAGCCGCACCCTGGCCTATGCCATCGTGACCGGGCTGCTGCTCGGCGTGTACGCCGGGCTGGTGCTGCTGGCCACCCAGGTGCTGCGCTTCCACAGTTCGGTGGCCGTGGCCGTCTCCACCCTGGCCGCGGCGGCGCTGTTCACGCCGCTGCGGGGCCGGGTGCAGCGACTGGTAGACCGCCGGTTCAACCGGACCCGCTATGACGCGGACCAGACCGTGACGGCGTTCGCCGGGCGGCTCAAGGACGCCGTCGACCACGAGGCCGTCCGGGCCGACCTGCTCGGCGTGGTCCAGCGTTCCCTCGAGCCCGCTCACCTCGCCCTCTGGGTCCGGGTGAGCCCGTCATCAGGGGCGCGGCGTGCAGGCGAGTTCCCCTAGCCGTGGCCGCAGCAGATCCATGACACCAGTGTGACCCGGTCACGGGGCGCAGGTTATCGTGGCAGCGTGTTCGCCCGTTTCCGGTCTTCCCGCGTAGCCGCGGCGGTCTGCCCTGAGGCCGCAGGCCGTGCCAGCGCCTAGCGCCACCCGCCCGGCGATCAACCGGGCCGGCAAGCGTTCCACCCGGATCGTGGCCACCGCTGCCCGGTGGATCCAAGACGGCAGGCGCCTCGACATGCGGGGCCTGGCCGATGAACTCGGCGTATCGCGCGTCACCCTGTTCCGCCGTGTCGGCAGCCGGGAGGTGCTGCTCAGCAAGGCTCTGTGGATGCTCACCCAGTGCACCCTGGACACGGCCGCGGCGTGCTGGGAGGCCGAACGGCCAGAGGGCGCGCTGCACACGCCGGGAACAGGCCGGCACATCAACGCGATCGTCTCTCAGTCGGAAGGCCTGCGCCGGCTGCTTGAGAACGAGCCCGCGCTGGCGATACGCGTGCTCACAGACCCGCGCGGCCCGGTACAGACCGGTGTCGTGGCCTTCATCGCGGGACTCCTGCGCCGCGACATCTCCGAACTTGGCCTGGTCACCGTCATCGAGCCGGACGCGCTCGCCTACGCGCTTGTCCGGCTGGGCGAGTCGTTCCTTTACGCGGATGTGCTCGCCGCGCGCAAGCCCGACGTCGAAACCCTCTATCGCCTGCAGTTGGCGCTCATAGAGGGACAGCTGGCCGCGACGCCGGCGCGTCGCGGGCCGGCGGTACGCCAGGAGGCGGTCCGCCGGCCCGGCCCGTTCAGGCGCCTGCTCTGAGTTTGGCCAGCTCGGCTTCGACCATGGCCTCGTGCTCGGCCTCGTCCCGCCGCGCATCGCGCGGCCGCCACCGGCCGCGCAGCAGCGGAATGGACAACAAGAAGAAGATGATGCCGCCGAAGCAGATCCAGTACCAGGTCTTCCACTGGCCGGGGGTCTGGGCGGAGGCCTTGGTCACCGCCGCGAAATGTGCGTTCATGTAGGCGGTGACGCCCGGCGGGACCTTGGACAGAGCGGCCAGCTGTGCCGCGTACGGTGCGACGGTCTTCAGGTCGGCCGTGTACGGGGCGACCGTCTTCAGGTCGGCCGTGTACGGGGCGACGGTCTTCAGCGCCGGGGCGGCCGCGATCACGCCTTCGATGGCCGACTCGTTCGCCGAGATCGTCTCCAGGATGCCCAGTCCCTTGGCGCCGCCTCCGGCGGCCTTGATCGCCTGCGCCTGCAGCGCGGACGGGGCCTTGGCCGGGTTCGGATAGGTGGCCAGCTTGGCGAACAGCGGCAGGTTGGCCTGGATCACCGCGAGCTCCGGCGCGAACTTTTGCGCGTTGGCCAGCTGAGTGGCGTCCGCCTGCGCGGTGGCCTGGACCGACGGGGGGATCTTCTGGGCGGTCGCCAGGACCGTCGGCGGGATCTTCTGCGCGGTCGCCACCACGGTCGGGTGCGCGGCGGCAAACGCCAGCTGGCTCTTGTACTGGGTCCCGTAGGCCGCGACGGTGGAGCCGTAATTGACCAGTGGTGTCACCGTGTTGATCACCACCGGGATGATCAGGAACGCGACGAAGACCACGACCCGGAGGATCCAGCCCCAGATAGCCAGGCCGGTGGCGGTCAGTGCGGGGTTGCGGGCCTCCACGGTCTCGGTATAGCTGGCCATCCACGGCGTGTAGGCAATGCCGAGGCCGAACGCCAGCGCCGCCAGTATGCCCGCGAGGGTGTAGTAGCCGGGATGGTGGCCGGCCTGCTCCAGAAAGACCACGGTCATGACCGCGGCCAGCACCCCGCCGAGCACCATGAACGGCTTACGGACCCGGAACCAGTCGGAGATGAACCCGATCAGGATCACCCCGATTGCGTTGAACCCCCAGTTCCAGTTGCCCAGTCCGTTCGCGTCCTTGACCGAGAACCCGAACACGCTGTTCAGGTAGATCACGCTGAGCACGACGGCGGTGTAGTAGATCAGCAGCATGAGCGAAACCGCGATGGCGGAGACGATGATGTCGGCCTTGAGCAGCTGGCGGAACGGGTGCCGCAGCGCCGCCTCGATGTCCTCGTCGGACATGCCCTTGGCCCGGGCCTCGATCAGGGCCCGGTCGCGTATGGTCACCATCAGCTGGTCGCGCAGCTGCGGGGACAGCTCGCGCAGCCCGATCAACGCGATCACGAACACGACAAGGCCGGCGATGCCGCAGATGTGGTACTCGTGGGTCCAGAACCTCGGGTCGGTCACGACCGCGGGGATGGTCGCGCTGCCCACGACCGCGACGATCAGGCTGCCAAGCACCGGGCCGCTGGTCCAGAACCCCATTGCCGTCGCCCGGCCCACCTGGGGAGAGAAGTCCCTGATCAGCGCGGGTGTAGCCACCAGACAGATGCCCTCGACCAATCCGACCACGAAGCCCTCGATAGTGAAAGCCCACTTGTTGGTCGCGGCCGGCAGGATGAACGCGACGAACACCCCGGTGAACAGCAGGCCGAGCACCACCAGCCGGGCCCGCCCGAACCGGTCGGTGAGCCCGGCGAACACCGAGCCGAATGCCCCGATCAGATTCCCGAACGCCAGCGTCACAATGTAGAACGTGAAGCTCATGTGCAGGTTGGCCAACACTAGCGTGGCAACAGAACCGACGACGTACAGCTCGTAGTACAGCGTGACGGTGGCCAGCACCGTCAGAGCCAGGTAAATCAGCCTGGGCGTGGTATCCGGATAGGTGTTGAGCTGCCGGTTCCAGATCCAGGAAAGCCCTCCCTTCTGACTCGGCGCTGGCGGCGCGACGACTCCTGCCATGCGGTCACCTCCGACGTTGGAGCATGAGCTCAGGTTGGCTTGACCGTAATCCCATGACAGGTAACAGATCAACAATCTGTTTCACTCAGGCCGGCCGGTCGATCGCGTACCAGGCCACCCGCGCGGTCCGGAACGAGATCTCGCCCTGGTAGGCCAGGCCGCACTTCTCCATCACCCGCCGGGAGGCCAGATGCCCGGCGGCGGTCGCGCTGATGATCCGCTGCAGTGGCGTCTGCGCCCAGCCGAACTGGATCGCCTCCCGGGCGCCCTCGGTGGCCAGGCCGCGGCCCCAGAACTCGGGCGCGAGTTCGAAGCCGACCTCCCACTTGTCGGGCCCGGGCCAGTCGGCGAGCAGGTTCAGCCCTATCCGTCCCACCCAGCGGCCGGAGTCCTTGTCCACCGCGGCCCACGGTCCGTACCCGTACTCGTCCCACATCGCGCGCGAGCGCCGCGTTATCGACGTGATCTCCTCCAGGGTGAGCGGCCTGCCGCCGCTGATGAACCGCATCGCCTCGGGGTTTTGCGCGACGCGAGCGAACTCGTCGGCGTAGTCGTCGCGCCACGGGACGAGCAGGAGTCGCTCGGTCTCGCCTCCGCCCTGGGTATCGTCCGTCATTTCGTGGCGATCGTACCCTCCTGGCCCGGAAGGCCGCGGTATAGGCTTCCGGTGGCCATATGTCAGCGACGCCGGGAGGCGAGATGCCGCTGTTCTCCAATCCGCAGGACCAGGGCACAGGCACGTGGGAGCCACAGGCGGCCGAGGGTCGGCTGGCGAAGACGGCCGGCGCCAACGAGGCCGGCGTCTTCACCTCTGACCTTTCGGTATCGGAGTACGTGCTGCTCGGCGAGGCCGGGTTCGAGCCGCTCGGGTTCGTCGTCGGCTCCTCGATCTACCACGTCGGCCTGCAGGTCGGCCGCTGGAACCGGAACCAGGAGCTACAGGTCCTGACCCAGGCCATGTACCACGCCAGGGAGCTCGCCATGGCCCGGATGCAGGCCGAGGCCGACCACCTCTCGGCCGACGGCATCGTCGGCGTGCAACTGCGGATGCAGATGTACGCCTGGGGCCAGAACTGCCTGGAGTTCGTGGCCACGGGGACCGCGGTCCGCCACCTGGCCGGCAAGGGCGCGCACCGCGCGCCCGACGGCCGCGCGTTCACCTCGGACCTGTCGTCGCAGGACTTTTTCCGGCTGCTGGCGGCAGGCGCGGTGCCGGTCGCGTTCGTCCTCGGCACCTGCGTATATCACATCGCGCACCAGACCGTGATGCAGTCGCTGCGCCAGGCCTACCAGAACCAGGAGATGATGCAGTTCACCCAGGGTGTCTACGAGGCCCGCGAACTGGCCCTGGCCCGGATGCAGGCCGAAGCCGCCACCGCCCGTGCGTCCGGCATCGTTGGCGTTACCGTCGAGGTCAAGAATCACGTCTGGGGGGCGCACGCCACCGAGTTCCTGGCCACCGGCACCGCCGTCCGGCGGCTCACCGACGAGCACCGGCTGCCCGAGACCTCCCCCAAGCCGACCTTCACCCTCGGCCTGGATAACTGACCCGCCAGGGAACGCATCTCACGTTCTGGCTGACCGGGACGTCTGCCTGGTATGAGTACGCAACCACCAGTGCACCCAGCCGGCCGCCACTACCAGGTACGCGGCCACCGCCTGTGGGTGGAAACCGAGGGCGACGGCCCGGCACGCATCGGGTGATCTACGTTGACCTCCACGGCCGCGGCAG
>Ga0335075_10003749_pt1 | contig 23936 bp, 22 predicted proteins | sample Lox_Sample_24_FD_206723 | JGI IMG/M metagenome (GOLD analysis project Ga0335075, IMG submission 206723) | Soil microbial communities from Loxahatchee National Wildlife Refuge, Florida, United States - Lox_Sample_2.4 | ecosystem: Environmental > Terrestrial > Soil > Wetlands | place: USA...
GCCTGTGAGCACTACGGACCCGGCTGCGGGCCGCACCCACGTGAACGGTGGCGACGGTGATGGGCGGGCTCGGGTGCTCGTCGCCGAGAAGATCGGGGATTCGGGAATTGAGCTCTTGCGGGGGCATTTCGATGTGGAGGTCGGGGTTGGCTGGTCTCGCGAGGAGCTCGAGGAGCGGATCGGCGCCTTCGACGGCGTCCTGATCCGCTCGGCGACGAAGCTGGACGCCCCGCTGATCGCCCGGGCGGAGCGGTTGCGGGCGGTTGGCCGGGCTGGGGTGGGGGTCGACAACGTCGACGTCGATGCGGCGACCAAGCGGGGGATCATCGTCGCCAACGCGCCGCAGTCGAACGTGATCACGGCGGCCGAGCACACGATGGCGCTTTTGTTGGCGTTGGCGCGCAACGTGCCGCAGGCCCATGCTTCTTTGACGAGCGGTAAGTGGGAGCGGTCGAAGTTCTCGGGCGTCGAGTTGTTCGAGAAGACGCTGGGGATTCTCGGGTTCGGCCGGATCGGCCAGCTGGTGGCCGAGCGGGCTCGCGCGTTCGGCATGCGGGTGATCGCGTATGACCCCTACGTGGGGGCGGAGCGCTACGAGCGCCTCGGCGTCGAGAAGGCGGACTCCTCCGACGCCGTGTACGCGGTCGCCGACTTCATCACGTTGCACCTGCCCAACACACCGGACACCAAGGGTTGGCTGGACGCCGTCGCGCTGGCCAAGTGCAAGGACGGCGTGCGTGTGTTGAACGTGGCCCGGGGACCTCTGGTCGTCGACGACGATCTGAAGGCGGCGCTTGACTCAGGGAAGGTCGCGGGCGCGGCGCTCGACGTGTTCCAGTCTGAGCCGGTGACCGACCATCCGCTGTTCTCCTATCCGAACGTGATCGTCACGCCGCACCTGGGGGCGTCGACCGCCGAGGCCACCGACCGGGCCGGCTATCAGGCCGCCGAGCAGGTGGTGGCCGCGCTTGCCGGTGGGGTGGTGACCAGCGCGGTGAACGTCCCGGCGATCCCGCCCGAGGACATGGAGGTGCTGGGGCCGTACGTCTCGCTGTGCCGGTCGCTGGGGCGGCTCGCCGTGGAGTTGGCTGAGCGCTCGTCGATCGATCAGGTGAAGACCGAGTTTTTGGGGCGGATCGCTGACCACGACACGCGTCTTTTGGCGATCCACGTGCTGCTCGGGGTACTGCGGGGACACACCGAGGAGGACGTCAACGAGGTGAACGCCCCGGCGATCGCGCAGGAGCGCGGGATCGAGCTCGTCGAGCTCAAGCGAGCGGCCGTGCGCGACTACGCCGACCTGGTGCGGGTGACCGTCACGAGCGGCGAGATGAGCGTGCTCGTCGCCGGTACCCTGATCGGCCGGCGCAACCGCGAGCATTTGCTGGAGGCGTGGGGGCAGCGCTTCGATATCCAGCTCGAGACGCACATGACCGTGTTCCGCTACCGCGACATGCCGGGCATGATCGGACGGGTCGGCACCGACTTCGGCAAGCACGGCATCAACATCGTCTCCGCCGCAGTCGGCCGGCATCCCGACACGTCCCAGGTCGGCGAGGGTCAGCTCGCGGTAATGGCGGTGACGACGGATTCGGCCGTGCCGCAAACGGTGATCGACGAGATCGTCGCGCTCGACGGGTTCGAGGCCGGGCGGAGCGTCACGCTGTAGCCGGCTTGCGCCGGCCCGGCGCGGACGGATCGCACGCGTGGGATGAGACTGGGCCTATACGACGGCTATCTCCCTATCGTGTGACCCGATGAGAGTCGTGGTCGCGCCAGTTGGCAGCTTCCCCGACGGCGAGCGCCGGATCGTCGAGGTGGGCGGCCGCTCGATCGGCGTCTTCCGAGTGGGGGAGAGCTTCTACGGGATCCGCAACCGGTGCCCGCACCAGGGCGGTCCGCTGTGTCTGGGACACGTGTTGGGGGACGCGGTGGCCGACGCGCCCGGCGAGGCCCGGATTTCGGCGGACCCGCTGCGGATTGCCTGCCCCTGGCACGGCTGGGAGTACGACCTCGACAGCGGACAGTCGTTCCTGGGCGGTGCGATGGCCGGGGTGCGGAGCTACGGGGTCGGGCTCGAGCCCGGTGGATCTCTCTTGGACGAGGCGACCGCGGCTCCGGGGCGGCGCGTTCCCGGTCCATACGTGGCCGAGACGTTCGAGGTCAGGGTCGAGGACGAGTACGTTGTGCTGGATGCGTGAGGAGGTTGACGATGTCGCAGGTTGAGACCCACACCGATCTCGAGGCCGCCCGGTCGCGGACCGTCGAGTTAGTCGACTGCGACGTGCACGCGCAGGCGACCGAGGCGATGCTCGCCAAGTACCTGAGCGCGCCGGCGCGACGGATGCTCGAGCGCTACGGCCGGCGCACGCCGCGCGTGACCGAGTGGTACCCCCGGGCCCGAAACGCGGGAATGCGCGTCGACGCCTGGCCGGGCAAGCCGGGACACATCTGGGGCAGCGACCCCGAAACCATGCGCGAGCAGCTGCTCGACGAGTTCGGGGTCGACTACGCCGTGCTCGAGGTGCTGAGTGGGCAGGACTGCTACGACCACCCCGATTTCGCGGCTGAGTGGAACCGGGCCGTGAACGAGTGGCAGGCGGAGGAGTGGCTGGCCTTCGACTCCCGGCTCCGCGGCACGATCGCGGTTCCCCACGAGTACCCGGACCTGGCGGTGGCCGAGATCGAGCGACGGGCTGGCGATGAGCGCTTCGTCGCGGTGCTGTTGCCGGCGAGTGCGGCCGAGCAGCTTGGAGCACCCAAGTACTGGCCGATCTACGAGGCCGCCACCGCGTTTGGCCGGCCGGTCGTGTTTCACACCGGCGGCTACGTCGACCACCGGGGGGCCGGCTATCCGTCCTTTTACCTCGAGTATCACGTCGGCAACGGCATCGTGATGCAGAGCCAGCTGGCCAGCATGTTGGCCGGTGGCATGTTCGAGGCGATCCCAGGCCTGCGCGTCGTATTGACCGAGTGTGGGGTGGCCTGGGCGGCCACGCTGCTGTGGTCCCTGGATTCCGCATGGGAGCTCATTCGCGAGGACGTTCCCCGGTTGTCGCGCCGCCCCTCGGAGTACGTCCGCGACCACGTGTGGTTCACGACCCAGCCGATCGAGGAGCCAGACGATCCTCAGCACCTCATCTACACGATCGAGCAGGCCCAGCTGGAGGACCGGCTTCTGTTCGCCACGGACTACCCGCACTGGGACTTCGACTCGCCCAAGCAGGCGCTGCCGCGCGCGATGGGGGCGTCGTTGCGCCGGTCGATCCTGTGCGACAACGCGCTGTCGCTCTACGGGCTGCCGGCCGAGCGGCCCGCCTGATGGACGCGATCGACTGCGACGTTCACTGCGCCCCCGAGTCATTCGACGCGCTGTTTCCGTATCTAAGCGACTACTGGCGCCAGTACATCACCGAGGCGGGCGTCCGACTCAACGGTCTCACGTTCGCGTACCCGTCGGCCGTCGTCGCGGCGCCGGCGCCGTCCAGCTATGACGCGTTGGCCGAGGCCGTGCTGATCGAAGCGCAAGCTCGGTTTGTGGTTTTGAACTGCCTAACCGGGTTCGAGACGCACCGGAACCCTTACTTCGCCGCCGCCGTCGCCTCCGCGGTCAATGACTGGATGCGCGAGGAGATGCTGCCCCGCGATTCTCGTCTGCGGGCCAGCGTGGTCGTCTCGCCGGTGTCGCCCGACGACGCCGTGGCGGAGATCGAGCGGGTTGGGCAGGATCCCCGCTTTGTCCAGGTCCTCCTGCCCGTCCGCAGCGACCTGCCCTGGGGGCACAAGAACAATCACGCGCTGTTCGCCGCCGCGTCCGAGCGGGGACTGCAGGTCGGCTTGCACGCATGGGGTCGCGCCGGCAAGGCGGCCACCCCGAGCGGCTTCACGACCACCTACCTCGAGGACTACGTGGGCAACCAGCCAATCGCCCAGGCCCAGGTGCTGAGCTTCGTCTCAGAGGGAGTATTCGAGCGCTTCCCCGACCTGCGGGTGGTGATGATCGAGTGCGGGTTCGCCTGGCTCGCGCCGCTGCTGTGGCGCTTCGACAAGGACTGGAAGGGCGTATGGCGCGAGGTGCCGTGGATCAAGCGCCGGCCGTCGGAGTACGTGCGCGAGCACTTCCGGTTCACGACCGCCCCCGCGCATCTCCCGTCCGATCCGGTCGTGTTGGACCAGTTGCTCGAGATGCTCGACGGGCCCGGAATGCTTCTGTACGCCTCCGACTATCCCCATCGGCACCGTGACGACATGCCGGCGCTGCTCGACAGACTCACGGAAGAGCAACGGCGCGGCGTCCTGTGGGCGACAGCGGCTGAGCTCTACGGGACCCCGGTGTCGTTGACATAACGCGACAACCCGGCTCGTCGATGGGATGCGACGGCGGAGGTCCTTAGTCGGCGCGCGGCATCCCCGACTTGAGAGGCCTAAACGCAATCTGGACAAACGTCGTATTGCAGGAACTGCGGACCCCGGTAGCCTTCCGGCACACGGGGGCGCAGTCCCCAATCACGAATAGGAAAACGGCAGCGTCGGGCAGCACGCTGTGAGAGGTAGGGCTGCCAGATCTGTACCGTTGGTCACGCCGACGAAAGGTGCCGCAATGACTTGGTACAGCGGCTGATTCTGGGGAGGGGTTCGCGACGAGCGACCCCTCTCTTCGCTTTCTAGCGTTCGACCTCGTCATCGGCGGTTGGCCGCGTGAGCTTTAGTGGTGTCCAGAAACGTCTGGACACCTTTTGGATTCAGTACTCCCGCGGGTCGGCCGATGAATAGAGGGCGATGGACCGCAAGACTGCCACGGCTGGCAACGGAGGCGCACGGCACCCGGAGTTGGGCGTCGTGCTTGTGCACGTCGCGGCACTCCTCGCTGGGGTGGGGGTGATGTGTGCGACCAGCAGCCTGGACCGGTGGCACATTGCGCCGCTGGCAGTGCTGGTCGCCTTTACGGTCGTGAGCGTGTTCACGGACATTGCGACCGGAGCGAGCAAGGTGAGGGTATCGAGCGGCCTTATTGCTCTGATGACCGCCGTAATCCTGCTGGGGCCTGCGCCGGCGGCGATCCTCGGAGTACTGAGCATGCTCGTCGCGTGGACACGCACGCGCATCTCTTGGTACGTGGCCTTGAACAACATCGCGACGTTCATGTGGTACCCGCTCGCCGCGGGTCTGTTTTTTCACGCGACGGTTCGCCTTGCGGGCCTCGGGCCCCACTCGCCGGCCTACTACCTCATCGTGTTCGCGGCGTTCGTTTTGGCGTTGACCGTGAACTTCTTCGGTGTTTTCGGCTTCAGGTCCTACATGGACCGGTCTCCGATCTCGGCTTATGCACGGATGGCAGTGCTTCCGATCATGCCGGCGCAGCTGTTCTCGGCGCTCTTGACAATGGCCGTCGCGTACGTCGCGCTCGAGGTCGGAACTATCGGAATCGTGCTCGCTGCGCTCGTACTCCTAATCTTCCAGTACCTCGTGGGTGAGCTACTGAGGTCCAAGCAGCGAGCTGACGAGCTGCACCGGGTCGCCACGACCGACGACTTGACTGGCCTCCCGAACCGGGAGTTCTTCCGGGCTCGTCTAGACGAGCAGATCGCTTCGGCGACCGCGACGGACGGCAAGTTCGCGGTGATGTTGCTCGATCTTGACCGCTTCAAGGAGGTCAATGACACGCTCGGTCACCACTACGGCGATGAGCTGTTGCGTGACTTGGGGCCTCGCCTGCAGGCCGTCGTAGGTCCAGATGGGCTGGTTGCTCGGCTAGGCGGCGACGAGTTTGCCGTCCTGCCCGGAGGGCAGGCCATTGAAACCGATGAGGTCGAAGCCGCGGCGGCACGCTTGATTGCCTGCATCCAGGAGCCGATGAGCGTGGACGAGATGACCTTCGAGGTTGGCGTCAGCATCGGCGTCGCTCGCTTCCCGCGCGACGGTAACGATCCCCACTCGTTGCTGCGGAGCGCCGACGTCGCGATGTACGCGGCGAAGGAGGCGCATGCCGGATGCAAGGTATACGCGGCTGCCCTCGATCGCCACTCGGTGCGCCGACTGAGCGTGCTGAGCGAGTTTCGCCGGGCGCTCGACGCGGACGAGATCGTCGTCTTCTATCAGCCGATCATGCACATGGACGGCGCGCGCGTGCATGGAGCGGAGGCTCTGGTGCGCTGGCAGCACCCCGAGCTCGGACTGCTGCCGCCGTCGGACTTCATTCCGATCGTGGAGCAGACAGGATTGATCGGACCGCTCACCAAGCACGTGCTCGCGTGCGCAATCGCCGAGTGTGCCGGATGGCGAAAGGCGGGCAAGCACCTGACCGTGTCCGTCAACCTGTCGGTGCGTAACCTGCTGGATCCCGAGGTGCCGGGGGCGATCGGGGATCTCCTGGCCATGTATGGCCTCGCGCCCGAGGCGTTGCAGCTGGAGATCACCGAGAGCATGCTGATGTCCGATCCTGACCGCTCGCTGATCACGCTGACGCGCCTGGCCCAGCTGGGCGTCGGCCTGTCGGTCGACGATTACGGCACCGGCTACTCGTCGCTGGCCAACCTGCGCCGGCTCCCGATCGACGAGCTCAAGATCGACCGCTCGTTCGTCTCGCCGATGCTGAGCGACGAGAGCGATCTGATCATCGTCCGCTCGACGATCAACCTGGGACACGATCTCGGGCTGAAGGTGGTCGCGGAGGGAGTCGAGGACGAGGCGACGCTAACCCGCCTGGCCGGGCTGGGTTGCGACTTCGCCCAGGGCTATCACTTCAGTAAGCCCCTCGCCCCGGACGCGTTCAACCGGTGGATCGGGATCCCGGCCGAGGCACCCACGCCGGCGCAACGCGTCTCGACCGACCTATCCGAGCAGCCGGCCGCTGCTTGAGCCGTTGAACCGGCCGCGGTTGATTCAGCAGTCGGCCGCTTCACACTCGCTCTCAGGCTCAGTTCCCTGCGAGCCGATCCACTCGTCGATGCGCTTCCACCAGTCGTACAGCCAGTCGACCTGATCGTCGGGGTCGCGCGGCACCTCGTCGGAGGGCACCAGCCACATTCGTGTGCGCAGAGTCCTGCCGATAGGCATGTCGCGCCACCACTGCCGCGGGTAAGCCGACAGACCGAGGCCGGTGTGGGCGGCAAAGATCACGTCTGCATCGCCGCGGGCAGCCAACGCCGCCAGCGAGCCGGTCGGCTGAGGTGGAAGCACCCGCGGCATCTGCTCAGCGCGTTCGGCCGACTGCTGCCGCCCCTTCCGGCGCAGGCGGGCGAGCGCGGAACGCCGGCGCGAAGTGGTGAAGTTGCCTCCCTCGGGGAACAGGAGGAGCACTCCACGGGGCGCGAGCGCGCGCGTCACCTGCCCGATCCGGGCCTCGCACTCCTCGCGGTCGGAGGTGTCGAGCATCGCATGGGGGAGGCGATGGGCGAGCAGATCCACGCAGGGGTCGAGCGCGATGGCCTCCTTGAACACGACGCTCGGCCGTCGGTCGTACCGGGATATGAGCTCGTCGATGACGAAGATGGTGTCGCCTGGACCGGCATGGCGGCTGAAGACGAGCGCGGGACGGCCGGAGTCGAGCGCCTGGGCAGCATCGGCCGTCGGGTCCGCCTGCACGTCGATGTCGAGGGCACTGCGTCCCGAACGGGCGAGTCCGTCTATGAACCACGCCAGAAGCTTCCAGTGCATACGCTGGAACCGGGGGCGACCGATCAGGCGACCCCCGCACGCAGCTAGCCAAAGCGCACCGCACCTGATCAGCCCGCCAAGCTCGTAGCTGAAATAGGCAAGGACCAGGCGAGCCGCGATCAGGGGCTGCCGGCGCCCGGTCAACCGGCTGGCCAGAGCTCCAACGGCGAGCAGGAGGGGGGATGCAACCACGGCCAGAGCCGAGACGATCAGCCAGACGGTGACGGTCACCGGTCGGCGGATCGCCTTTGGCGGCATCAGCTCTGCTCCAGGTAGCGGACCGACGCCTCATAGGCCGAATCGATCTGCCGCCCGACGGTGCGGATGGCTCGCCCGACGCGCAGCTGTCCGGTCACGTTGTTGTAGGCGGGCGCCGCCGAACCTCCGGTGGGGAGGACGTGAAGCTCGACATCCTCGGGGAGCGAGCGCAGGTCGTGCGCAAAGCGATGGCGGCGCGCCACCTCGAAGGCGACCAGGCCCACCTCCCAGGGCCAGCGCGGCGGCTTCAGCGGCTGCTCGAGGCGGCCCACCTGGAGGACGTAGATGTTGCGCGCGCCGAGCGCCACGGCACGACTGACGGGGATCGAGTTCACGATCCCCCCGTCGATGAAGTGCTCACCGTCGATCGGGACCGGCGGCAGGATCCCGGGCACCGCGCAAGACGCGAGCACCACGTCGGCCAGCGGGCCCGTCTCGAACCAGTGCTCGGCCGCCCGCTCGATCGATGCGGCCACGCACTGGAACGGGACCCGGAGGTCCTCGACCCGTCCCACCGGGAGCAGCTCGTCGAGGCGCGTCCGCATCTCTTGAAGCGACTGCAGATGGGTGCCGCTACGGGCTAGCGTCCCGAGACGCCGGAGCGTCGCCCCGGCCGAGCGCTCCGCCCAGCTCGGGTCGCGCCACAGCTCGATCAACCGCTCGACACCAGACGAGGTCGGGTCCGCGGCATGAAACGCGCCGTTGACCGCCCCAATCGAGGTCCCGAGCACAAGGTCCGGCTCCACGCCTGACTCGGCGAGGGCGCGGAGCATCCCGACCTCGTGGGCGCCGAGGACGCCGCCGCCGCCGAGGACGAACGCGACCTCGTGGGAGCGCGCTGACGGCGCCATGCTCAGAACAGAGCCACTTGGCGCTCTTCGAGCGGCGGCGCCAGGCAATCAGGTCCGTCGTAACGGGCGTCGTTGACGGCTGGCCCGACCGGACGCAGCGCGGTGCCGTCTGGATCGAGGCCGCCGAGCAGCTGCCGCAGCCGCTCGGGCGAGTCAGCCGGCTCCAGCCAGGCCGACTCGGCCTCGGGCGCCAGGATCACCGGCATCCGATCGTGCAGCGAGGCGATCGCCGGGTTCGCGGCGGTGGTCAGGATCGTGCACGTGCGCAGCGTCTGGCCGCCCTCGCCGTGCCAGATCGACCACAGCCCGGCGAAGGCGAATAGGCCTCCATCGGTGCGGCCGATATGAAAGGCCTGCTTCGGCCCGCTCGGCAGGCGCCGCCATTCGTAGAAGCCGTCGGCCACGATCAGGCACCGGTAGCGCTCGAACGCGCGGCGATAGGCAGGCCGCTCGCCCACCGTCTCGACACGGGCGTTGATCATCTTCAGACCGGTGTCCGGCTGCTTGGCCCAAGAGGGAACCAGCCCCCAGCGAAGGAGCTCGCCACGCGGCTGGCCCTCTTTGTCGGTGGTGACGGCGAGGACCTCGTCACCCGGGGCGACGTTGTAGCGCCGGCGGACCTGCACGGCCTCGCCGATCGGGAAACGACCTCGGACCTCAGCCGGGTTCGGCGTCGCCAGCGTGTAGCGCCCGCACACGGCGTGCGTCAGCGCGAGCCGGAGGCGAGCTGCTCCGCGCGCGATGCCTTCGCGCGTTTCTGGCGGCGGCGGCCAAAGAACGCGAGCACGCCGATCACGATCGCCACCAGGACCAAGCCCCAGAAGATCGACAGGTCAATCGACATCCCGCCGAATATCTGCGCCACGCCGTACACGATGCCGAATCCGATGGCGAGGATGCCCACGACCAGCACGATCGCGATCACGATGCCCCGGATGCGGGCCAGGATGCCGGCGCTGGCGGGCGGGGCAACCAGCCCAACGAACCTGAGGCTCAGCAGCTGCCGGTTGGTGGGCGCCTCGACGCCGAGCCGCTCGGTCGCTCGCTTCAGGTCGTCCGCCCGGCGCTCGGCCAGCGCCAGCGATGCGTCGGCCATCTTCCGGATCCCGGCTCGCTCCTGCGCTCCTCGCGAGGCGGCCAGCGCCTTCTGGAAGTGAGCTCGGGCGGCCTTGGCGTCATAACGCTCGGCGGCCCGGTAGCCAAGGATCGCCTGAGCCGCGGCCTTGTATCTGGTCTCGGCCTCGAGCTCCTCGTCGGACTTGCTCTCGAGCTGCTGCATCGCGGCCAGCTGGCCTCGCTGCTCAACTCGGATCGTTCGCTGCTGCTTGGGCATCGCACGAGCAGTCTAGCTGCGCCTTACGGGCTGCGACATGGTAGCTCGGCCCGAATCCGTATCGAGTGACAGCGTCCGACCTCGGCCGAGACTAGGCTCGTCCTGTGGCCGTCGGATCGGAGCTTCCGAAGCTGGCTGGTTATCCGTTCGAGGTGCGCTACAGCGAGGGAGCCCTGGTGCGGGCGAGGGCCGCGGCCGACGTTGCCGCCGACGCCTACGTCTATTTCAGCCGCCTGTTTGCACCAGTTGAGCCGGACATCGCCGTCGTCGTGGCCGACGAGCAGGACTGGCCGGATCCCGGCCCTCCATACGGACTGCCGTTCTTCAGAGGCAACGCCGGCGAGATCCGTCCCGGCATCGTGGTGATGTCCGCGGGAGCCGGAGACTTCTGGATCGGGATGGTGCACGACCTCCGCGACGCGTCACCGCGCAGGTCTGCGAGGCTGCTCGCGACTTACCCGGACGGCAGCGGTGGCGTGGACCTTCAGCCGTTCTTTGACCTCATCACGATTCACGAGCTCGGCCACGCATTCGAGGAACTGGGAGATCTAAGGCTCCCGACCTTCTGGTTGAGCGAGATCTTTGTCAACCTGGCCCTGCACGCGTTCGTCGCCACTCAGCTGCCGGCGAGCCTGCCCACGCTCGAGGTGCTCTCAACCGTGGGCGCGGGAAGTCGAAAGCTCGACGCTCGGATGCGCGCCGAGGGCTACACGACGCTCGAGGAGCTGCAAGCCCACTACACCGGTGGGGATCACCCGATGAGCCCGCTGAACTACATCTGGTTTCAGTACCGGTGGCAGCGGCTCGCGGCGAAGATGTTCGAGGTCGACGGCGAGGACGGGCTGGCTCGTTTCTGGAATTGCTTTCACGCGAGGGATCGCATCAACGTCGCCGAGGCGACGGCGGCATCGCTGGCGCCGCTTCTGAGGACCGAGGTCAGCCAGACCCTCGGACGGGCGGTCCGGGACTGGCATTAGCCCTGGTTCGGCCCTCTTTTCCGGATGGTTCACATAAGATCGATTATCGAGCGTTAACAGAAGGCGCTGATGGGTTCCGGCGTATCCCTCGATGCCGTCACTTGACGTCCCCGGGCTCGTGAGGTGTCATTCGGGCCATGCCCGACGCATGGATCCGCCAGTGGGGCGATCCGGTTCTCCACGAACGCGCACGCCTGGTCGACTCGTTCGATGATCTCCTGCGCGCTCAGGCGGCTCGGCTGTCGAGGCTGCTCGACAGCGCGGACGGAGCCGGTCTGGCCGCCACCCAGGTCGGCGTGCTGCGACGCATGTTCGCGTTTCGCGTCAGCCCCGAGGAGCCGATCGAGGTGATTGTCAATCCCTCGATCGTGGCCGCCGCCGACGAGTACGCCACGTTTGTCGAAGGCTGCCTCAGCTACAACTCGGTCGCCGTGGCCGTCCGGCGCCCCGTCTGGGTGCAGATTCGCGGCCAGGACGTGCACGGCGAGTTCCGCGAACGGGAATGCTCCGGATTCGCCGCGTCGCTGATGCAGCACGAGATCGATCACCTCGATGGAGTGATCACGCTGGACCGCGCGGATCCCAGCGAGCGCGCACGGGCCGTCAGGGCCCTGACCAGCATCGCTGGACCCCTTGCCGCATAACAAGCGCGCAGCGGAGTCGCTGGCGCGCGCGCTCGAGTTCATGCGCGCCGTGCTCCTCAGCACAGCGGATCACACCCGCCCCGTCGCCGCGGGTGTGTTGGTGGTGAGCACCCCCTCGCTGCCGGCGGTGTGGTCGGCCAACCAGCTCCTGGTCACCGAGCGGTTGGACTTCGACGATCTGGTCCGACTGGCCGACGAGGAGTTCCCCGGGCTGGGTTATGTAGAGATCGCTGTCGAGCACCAGGAATCGGGACCCACGCTCGAATCGGCGTTTCGGGCGGCTAGTTGGAAGGTCGAGCGCGACGTGATGATGGTCCTGTCACAGCTGCCTGACCGCACCGTTGACACCGGCATCGTGGTCGAGGCGGGCGAGGACGAGCTGATGGAACTGATGGCCCGCTGGTACTCCGAGGACCCCGGCCCCACTCCCACGGAGTGCCGCGAGCTGGTCGACTACAACCGGCGCGAGGCTGGCGTCCACGGCGACCGGATGCTCGGCGTGAGGAGCAGCGACGGTCAGCTGGTGGCGATCAGCAAGCTTCGCTCAGACCGCAGCACCGCGCAGGTAGAGGACGTCTACACGGTTCCAGAGGCCCGAGGGCGCGGATTCGCACGCGCGCTGGTGAGCCGAGCGGTCGAGCTCGCGTGTGCGGACGGCGCCGGATTGACCTTCATCGTCGCCGACGACAACGACTGGCCGCAGCTCTTGTATGCCCGCATCGGCTTCCGCCCGGTCGGGCACGTCTGGCATTTCCACCGCTCCTAGCCGTCATGCTGCCGCCCGCTCACTCGCGACGTGCTCGAGCGCGGACGAGTCGGTGTTCTCGACCAGCAGATCCAACACCGCCCGCTCGATCCGCATGCGCACGCGATCATCTACCACGTCGAGGTCGGGGATTTGCTCGAGCGCCCCGGCGACTGTCCAACCCGACAGGTATCGGTCAAACACCCGGGGGTCGATGTAGGCGCGGCGCGCCACGGCCGGCGTATTGCCGAGCAGCTCGGCGACGGCCCGCACTGCATCGTTGATCGCCCGCTTGCGCGCGGTCTTAGTCGCCGCATTCTGCCCGTCCGCGGCGAGCGTCACCGCCGCCATCACCGTGGCGTTCCAGGTCCGGAAATCCTTGGCGCTGAACTCCTCGCCGATCTGTTGCTTGAGGTACTCGTTGATCGCGTCGGAGTGGACGTCATGCCATCTGCGGCCCTCGCGATAGGCAAGCAGTTCCACCGGTCCGCTCCGCCGGCGCTTGAGCGTGCGCATCAACTCGTTGCTGACCCGATCTTTGATCACCTGACGGCGGCGCTGGCCACCCTTCCCTGGATAGTCGAACTCGAGTGCGTCGCCGTCGACGCTGACGTGTTCCTTGCGGACGGTGGCCAGCCCGATGCCGCTGTCCTCCCCGGCGTACTCTTCCCCGCCCACTCGGAACAGCCCGATGTCTAGTAGCCGGACCGCGGCGGCGAGCACGACCTCGCGTGTTGGCTGGTTCTCCCCCCGAAGCTTCCTGGCCAGCCGGCGGCGCGCGCCGGGCAGGAGCTCGGCGAAGCGAGCCATCCGCTCGAACTTCTCTCGATCCCGACGCTCGCGCCAGCGCGGGTGGTACAGGTACTGCCGGCGTCCGGCCGCGTCGATGCCCGTGGCCTGGAGATGGCCCAGCGGGTCGGGGCACACCCATACGTCCTCCCATGCCGGTGGCACCGCCAGTGAGCGGATGCGCTCGAGTTCCCCCGCGGACTCGATCTTCTTCCCGTCCGCGTCGAGGTAGGTGAAGCCACGGCCGCGGCGAACCCTCGTGACCCCGGGTTCTGAGCAATCCGAGCGCCGGAGCCGGGACCGGCGCCCCTGTGTCTGAGCGCGCTTTCCGCGCCTGTTGGCACGTGATGTGGGCAAGAGCGGACGTCTTACCCCCGATCGGCGAGCCCGACGCCTGGCGCAACTTCCGCCACGAGGCGGGTATACAGCCTGCAGATTCGGCCTATTAGGGAGGCAGGGATGAAGCGCACGTTCGCAATGCTGCTGGGCGCCGCCGCGGCGTCTTCGGTTCTCGTGGTGACCGCGATCGCCGTGGCGGCGTCGTCGCCCGCGGTCGCGACCGGGACGCACACGCACGTGACCGATACGAGCGCGGTGCTCGGCGGGACGATCAACCCGAACGGGAGCGCCACCACCTATTACTTCCAGTGGGGCCTCAATACCGACTACGGCGTCCAGAGCGACGCCCACTCGGCCGGCCACGGGACCAAGTCCGAGTCGGTCAGCACGACCGCACGCGATATGATCCCGGGCACGACCTATCACTATCGCCTGGTGGCCACCAACGCGGCCGGCACCACGCTGGGTGCCGACCACGCGTTCACGACCACCGGCAATCCGCCACCAAACGTCGCGACCGGACCGGCCAGCCAGGTCGGCAAGAACTCGGCGACGGTAACCGCGGTGATCAGCCCCAACAAGCAGGCCACCTCCTACTACTTCGAGTACGGCACCTCGACCGCATACGGGTCGCAGACGATCCCGGCGACGGTACCGGCCGGCACGGCTCCGGTGACGGTCGCGCAGACGCTTCTGGGGCTCGAGGCCCGCACCGTCTTCCACTTCCGGATCGTGGCGCTACACGGCAATACCGCCCCCCAGCCGGGTGCTGACGTCACGTTCATGACGCTGCCCCGGCACCGCCCGGTCCCCAGCATCAGGGCCCGGACGACGCCCTCCGTCGCGGCCCATAAGCCGTTCGTGTTCACGACTTCCGGCTCGGTCAAGGCGCCCAACTGGATCCCGAGCGCGTACGACTGCCGTGGGAACGTGACCGTCCGGTTCCTGTACGGCCGGCGACAGGTCGGTTTCGCGCTGCTGCCGCTCGGGCCCACCTGCCACTTCTCGGGCCAGTCCGCACTCGCGCGCCGGCCGGGCAACGTCTCCCCGGCCGCCCTGACCGTGCGCGTCCGGTTCGCCGGAAACGGGTACCTGACGCCGCGCCGGGCGGCGTTCGAGTCGGTCAGCGTGGGTTAGGCCACACGCGAAATGACGGGCCCCTGTCCCGTTATTACGCCGTCCGGCAATGCCGCCGGACAGGGGATGACACGGGGGTCCAGAAGTGGCGATTCGACCAGCTGAGCAACAGCAGAGCTATCGCGATCTCCAGGCGCGAACCAAGCGCCACGAGCGCTCGCGCGACCAGCAGGTACAGCGGATCGTCGGCCTCCAGCGGGAACGTCACCTGCACTCGTTCCAGGGCGAGAGCGCTGCTGTCCCCGTCGCCGTGTTGTGGCCTGCGGCGAGCGGGGCCCGTTGGCGGATCGAGGTTCGAATCGCCGCCTGACGCCTGACGCCGGACGCCGGACGTCAGCGACGGCTCGCCGCGGGACGGTCCCGCAGGCGATGGACCAGCCGAAGTCCCGACCAGACGTCGTCGATCGCGCATACCTTGTTGTCGACCAGCCCGGTGGCGAGCCCCAGCCCGCGGACTACGACATCGGTGAGGTCGGTGGCGACCCCCGAGGCACGCTTGGGCCAGGCCAGCCACAGACCACCGGCCGGATCGAGTGCGGCGGCCAGTGCCGGCAGGCGGCGCTCCAGATCCGCCCCGCGCGTAGCGAAGAAGACGATCACGTCGAACGGCTGCCCACCGAGGCGCCGGCGCACGCGCACGCCGGGCGGAAGCTCGCCGAGTGTCTCGTCGAAGCCCTCGGGGGCGCCGATCAGGCCAAGTCGAGCCTCGGGCTTGACCCCCAGCCTGCGCACCAGCGGCGTGCCCGAGTAGCCCGCCGGCGCCGTCGGGCTCACCGCGGGTCCACCTCGGCCGCGAGCTCGGCGATCAGCCGCGAGAGCTGGCTGCCCTGCCAGGCGATCGGGGATTTGCCCGGCTCGTCGAGCACCAGCCGGGCGCCTGGGATCGCCGCCGCGTAGGCCTCCCCCACCGCCTGCGGGTGGCCGGGATCCGGGCCGTCGGCGCTGGCGATGACCATTGTGGGAACGGAGATCGCTCCCAGCTCGGAGACCGACCCGAACGGCCGCGAGCGCGGTATCACCCGCAGCGCGTCGGCCACCGCGTCCGGATGATCGTGCGCCGAGAGGCGCTGGCGAGTCACCCTCTCCACCGTTTCCTGCCAGGCCTCGGGAACGTCGGGTCGCCCCTGGGCGGCGACGAACCCCTCGACCCCGCCGCGCTCGAGCCCGTCGGCGAGCGCGTCCCAGCGCGCCAGCCGGCCCTCGTCCAACTGCACCGCCGGATCGTAGGCAGGCGTTATGACAACCAGCCCGGCTGCCCGCTCAGGCGCGTTCAGTCCCAACCACAGCAGCGTGTGCGCACCCATCGAAGCTCCGGCGAGCACGGCCCGCTCGATCCCCCGGTCATCCAGGACGGCGATCAGATCTCGCCCCAGGTCCTCATACGTGTACTCGGTGCGCGTCGCCGCGGGCGAGGAGGCTCCGTGGCCGCGGGCGTCGTAGGCAATCACCCGATGGCCCGAGCGCTCCAGGGCACGGGAACCCATGACGACGTAGCGGCGGGTCGCGGTCAGGCCGTGCAACAGCACGACGGGAATCCCCTCGCCCGCCTCGTCGCCGGCCAGCTCGACGCCGGCGTGCTTGACCACGATCTCGGTCATTGGAAGCTACATCTACAGGATCACGCGCACGCACGCGCTCGTCGGCCGCCTGTGAGTGGCGCGAATCTGACGCGGACGTAAGGTTGGCCCGCGCCCGGCGCCGCTACCATGAGAGTCATGGACGTCTCCGAGGCCACGTTCCAGTCCGCCGTTCTGGACCGCTCGCACACGCTCCCCGTCGTCGTTGACTTCTGGGCCGAGTGGTGCGGCCCGTGCCGTCAGCTCGGGCCCGTGCTCGAGCGCGGGGTCGCCGCTCGGGCCGGCAAGGTGGAGCTGGCAAAGGTGGACGTCGACGCGAATCCCGGGCTGGCTCGGACGTTTCGGGTCCAGGGCATACCGGCCGTCAAGGCGTTCCGCGACGGCCGGCTTGTAGCCGAGTTCACCGGCGCTCAGCCCCCGACCGCGGTCGAGCAGTTCCTGGATTCGCTGCTGCCCTCGGAAGCCGACGGGCTGGTACAGCGGGGTGACGAGGAGTCGTTGCGGCGGGCCCACGAGCTCGAGCCGACGCGCGCCGATGCCGCGGTGCCGCTGGCCCGGATCCTGAAGAGTCGGGGCGAGACGGACGAGGCGCTGACGGTGCTCGCGCGCGTACCCGGTAGCTTCGCGGCAGACGGGCTGGCCGCGCGGATCGGGCTCGAGCGAGCGGCGGAAAGCTCCGCCCAGCCGACGGGGCCGGATCTGAGTGAGGCGTTCGCCGCGCTCGACGCCGGCGACCAAGAGCGCGCCCTGGACCTGCTGCTCGCCGCGATCCCCAACGCGGACGGAGCCCGCGATGATGTCCGGCGGGTCGTCATCGGGGTGCTCGACGAGCTGGGCGTGGAGCATCCGCTCGCACGCGACGCACGCCGCAGGCTCGCCTCCGCGCTCTACTGATACCGAACCGGAATCGCCCCGGCGGACGGCGGCCTCCCCGCCCGCAGCATGCCGCTTCCGTCCGCGGTTGGAAGCCTGCCACTTTGCGCGCATGACTTCGCATCCATGTGGGTATCCGGTGAACCGACATGGCGCGCGGCGACGGTCTGAGCAAGTCCTATCCGGCTCTGCCGGAGTCGGTGCCCGTCGCACGAAGGGCGCTGGCGGCGGTGGCTGTCGCGGCGGGCGCGGCCGGTGAACGGCTCGAAGAGATCAGGTTGGCGGTGTCCGAGGCGTTGACCAACGCGGTCGTGCACGGCTACCGCAACGGCGACGCGGGCCGCCTGCACGTCACGGCCGCCGTCACCTCCGGCGAGCTGTGGATCCTGATCGGCGACGACGGGCGCGGCATGCACGCGTGGAACGACAGCAGCGGGCTCGGCATCGGGCTGTCCCTGATCTCGGGGCTGAGCGACGACTTCGCGATCCTCACCCGGGCCTCCGGTGGCACGGAAGTGCAAATGCGCTTCGACCTCAACCGGGCCGGCGTGGTTTCACCCGTCGTCAACCGCGAGGATCGTGCTGCTCGGCAACCTCGCCAGCCAGATCTCGCTTCTCAACGATGACGTAGCCCGACCGCGCCTCGATCACGGTCTCAAGCTCGTGCAGCTCGTGGCCGGGAAGCACCACGAAGCGTCTCGGGTGGGCGCGTACCTCCTCATATTCGCGCACCGACAGCTCGATCAGCGCGTTGCAGCCCAGCCGGGCGCATTCGCACCGGAACGCGACCGGCGTGTCCTCTTCCCCCGGCCACTGGCCCCGCTCGATGCCCTCGTTGACATCGCGGATGGTTGCCTCGTTGGCTGCGGCGCGCCGCTGCTTCTTGCCCTCCACGGCGCTGATGCTGTCATGCCTGCTCGCCGGGTGCCAGCGCGGCCTCGCACAACTCACAAAACCAACGTGAGCTGCCGTTCGGCGGCTGGCTCCTCGAGGCCAAGCCCGGCAACACGAACGCCGAGAAGGCGCACGGGTCGGGGCGGCGCGAACCGGCGCAGCAGCTCGAGCGCGACCGGCCCCACGCGCTCGACCGAGCCGACCGGCTCGGGAAGGGTGCGGGCGCGCGTGTGCGTGGAGAAGTCGTCGAGCCGCACCTTTATGCCGACGGTGCGACCGCGCCGGCGCTGCGCCTCCAGGGCCCCACACAGGCGCTCAACCAGCTCGCCCAGGATCACCTCGAGCCGGTGCGGGTCGCGAACGTCCTCGTCGAAGGTGAGCTCCCGGGATTCGGAGACCACCTTGCGCTCCTCGGTGACCGGCGTCGAGTCCTCGAATCGGGCCCGGCGTTGGAGCTCGGCGGCCAGGCGCGGACCGAACCGCGACGCGAGCCGCTCGTAAGGCGCGGCGGCGAGGGCGGCCAGCGTGTCCACACCGAGTGCACGCAGGCGCTCGGCCGTCTTGGGGCCGATTCCAGGCACGAGCCCGCACGGGGAGCCGGCAAACCGCTCGCATGCCTGCTCGCTGCTCAGCGCCACGAAGCCACGCGGCTTCTCCGCGTCCGAGGCGACCTTGGCCACAAGCTTGTTCGGCCCGATCCCGATCGAACAGCCGAGGCCGGTTGTGCGCTCGATCTGCACGGCCAGGCCTCGCATCGCCGCATGCGGGGCCAGCAGTCCGGTGAGGTCGAGGTAGGCCTCATCGAGGCCCACCACCTCAACCACCTCGACCGTCGAGCGCACGCTCGCCATGACCTCACGCGACGCCTCCCGGTAGTAGGCGAAGTCGGGCGCTAGGAACACGCCGTTGGGGCACAGGCGCCGGGCTCGCGCCGCCGGCATCGCCGACCCGACGCCGAACCGCCGCGCCTCGTAGGAGGCGGTGGTCACGACCGAGCGGGGGCCGGTGCCGGCCACGATGACCGGCCGGCCCTTCAGCTCGGGCCTGCGGCGAAGCTCGACGGACACGTAGAACGCGTCCATATCGAGGTGCGCGACGCAACGCTCCGACATCGATCTGGAGGCTAGGGCGCGCCCCGGACGGTGACGGAGCCCGGACGGTGACGGAGCCCCGCACGGAGTCTCCGCCCATCCGACGAAGGCGCAGCCTACTGGCTCGACCAGACGGTGCCGACCCCGCCGAAGCCGAGCGCGGCAGCCGTGTTCTGGTTCAGGTCCCAATCTCGACCGCCGACGTACGGCCCGCGGTCATCGACGGTGGCGTTGACCGACCGTCCGTTGTATCGGAAGGACACCGTGGTCCCGCAAGGCAGGGTCCGATTGGCCACGCCGAGATAGGCGTGAAATCCGCACGCGGTTTGGCCGGCGTCGTTGTACCACGATGCTCCGGCCAGCCGGTAGACGGTCATGTTGCCCGCCCGAACCGCGGCGCGACCGTTGAGCTGGTCCCCGGCAAAGCGCACGCGGATCGGCGCCTGGCCGGCGGCGCCGGTCACGTAGCGGAGCACGAACCGGCCCGCGGCCCGCGTGCGCGTCGTGGTGAGCGTTCGCCACGCGCCGCTCTGGCGTGCCTGGAGGCTGACCTTGCGCCCCGCCAGTGCGGACAGCAGGCGACCGCGGACCAGAACGGTCTGGCCGGCCAGGACGGCGATCCGGCGAGCGCGAACGCGCAGCGCGGCGTCGACGTCGACCGGCACCGTGCTGCTCATCGGCTGGGTCGCGGTGGTGTTGCGGCCGGTCACGAACGCGGTCAGGACACCGCTCGAGGTGTCGAGGGCACGCACGTCGCCCGAGCGCTCGAGCCGAGCGGTCAGGCGAAAGCGCCCGTCGCCGCCAACCGTGGTCGAGCTCACATCGCTCCAGGCGCTCGCGCCGCGGCCCGCGAACTGGAGCGCGACGGTGTGCCCCGCGTCGGCTACCGACTCGGTGCCGTCCATAACCAGTTCTTGCCCGTAGGTGATGTGCTGTGAGTGGGGGGTGATGTGTACCCGCTCCGGGGCCGGCTGAGCGAACGCGTGGCCGGCGCTGAGCGCAGCCGCGGACGCGGGAATTCCGATCATCAGCGCGCCTGCGCCCAGGCGGGCGCGGCGCCGTTTTCGCATGCCTGTATTAGGCCTCAACGCGAGGACCTCCTGTTGTCTTCGACCGGGCGCCTACGGGGTTAGCTGTCGGGCTCGCGAACCTCTGACGACGCGCCCTTTGGCGGGCCGTCCCGGGCGCTACGACTGCGGCGGTCTAGGCGACTGGCAAGTCGATTCGCCCCGGCCAGGCGAAACGACACCTGGCAGTGGGTCCCCCGTTCACCCCCGTAACGGACGAGGACGATTCAGCAGGGTCGATCAATGAGTCGGTCAGGTTAGAAAGCTTCTTGACACTCTCGCTGTGACATCGCTCACACCTCCGAATACGTGGCGATTGCCACGAGGGGCCGACTGCTGTTCCGGATGGGCGGGTGGGACTACCATCTCGGCGGTGGCCAACAAGGACAGGCTGACCGGGCTCGATACCTCGTTTTTGCACCTGGAGCGCGACACGGCGCACATGCACGTCGCCGGTTGCTCGGTGTTCGCCGGCGACGCTCCGGCATACGAGGAGCTGATCGGGGCGATCGAGTCCCGCCTGCACCTCGTCCCCCGCTACCGCCAGCGGCTCGCCTTCGTGCCCTTCAACCAGGGACGACCGGTGTGGGTGGACGACCCCCACTTCAACGTGCGCTATCACGTGCGCCACACCGCGCTGCCCCGGCCCGGCGGCGAGGCCCAGCTCAAGCGACTGGCCGGCCGTGTCTTCTCGCAGGCCCTTGACCGCAGGCGTCCGCTGTGGGAGCTGTGGCTCGTGGAGGGGCTCGCCGACGGGCGGTTCGCGCTGCTCTCCAAGACTCACCACGCGCTCGTGGACGGCGTCTCGGGGGTGGACATCGCGACCGTGCTGTTCGACACCTCGCCCGATCCTGTGCCGGTAGCGCCGCCCGAGCACGAGTGGATGCCCCGCCCCCTGCCGAGTTCCGCCCAGCTGCTCGCCGACGCGCTGCTCGAGCGCGCCACTGTGCCGGGCGAGGTCGCGCGCGGCGCCCGGGCCACGCTGCGAGGTCCGCGGACCGTCGTCACGCGACTCGGCCGGGCACTCGGCAGCGTCAGCGCCCTGGCCTGGACGGGACTGCAGGCCGCGCCGGCAAGTCCGTTCAACGTACGCATCGGCCCGCACCGCCGGTTCACCTGGGTCCGGGCCGATCTCGATCAGTTCAAGGCGATCAAGAACTCTCTCGGCGGGACCGTCAACGACGTGGTGCTGGCAGCGGTGACCGGCGCGCTGGGCAGCTACATGCGCCTCCACGGCGAGCCCACCGAGCACGTCGGCCTCAGGGCGATGGTCCCGGTCTCGGTCCGGGCCGACATCGAGCGGGGGGCGCTGGGCAACCGCGTCGCCGCGATGTGGGTCACGCTCCCGGTGGGCACCAGAGACCCGGTGCAGCGCCTGAGCGGGATCAGCAAGGCGATGGATGCCGTCAAGCAGTCCGGGCAGGCGGTTGGGGCGGAGATCCTCAGCAATCTGTCGGGATTCGCCCCGCCCACGATCATGGCCCAGGCGGCCCGGCTTCAGGCGCGGCAGCGTCTGTTCAACCTCGTCGTCACCAACGTTCCCGGTCCGCAGTTCCCGCTCTACCTGCTGGGTCGCGAGCTCGAGTCGGTCTATCCGATGGTCCCGCTGGCCGAGAACACCGCGCTCGGTATCGCGATTCTCAGCTACAACGGGCAGCTGAACTTCGGGCTGGTGGGCGACTACGACGCCCTGGCCGACGTCGAGGTGCTGGCCGACGAGCTGCGTTCTTCGATCGAGGAACTCTCGGTGGCCGCCGGCCTACCCGCCCCCGCGGCGCCGCCAGGCGGCGCTTCTGGCGCCCGAACCGGACGGGCACCCGCGCCGCGGTGACACCCAGCGTAGGTGGACGTCGAGCCGGCGCCAGCCAATCTGGATCTCGCCTGCTCCGGGTTCTCGAGGTTCTGGCCATCGGGGTCGCGTCGCTGGCGCTGTCGATTGGCTTGATCGTGCTGTTGTCCGGGTTCTTCGTCAATCGCGACCAGGCCGGGGTATCCGGCAGCGGCGCCGGCCCCGGGCAGGCGTTCGCCGACCTCGGCCACGGTGTTCTCCGGCCAGGCCAGGCGCGGCCGGCCTACAACTCGGACCCGCCGACGAGCGGATCTCACGTCCCGGCTGCCGTGACGCGGGATGACGTCTCGCTCAGCGACGACCAGTTGCTCCAGGCACTCCAGGTGGGCGACGTGGTGATCTTCTACGGCACTCGGCAACCACCGCCGGGGCTCACGCAATTTGCGAGCTCGCTCGCGCCGCCGTTCACGCCGTCGCTTGCGGCCGTCGGCTCGAGCGTGATCATCGCGCCGCGGCCCGGCACGACCGGGCTCCTCGCCGCAGCCTGGACGCACCTGCTCCACGTGTCGGGCCTCGGCGACTCGCTGCGCCAGTTCGTGGCTTTCTGGCTGGGACGGGGTGCCGGTACGGGAGCGGCGGGCTCCCTGCCCTCCGGGACCATCGCGTTCCCGTAGCACGGCCGCGTTGGCTAGTTTGGCGGCGGCTCCGGCCTGGAGGCGCTCAAGCCACGGTGCATAACTCCCTCAGCGAAAGCGCCCCGGCTCCCAGCGCAGGCTGCAGATATGCGCCTGGGGAGGCCGTCGCGTGAAGACTGCACACCGGCGACTAATTGTGAGCAGATAACAACTGCCTCCGGGCGGGAGGCGCTTATTTCCCGATGGCGCCGGCGGCGAAGGCGGTTTCGGGAAATAACCACCGGCGACGGTGTCCGGCGACACGCGGCGGCGCAACCCCGTCTAGGGCCGGCCCGACCCGCGATCCCGACCACGCCCCGGCACCGGCTCCACCACGCGCCCGGACCCCCACCGCGCCGGCCCCGCCAACCGTCAGCCCAGCGCCAAGGGGTGCGCCTCGTAGCGCCGCGCCAGTCCGAAGAAGAATCCCCCGTCGCTCTGCGCCGTAGTGCACCCGGTCGCGCCGGCGCCGAACAGCAGGCCAATGACTCCGGCGTCGCGCGTGGCGCGCAGATGCGCGGCCGAGTTCGCGCCCAGCCACCACTGGAGCCGGTTGTCCTGGTAGTGCCCCCAGGTGTTGTTCAGATGGGTGTCGCCGACCGGAAGCTGCCAGAGCACCACGGCGGTGTGAGTACGGCGCACAAAGCCCGCGATGTAGCGGTTCTCACGGGCGAAGTCGGCGGGCCCCCACCAGGTGTTCGGGTTGCCCTCGACGTACTGGTAGTAACCGGCGTCACGGTCGGTCACGTCGTTGAACACTAGGTCGAAATGGGCGTGGAGCGATTCGTAGAAGGCGGCCGACATCGCCGCCATCTGGTCCACCTCTGCCGGCGACGGCTTGGAGTTGGTGATGTCCCGATCGGTCCCCCACACGCTTAGGTGGTAGGCGAGCAGGACGTGGGGCGCGAGCTGGTTGCGCAACGCGATCAGGCGCTGGGCGAACGACCGGGCCAGCGCCGTGGCATGGGCCTGCTCCAGATATCCCCACAGGTCGGGCTCGACATGGATCACGACGAGATGCCGTCCGGCGGACTGAGCGACCCGCCGCAGCAGGAGCTCGTAGTCGGCCCAGTAGGCCTGCATGGTCGCCGGGTTGCGCATGTTCGAGAGGTCCCGGGCCTGCTCGGTGGCGCCGACCGAGGGCGCTGACTGGAGCATCTGGTAGTAGGTGAAGACCGGGATGATGTGCGCGGCCAGCGATTCGTGCACGTACATCGTCACGAAGCTGCCGTCCGGATTCCA
>Ga0335075_10003750_pt1 | contig 23933 bp, 18 predicted proteins | sample Lox_Sample_24_FD_206723 | JGI IMG/M metagenome (GOLD analysis project Ga0335075, IMG submission 206723) | Soil microbial communities from Loxahatchee National Wildlife Refuge, Florida, United States - Lox_Sample_2.4 | ecosystem: Environmental > Terrestrial > Soil > Wetlands | place: USA...
CCGCGGTGTTGTTCAGCCGTCGCGGTGGCGCGGGGCTGGCTAGTGTTACAGCTGTGGCCGATCTCGTGCTTCCCGACGAGCCGCTCGCACCGGATCAGCACCCGCCGGGCCCGGGCGCCCGCTACCGGATCACCCACCGCACCGAATACCGCTACTCCGATGTGGTGACCAGCTCCTACGGGCGAGGTTTCCTGACCCCTCGTGACCTGCTCCGGCAGCGCTGCCTGTTTCACGAGCTGCGGATCTCACCGGCGCCCGCCGACAGCTCAACCAGCCGTGACACCTACGGCAACATCAGCTCGTATTTCCATGTCACCGCGCCGCATCAGACCCTGACCATCACCAGCGACTCGATTGTCGAGGTGTACCCGGCGCCGCCCGAGCGTTGGGGGAGCGGCCCGGCGCAGGCCCCGTGGGAGCAGGCCCGCCCGGTTGGAGTGCAAGGCGCCTTGGCCACCGAGTTCGCACTGGACCTGGATCCGCCGGAGATCACCGACGGAATACGCGAGTACGCGGCTCCCAGCTTTGCGCCGGGACGACCGCTGATCGAGGTCCTGCGTGACCTCACGTCAAGGATCCACAACGACTTCACCTACCGGGCGGGGTCGACGACGATTTCCACCGGAGTCAATGAGGTTCTGATGGCCCGGGAAGGGGTATGTCAAGACTTCGCTCGGCTGGCGATCGCCTGCCTGCGAGCCAACGGGTTGGCGGCCAGCTACGTTTCGGGATACCTGGCCACCGATCCTCCGCCGGGAAAGGATCGAATGATCGGTGTCGATGCGACTCATGCCTGGACTGCGGTCTGGACGCCGCAGCCGCCTGGCCAGTTCGAGTGGCTGGGGCTGGACCCCACCAACGACCAGATGGTGGACGAGCGCTACATCATCGTCGGGCGCGGCCGTGACTACGCGGACGTCCCTCCGCTGCGCGGGATCATCTACACCAACTCCGAGAAAAGCGTGATCGACGTCGCCGTCGACGTCGTGCCGTACGAAGGTGACGAGCTATATGCGTGACTTCCACTGCCCCAACTGCGGACAGCGTCTGACATTCGAGAATTCGGAGTGCCTGTCCTGCGGCAGCGCCCTGGGTTTCTCTGTCGAGGAGATGGCCCTGCTGGTGATCGCCAAGGGCGACCACAGCGAACACGCCGGCGCCGTCGATGCCAGCGAGTACGAACTGTGCGCCAACTTGCATCTGGCCGAGTGCAATTGGCTGGTCCGCGTCGATCAGTTCGGCGGGCTGTGCACATCGTGCGCGCTGACCATCGAACGGCCCAACGACAATGACACCGCCGGCCTGGCGGAGTTCGCCCGGGCCGAGGCGGCCAAGCGCAGGCTGGTCGCCGAGTTGCACGAGCTGAAGTTGCCTATCGTCGGACGCGACCAGGATCCCAACTACGGATTGGCTTTCCGGCTGCTTTCCAGCGCCCATGAGAAGGTGCTGACCGGACACGAAAACGGCATCATCACAATCGATTTGGCTGAGGGCGACGACGTACACCGCGAACAGTTGCGAGTCGAGATGGACGAGCCTTACCGCACCCTGTTGGGGCACTTCCGCCACGAGGTCGGGCACTACTACTTCTACCGGCTGATCGACCCGTCGCGCGAATACACCGAGCGGTTCAACGAGCTGTTCGGCGACCCGGACGCCGACTACCAGCAGGCGCTGGACCGGCACTACAGCGAGGGCGCACCCGAAGGCTGGGAAGAGAACTACGTGTCGTCATATGCGACCATGCATCCCGCAGAGGATTGGGCCGAGACGTTCGCCCATTACCTGCACATCCGCGACGCGCTGGACACGTCGGCCTGGTGCGGGCTGGCGGCGGCCTCGGCGACGTTCGACCGGCCGGCGCTGGGGCCCAGTGCTTTTCAGACCATCATCGACATGTGGCTGCCGTTGTCGTGGTCGCTGAACATGGTGAACCGGTCGATGGGCCACGACGACCTCTACCCGTTCGTGCTGCCGGTCGCGGTGCTGGAGAAGATGAAGTTCATCCACACCGTCATCGACGAGGTGACGTCGCCGTCCAGCAGGCCTGCCGCGGTTGGCCAGTAGCGGCGGCGGTACCGGTCACGGCATCACCCGGCGCTGGTCTGGCCCCCACAGCGGCTGCATCCCGCCGGGCAGTGCCAGTTGCGTCGCCGTGATGACGTCAGCCAGTTCGCGTAGCGCGGTGTGCACGGCGGTCAGCAGGTCGGCCAATTCGGCACGGCGTCCGTCGGCCGAAACCCTTTCCAAGGCGGCGGGATCTGACCGGCGTAGCAGGGTGCCGATCTCGGCGACCATCCGCTCCGGCCGCGACGAGCCGGACGAGCCGGGCAGGTCCCCGAGATCGGCCCGCAGTCGCTCCAGCTGATACACCAACGACCGCGGGTTGGTCGCGTCGAAGAGCATCAATTCGGCCAGGGCGGCCACGCTCACATTGCCCACCGTGCGGCGGCGATAGATCACCGAGGATTCACACGCCACCAGGGTCGACTCGATGATGGTTCGCTCAGCGGGCGCGGCCCGAACCATCGTCACAGTGGCACCGAGCAACGCGGTCAAGCCCAGGCCGCGTTCGATACGTTTGCCGATGTCCATCATCGTCCAGCCGACGTCCTGGACCATCGACTCGCCGGCCACGCCGGCCAACGTCAGCATCCCGAGTAGCGCCTGCGATTGCCCCGCGGCGAGGGCGGCATCGGCCTCGACCAGCGAGTCCGGCGGCTCTGGCCGGTGCGCCAGCGCGCGCTCGACTCCGGCCAACACCGTCCAGGTGTCATTGGACAGCTGGTCGCGCACTGCCCTGGCGGCAAGTGCCAGCCGGTCGACCGACTGCACCAGAGAACCCGGCCGGCTGCGGTCCATGGTCAGCGACCACAACGTCGACGGGGCGATCGCGATGGCCTCGGCGTGGTCGTCTGACCCGGTTCCGGTCCCGGTGATCAAGTCCAGTGCGGCCATCAGTACCGGCACGCACTCGCTTTCCTCAGTGTGCTGGCGGTACCGGTATTCGTAAAAGCGCTGGCGGGCCACGATCAGTAGCCGGGCCATGTTCTCGGCGCGTTCGCCGTAGCGCCCCATCCAGAACAGGTCGGACAACACCCGCGGCGAGCTGACTGCCAGGGTGCCCGCACCGGTCTTCACTGGCGCCTCGGGCGCCGGCACGGTGACCGCCTCGGCCCGCGCACGCTCCGTGGGGCGGACCCAGATATCCTTCCCCACAACGGTTTTCAACGTGTACGCAGCCGGTCCTGCTGCCAGCACGTAGCCCAGGCCACCGGTCATCGGCGCGTAGCCGCCGCGTTGAGCGACCGTGAACAATCGCATGCCCACCCCGCCCGACGAGAATTCGCCGGCGTAATTCGTTGGTGCCGAGGAGAAATGCGGGAGCTCCTGGCCGACCCACTGCCACGGCGTGGCAGTGATGCGGGCAGCGAGATCGGCCAGCTGCGCCGACGAAAGTGTTGGCCCGACAAGCGTTCGCCCACCGATAGCGGGCTTGATCAACAACGACGACAACCGCGCCAGCAGGTGTGAGCGTTCGCTGTCGATGCCGCCCCAGTAGCTGGGCGCGGTGGCCAGCAGCGGTGCTTCGCCGAGCAACTGCTCGGCCAGTTCGGGCAGGAACCGCAGCAGCCCAGCACTTTCCAGGACACCGCTGCCGAGCGTGTTGACCACGGTCACTGTTCCGCGGTGTTGCGCCTCCACCAGACCGACCACGCCCAGCCTGGAGTCGGCACGAAGATCCAGCGGGTCGGCGTATGCCGCGTCGACGCGGCGGAACACCACGTCGACGCGTTTGAGCGTGCCCAGCGAACGCATCCATACCTTGCCGTCGCGCACCACCAGATCCGCGCTCTCCACCATCGGAAAGCCCAGCAGCGTAGCGAGATACGCATGATCGAACGCGGTTTCGGAGTAGATGCCCGGGCTGAGCACAACCACCACCGGGTCTTGCACGCCGTCGGGTGCCGCATCGATCAGGGCCAGCCGCAGCGCCTGGGCGAACGTTGTCGTCGGGTGGGGGGCGACATGTTCGTAGAGGTCGGGCATCGCGTGTGCGACCACCCGTCGGTCCGCCAGCGCGTAACCGGCTCCCGAAGGCGCCTGAGTCCAGTCGGCGTTGACCTGGAAGCTGCCGCCCGGCAGCCGGCTGACGTCGCAGGCGTGCATGAAGAGTTGGTGGTGCCCGGGCACCTCGATTCCGGTGGCGGCGCGCACATAACCGGGGTGGGCGAATAAGAGTTCAGGCGGCAGCACGCCTTCGGTGAGCGAGCGGCGGGGCCCGTACACGTCGGCGAGCACGGCATCGAGCACCCGCGACCGCTGGACCAGCCCGGCCTCGAGAACTTCCCAGTCCACCGCGGATACCAGCAACGGCAGTGAGTCCAGGCGCCAGGGCCGGGGTTCGGCCCCGTGCCCATTGGTGGCGGGCGCCTTGCCGGGATCGACTCCGGTATAGGTGATGTCGTCGTTGTCCACCAGTTGGCGCACCGCCGAGCGCAGCCGATTCAGCCCGGCCTTACCGCGCTCCCCGACGGCGTCGGCAAGCTCGGTCCAGGCCGGCCGCACATCTCCGGCCTCGTCGATGAACTCGTCGTAGCCGATGACAGGGCCTGCTGAGCCGGGGGTGCGCGGGTCGAACAGCGCTTCCTGCGCACGCGCGGCACGGTATCCGGCCAGTAACTGGTCGACGTCGGTGCGGTGGTGAAAAGCTACCGACGGCTCGCTGGGGTGCACAGCCATTACCGCAGCACGGTACGCACGCGCCGCAGGTCGAGGATGCCCGGCGCGCCGATGTCTGTGGAAATTCGGGCCTGTTTTTCCCGGATGTCGGACAGGTCGAGTTTGCCCGGGGTGAAGCCGGCGGCCTCGAAGCGGCGGGCCCGGCGCGATTCGGCCTCGACGGCGTTGACGGGCGGTTCGTCGTAGGCGCGCCCGCCGGGATGGGCGATGTGGTAGGTGCAGCCGCCGCGGGACGTTCCGGTGGCCAGGTCGACGAGCTCGAACTGCAGCGGACCGTCCACCGTGATGCTGGGGTGCAGCGCGCTGGGCGGCTGCCAGGCCCGGAACCGCACCCCGCCCACATGGATGTCGGGGTTGTCGGTGGCCAGCAACGGAATCGGGTAGCCGTTGCAGGTCACCAGGTAGCGGTGGCGGTCGGCGCCGATGATGCGAACCTGGATGCGCTCGACCGAGGAGTCGACGTAGCGGGCGGTCCCGGTGGCGGTGGACTCCTCGCCGAGGGTGTTCCACGGCTCGATCGCTCCGCGCAGCTCGATCTCGACGCTGTCGAACACCGCGGTGCCGATGCGCGGGAAGCGGAATTCGGTGAACGGGTCCAGCCAGCTGGTCTCGAACGGGATGCCATGCGCACGCAGGTCGGCGGCGACGTCGGCGATGTCATGAATGAGGAAGTGCGGCAACAGGTATCGACCGTGCAAGTTCGAACCGTGCCGGATCAGCGGAGCCCGCAGCGGCTGGTCCCAGAACCATGCGACCAGCGAGCGCACCAGCAGCGACTGCACCATCGCCATCCGCAGATGCGGCGGCATCTCGAAGCCGCGCAGCTCCAGCAGACCCAGCCGACCGCGCGGGCTGTCCGGGCTGTAGAGCTTGTCGATGCAGAACTCGGCGCGATGCGTATTGCCGGTGATGTCGGTGAGCAGATGGCGCAGCGCGCGGTCGGTCACCCAGGGTTGTGGCCGGCCCTGCTTGGAAGACGAAGTGAGCCGGGCGATCTCGGCGAACGCGATCTCGAGTTCGTAGAGCGCGTCGGCGCGGCCCTCGTCCACCCGGGGCGCCTGCGAGGTGGTGCCGACGAACCGCCCGGCGAACAGATAAGACAGCGATGGGTGGCGCTGCCAATAGGTCAGCAGCGATACCAGCAGGTCGGGGCGGCGCAGCAGTGGTGAGTCCTTCGGCGCGATGCCGCCCAGGGTGATGTGGTTACCGCCGCCGGTGCCGCCGTGGGTGCCGTCGACGTCGAACGACTCCGTCGACAACCGAGCGAGCCGTGCCAGGCCGTACAGGGTCTCCAGCTGCTGGCACTGCTCGGCGAAACTGGCGGTGGGCGCGATGTTCACCTCGATCACCCCCGGGTCGGGGGTGATCGTCGTGGACTTCAGCCGTGGGTCCGGCGGCGGTTCGTAGCCCTCGATCACGACCGGGCGGCCGACCTTCGCGGCCGCGGCCTCAACCCGGGCGATGAGGTCGACGAAGTGCTCCAGCGCCTCGGCGGGCGGCATGAAGACATAGAGCAGCCCGTCGCGCACCTCGGCGACCATCGCGGTGATCGGCGCGGTCGCCGAGTCATCCAGATCCTCCAGCAGCGTCTCCCCGTCGGACAGGCTCAATGCGTCGTCAACGGCGGTCGGGTCGGCGACCACCGACGGCCGCGGCGGCTTCCAGCTGATCGCATCCAGCGGCAGCCGCAGACCCGCCGGCGAATCCCCGTCCAGCAGCACGATGCGGCCGCGGCGCAGCTGCCAGTCGGCGCTGGCCCAGCCGAGGTCGTCGTCCCGGCGGTGCAGCGGCAGCACGAACGCCGCCGCAGCCGCGGTGGATTCGTCCAGGCGGGCCAGCAGTGCGGCGCGGCCCTCGGCGGTGTCGCCCACGTCGGGGCCCAGGTCGTCGGCCGGTGCCACCGGATCGCCCTCGGGCTGCCGGACTTTGGCCGCCAGCCGGGACAGCGGGTCCTCGTAGGCCGCCCGCACCTGTGCCAGCGGCAGTCCCAAACCGTCGGCGATGCCGGCGAGCAGCCTGTAGGCCGTCTCGGGGTCTGCGGGCGGGCTGATGGAGTCGGTACCCCAGGGGTCGGCCAGCAGCGCGTCGTCGGTCCACAGCGGCTGCCCGTCGGCGCGCCAGTACAGCGCAATCTGCCAGCGCGGCAACGGTTCGCCGGGATACCACCTACCCTGGCCGCGCTGGATCAGCCCCTGCGGCGCCCACGCCGACTTGAGCCGGGCGGCCAGGTCGGACGCCCGCCGCCGCTTGTCCGGGCCGTCGGCGGCGGTGGTCCACTCCTCGTCAACCAGGTTGTCCACCGACACGAACGTGGGCTCGCCGCCGATGGTGAGCCGGACATCGCCGGCGGCAAGCCGCTCGTCGACCTGCCGGCCGACCGCACAGATCGTCTGCCAGGCCTCGTCGGTGTAGGGCAGCGTGACACGCGGGTCTTCGTGGATGCGGGTGACAGTGTTGGAGAACTCCAGCACCGATTCGCAAGGGTCGGTGCCGCCGCTGATCGGAGCCGCGGTGGACGGGTGTGGCGTAGCCGCCAGCGGGATGTGACCCTCGCCGGCGAACAACCCCGACGTCGGGTCCAGCCCGATCCAGCCCGCGCCGGGGATGTACACCTCGGCCCACGCGTGCAGGTCGGTGAAGTCGGCGGCCGGCCCGGACGGCCCGTCGATTGCTTCGACGTCGGACGCCAGCTGTACCAGGTAGCCGGACACGAAACGGGCGGCCAACCCGAACTGGCGCAGGATCGACACCAACAGCCACGCCGAGTCGCGACAGGAGCCGATACCGGTCCGCAGCGTCACGTCCGGCGTCTGCACCCCGGGTTCCATCCGCAGGCTGTAGCCGACGTCGGCGTTGATCGCCTGGTTGAGCGCGACCAGGACGTCGATGGTGCGGGTGCCTTCCCGGACGCGGAAGTCTCGCACCCACTCGGTTACCAGTTCGCCGGGCCCGGAACCGTCGCCGTATTCGTCGATCGGGCGCAGGTATGGCTCGAGGTCGTCGGCCAGCGCCTTGGGATAGGTCAGGCCGCCGGCGGGCGCTAACGGCCACCTCTCGGCCCAGTCCTCGATGAAGAAGTCGAACGGGTTGATCACCTTGAGGTCGGCGATGAGCCCGGCGGTGATGGTCAGCTGGCTGGTGGGATTGGGAAACACCAGCCGGGCAAGGAAATTGCCCAATGCATCCTGTTGCCAGTTGATGAAGTGGTCGGCCGGCTCGATCCGCAGCGAGTAGGCCTCGATGGGTGTGCGTGAGTGGGGCGCCGGGCGCAACCGCACGACGTGCGGATACACCCGGACCGGCCGGTCAAAGGTGTAGCTGGTGCGATGCTCCAGCGCAACTTTGATGGTCATAACCGCTGATCCCATCACAACAGCCAGCAGGATGCAGCGCGGCCCGATTCGACCGACCCGAGTGGCGTAACCGGGTTTTGCGGGTTTGCGTTCCTAGGATCGCTCGGGTGGATGATCGTTACGGTTCGGACGTGCTGGCCCGCGACCCGCACAGCGGGCGGAAGGTCCGGTCGGCTGAATTGCCAATAGAGCTCGGCATGGTCGTCGAGGATGCGCAGACGGGCTACGTCGGCGCGGTGGTGCGGGTCGAGTACGGCCGGATGGAGCTCGAGGACCGGCACGGCCACAGCAAGCCGTTCCCGATCGGACCGGGCTACCTGGTCGACGGCAAACCGGTGATCCTGACCGCGCCGCGACGCGCAGCACCCAGCGCCGTCACCCGCACGGCGTCGGGCTCGGTGGCGGTGACCGGAACCCGTGCCCGGGCAGCCCGGTCCGGGCGGATCTACGTGGAGGGCCGCCACGACGCGGAGCTCGTCGAGCAGGTGTGGGGCGATGACCTCCGGGTCGAGGGTGTGGTGGTCGAATATCTCGGGGGCGTCGACGATCTCGTCGATGTCGTCGAGCAATTCCGGCCGGACCCCACCCGGCGGCTCGGCGTGCTCGTCGACCACCTGGTGCCCGGTTCCAAGGAAGCGCGGCTGGCCGACGGGGTGCGACGGGGCCCGGGCGGCGCACACACGCTGGTGGTCGGGCATCCGTTCGTCGACATCTGGCAAGCCGTCAAACCGGCCCGGTTGGGACTCGCGGAGTGGCCGGTGATACCGCGTGGAATCGAGTGGAAGCACGGAATATGTCAGGCGCTGGGCTGGCCGCACGCCGGCCAAACCGACATCGCCGCGGCATGGCGTCGCATCCGCAGCCGGGTGCGCGACTGGACCGATCTGGACGCAGCACTGATCGGCAGGGTGGAGGAGCTGATCGACTTCGTCACCCAGCCGTGACCAGCGTCGCGGTCAGGGGGTCAGCGCCGCGATCGGGCCGTGGGAGAGCCGACGGTAGGTGTAAACCTGGATCAGCAGCGCCAGCGGGATGCCCACCAGGATGCCGACGCCGCAGGCCAAAAAGCCGAGCACCACCAGGAGGGCTTGCACCAGGAAGGACAGCAGCGTGCTGCCGACGTTGGACCGGACCGTGCCGAAGCTGGCCTTGAGCGCATCGATCGGCGGCAGGCCGCGGTCTGTCGCGAACGCGATCGTGAACAACGCGAAGAACGTGAAAACGATGATCGCCACGGACGACAACAGCGCGAAGATGACGTTCGGCAGCAGCGACAGCAGATCCAGCGCCGCGGTGATCACGCTGAGCAGTGCGCCGGCCAGCACGACATGGCCGAAGTGGCGCGGCTTGAAGAACGATCCGACGCCCACCGGCCTGCCGTCGGCGAGGTCGAGCGCCCCGGACAGGAACGCGGCCTGCACGAAGATGCCGAACACGAACGACACAATCGACAGCACGAGTATGCCGGCGTCGCCCAAACCCGCCGCGAACGAGCCGCCGTAACCGCCCTGCACATTGGCGGTCTCGGCGTTGGCGCCGCCCATCAACACGAACACCAACCCGTGCACGACCAGCCCGATGAGGCCGAACACCAACATCGCCACGATCAATGGCACCGCGTTCTTGGTGAACTTGTTCCACGCCCACCTGAACGCCTCGCCGATGTCGAACGGCTGCCCGGCCGGGGGCGGATATCCCGGCGGCGGCCCGTAGCCAGGCTGCGGCGGCCCGTAGCCGGGCGGCGGCGGCCCGTAGCCCGGGGGCGGTGGTGGCGGCGTGCCATATGCCGGTTGGGGCGGGCCGTAGCCCGGTGGCGGTCCATAACCTGGTGGCGGCGGTCCCGGAGGCGGTCCGTAGCCGGGCGGTGGTCCTTGCGGCGGGCCGGGAGGGGGGCCGTAGCCCGGCGGCGGGTAGTCGCCGGGATTGGGGTTGCCGCCCCACGGTTCGGTCGGGCCGCCGGGGTGCTCTGGGGGTCGGCTCATAGCCGCTCCTGCCTCGTTGTGGAGTTGTGGAGGCCGCTGGCGCTGGGCCACTGTCCTCCGTGCTTCAGCGAACTTAGCAAGTATTCGGCGGCCTCGCTGCTACCCGACCGTGGTATGCCTGAAACCGTGTCCGACGGTCTGTTCGACGTCCCTGACGCGACCGGAGTGACCGCACGCGCGCAGGGCGGTTCGGCCGCTGCGCCGTTGGCCGTGCGAATGCGGCCGGCCAGTCTCGAGGAGGTGGTCGGACAAGACCACCTGTTGCAACCCGGCTCGCCGTTGCGGCGTCTGGTCGAGGGCTCGGGTGTGGCGTCGGTCATCCTCTACGGTCCACCCGGAAGCGGCAAGACCACGCTGGCCGCCCTGATCTCGCAAGCCACCGGCCGGCGTTTCGAGGCGCTGTCGGCATTGTCGGCGGGGGTCAAGGAAGTCCGTGCGGTGATCGATGTCGCTCGTCGTGCTGCCGCCCACGGCGAACAGACCGTGCTGTTCATCGACGAGGTCCACCGGTTCTCCAAAACCCAGCAGGACGCGCTGCTGTCCGCTGTGGAGAACCGGGTGGTGCTGTTGGTGGCCGCTACTACCGAGAATCCGTCGTTCTCCGTCGTCGCGCCGCTGCTCTCGCGATCGTTGATCTTGCAGCTGCGGCCACTGAGCGCCGACGACATCCGCACCGTGTTGCAGCGTGCGATCGACGATCCGCGGGGGCTGAACGGGCAAGCCGTGCAGCCTGCGGCCGTCGACCTGCTCGTGCAGCTGGGAGCCGGGGATGCCCGCCGTGCGCTGACCGCGTTGGAGGTCGCGGCCGAGGCGGGGGAGCAGGTCAGCGTCGAGGCCATCGAACAGTCGCTGGACAAGGCCGCCGTCCGCTACGACCGCGACGGCGACCAGCACTACGACGTGATCAGTGCGTTCATCAAGTCGGTGCGGGGTTCCGACGTCGACGCCGCGTTGCATTACCTGGCCAGGATGCTGATCGCGGGTGAGGATCCACGATTCATCGCACGGCGACTGATGATCCTGGCCAGCGAGGACGTCGGCATGGCCGACCCGACCGCGTTGCAGACCGCTGTCGCCGCGGCGCAGACCGTGCAACTGATCGGCCTGCCTGAAGCCCAGCTGACGCTGGCGCACGCCACCGTGCACCTGGCCACCGCGCCCAAGTCCAACGCCGTGACCGCCGCGCTGGGCGCGGCGATGGCCGACATCAAAGCGGGCAAGGCCGGGCTGGTGCCGCCGCATCTGCGCGACGGTCACTATTCGGGCGCGGCGGCGCTGGGCAATGCCCAGGGCTATAAATACTCTCACGATGACCCGGATGGTGTTGTGCCGCAACAGTATCCACCCGACGAGCTGGTCGGCGTGGATTACTACCGCCCCACCGGGCACGGCGCCGAGCGCGAGATTGCCGGCCGCCTTGACCGACTGCGGGCGATCATCCGGCGCAAGCGCGGCTAGCTGCGGCTGATCTCCGCCGTCACAGCAGCAAGGGGGGTGCGGTCAACTTTCGAGATGAAGACGCATGCGATCTCAAGCGCGGACGAACTCGTGAGTGATATCGCCCGTGCCTGCAAAACTGCACGAGGATAGGCCTGCTTTCGACGGCACGACGCGGGCGCCGAGATCGACGTCAGCGCAGAAAACTTCGCGAAAATCGGCTCTAACGTCGATTTCGGCGTGACCGCCGAACCGCTAAACCCGCTCGGGCACCCGCAGGTGGGCGATCGCCAGTTCGAACTCGCCGACGTCGAACTGGTCGGCGCCGAGGTCGCGAAGCCGAGCGGTACGTAGCGAGCGGGCACGCTCTTCGTTGCGTTGCATGGCCTCCATGCTGTCGAACGTCGACGACGACACCGCCCGCCAGGACGTGCGGTCGATCATCAGGCTCGCGCTGCAGAAGCCGTCGAGCTCCTCGATCGCGGGCAGCACCGACTCCCGGTAGAACTCGATGGCCCGGTCGAACTGGTCGGGTCGCACCGTGAGCCAGGTGGCCCGCACGCCGGCGCCCGGGCCGGACGGGTGGTCACGGTGCAGCACCGCGATCTCCCATTCCTCGACCGTCGGGCTGCCGCCGAAGGTCTGTGCGGCCTGATCGCGAACCGGCCGTATCCCACGGGCGCTCGCGCGCATCGCCTGTTCGTTCTCCCATGAGCTGGTCACGATGCAACGACCAGAGCCGCGGTCGACCAACAACGACATGCCTAGGCATCCGTCGACCTTTTCAAGCGCGGGCATGACGACGTCGCGAACGTGCGCGATTCCGGCATCGATTGACGACGGTTGGGCTTCGATAGTGGTTGAGCGCGCGTACATGGCCCTCCTCGCTCGGAGGCGGCGCCCCGGTGGCGCCACCGGGTTCACTAACCACCTTCCTCTGGCGGATTGCCTATGGCAATGGGCAAAGCCGGTGCCTATGTTCGGGATTGGCACAAGCAAGTACCGGCCGACAGCCGCTCGCTCGGTTCGGCCAGTCTCCCCCTAATCCTCGATCAGACCAGCTCGGGTGCCCGCAAATGGGCCAGCCGGAGCTCGAACTCGCAATCGTCGAGTTCGTCGGCGCCCGCTTCCCGCGTCTTCTCTTGCTTGAGGGCCGTTCCCCGCTCCCTGCTGCGCTCCATCGCCTCGAGACTGTCGAAGGATGCACAGGACACCGCGCGTCCGGATGCACGATCGACCAGCAGGCTCGCGCTGCAGAAGCCATCGAGTGCCTCGAGGTCGGGCAGCACGGATCTCTTGTAGAACTCGATGCCCTGGTCAACTTGATCTGGCGGCAGCTTCACCCACGTCGCGCGAGCGCAGGCGCCCTCACCTGAGCGGTGATCGCGGTGCAGCACGGCGATTTCCCATTCTTCGACCGTGGGGCTGCCGATGATGCTGAACGCCTGCGCCGCTTGCTCGCGAACCGGGCGGGTCTGCTCGGCGCTGGCATGCATCGCCTCTTGGCTTTCCCACGAGGTGGTCAGGATGCACCGGCCGCTCTGCGGGTCAGCCAACAACGACAGGCCGACACAGCCGTCGACCTCCTGAAGTCTTGGCATGACCGCGTCGCGAATATGCGCAACTCCCGAATCGACGGACGATGGTTGCGCCTGGATAGTGGTAGAGCGCGCGTACACGATCCACCCCTTTCCTCTCGGGGCAGCGCCCCGGTGGCGCCACCGGTTCAATCAACACCTTCCTCCGCTGGATTCGCCATGACAATGGGCAAATCCGTAGGCTGGACCAATGAATACCGATGTGCTGGATGTGGACACCGCGCGTCGCCGTATCGTCGATTTGACCGAGTCAGTTCGCGCGTTTTGCTTCCCGCGCGGCGACGGGCTCTGCAACGTCTTCGTCCCGCACGCGACCGCGGGGGTGGCGATCATCGAGACCGGCGCCGGCTCCGACGACGACCTTGTCGACACGCTGGAACGGCTGTTGCCGCGCGATGACCGCTATCGGCACGCGCATGGGTCGCACGGCCACGGCGCCGATCATGTGCTGCCGGCCATCGTGGCGCCGTCGATCACGGTGCCGGTACAAGCCGGTGAACTGCTGCTGGGTACCTGGCAAAGTGTGGTGCTGGTCGACCTCAACCGGGACAATCCGCGGCGCTTGGTGCGGTTGAGCTTTCTCCAAGGGTGAACCGGCGGTCCGGGCGACCGGACCGGTACTGTAATGCGGTCGAAATAGGCTGCTTAATAGGCTGGAACGTGGCTGGACGGACCAGCGTCAAGAGGAAGCGAAAAAGTTGCAGACACACGAGATCAGGAAGAGGTTCCTCGATCATTTCGTGAAGGCGGGTCACACCGAGGTGCCAAGCGCATCGGTGATCCTCGACGATCCCAACCTGCTGTTCGTCAACGCCGGCATGGTCCAGTTCGTGCCGTTCTTTCTGGGCCAGCGCACCCCGCCGCACAAGACGGCCACCAGCATCCAGAAATGCATTCGTACGCCGGATATCGACGAAGTCGGGATCACCACCCGGCACAACACGTTTTTTCAGATGGCCGGCAATTTCTCGTTCGGCGACTATTTCAAGCGCGGCGCTATCGAATTGGCCTGGACGCTGCTGACCAACTCCGTTGCCGAGGGTGGTTACGGATTTGATCCCGAAAAACTCTGGGCCACAGTTTATTTGGATGACGACGAAGCAGCGCGGCTGTGGGAGAAAATTGCTGGTCTGCCGTCCGAGCGGATCCAGCGCCGTGGCATGGCCGACAACTACTGGTCGATGGGCATTCCCGGGCCGTGCGGACCGTCGTCGGAGATCTACTACGACCGCGGCCCGGAGTACGGTCCCGAGGGCGGCCCGCTGGCCAGCGAAGAGCGTTACATCGAGATCTGGAATCTCGTGTTCATGCAGAACGAGCGCGGCGAAGGTAGCAGCAAAGAGGACTACGAAATCCTCGGGCCGTTGCCGCGCAAGAACATCGACACCGGCATGGGCGTCGAGCGGGTCGCGGTGCTGCTGCAGGGCGTGCACAACGTCTACGAGACCGACCTGCTGCGTCCGGTCATCGACATGGTGGCCGCGCGTGCACCCCGCCCTTACGACGTCGGCCATCACGACGACGATGTCCGCTACCGCATCATCGCCGACCACAGCCGCACCGCGGCGATTCTGATCGGCGACGGCGTCAGTCCCGGCAATGACGGGCGTGGCTACGTGCTGCGCCGGCTGCTGCGCCGGGTGATCCGCTCGGCCAAGCTGCTGGGCATCGAAGACCCGATCGTCGGCGACCTGATGGCCACCGTGCGTGACGCGATGGGCCCGTCGTATCCCGAACTCGTCGCCGACTTCGACCGGATCCGGCGCATCGCGGTGGCCGAGGAGACCGCGTTCAACCGCACCCTGCAATCCGGTTCACGGCTGTTCGACGAGGTGGCCGGCACCACCAAGGCCTCCGGCGCCGGAGTGGTGTCCGGATCGGATGCGTTCACGCTGCACGACACCTACGGATTCCCGATCGAGCTCACCCTGGAGATGGCCGCCGAGGCCGGCCTGCAGGTCGACCAGACCGGATTCCACGAGCTGATGTTGCAGCAGCGCCAGCGCGCCAAGGCCGACGCTGCCGCGCGCAAGCACGCCCACACCGACCTGACGGCGTACCGGGAGCTGGTGGACGCCGGCCCCACCGAGTTCACTGGTTTCGACGAGTTGACCTCGCAGGCCCGGATTTTGGGGATCTTCGTCGACGGCAAGCGGGTGCCGGTGATCGCGCACGGCGCACACGGCGACGCCGCCATCGCCGACCGGGTGGAACTGGTGCTGGACCGTACGCCGCTCTACGCCGAGTCGGGCGGACAGCTCGCCGACGTGGGCACCATCACCGGCACCGGCGCGGGCGAAAGCGCCCGGGCCGCGGTGACCGACGTGCAGAAGATCGCCAAAACCCTGTGGGTGCATCGGGTCAACGTGGAGTCCGGGGAATTCGTCGAGGGTGACACCGTCCTCGCGGCGGCGGACCCGGGCTGGCGTAAAGGCGCCACGCAGGGCCATTCGGGCACCCACATGGTGCACGCAGCACTACGACAAGTGCTGGGGCCCAACGCTGTTCAGGCCGGCTCGCTGAACCGGCCGGGCTACCTGCGGTTCGACTTCAACTGGCAGGGGCCGCTGACCGACGAGCAGCGCACCCAGATCGAAGAAGTCACCAACGAGGCCGTGCAGGCTGACTTCGAGGTACACACCTTCACCGAGCAGCTCGAGAAGGCCAAAGCGATGGGCGCGATCGCGCTGTTCGGCGAGGCCTACCCCGACCAGGTGCGGGTAGTCGAGATCGGCGGCCCGTTCTCCCTGGAGTTGTGCGGTGGCACGCACGTGCACAACTCCGCCCAGATCGGCCCGGTGACGATCCTGGGCGAATCGTCCATCGGCTCCGGCGTGCGCCGGGTGGAGGCCTATGTCGGGCTGGAGTCGTTTAGGCACCTGGCCAAGGAGCGCGCGCTGATGGCCGGGCTGGCGTCGTCGCTGAAGGTGCCCTCCGAGCAGGTGCCCGCCCGGGTGGCGAACCTGGTCGAGCGGCTCAAAGCCGCGGAGAAGGAACTCGAACGCAGCCGGCTGGCGGGGGCGCGGGCCGCCGCGGTCAATGCCGCGGCCGGCGCGCAGCGCATCGGTAACGTCCGGCTGGTGACGCAGCGGATGTCGGCCGGGATGACCGCCGCCGACCTGCGCTCGCTGGTCGGCGACATCCGCGGCAAGCTCGGCAGCGATCCGGCGGTCGTCGCGCTGATCGCCGAGGGTGAAGGCGGCAGCGTGCCCTACGCGGTCGCCGCCAACCCGGCCGCCCAAGACCTGGGCCTGAAGGCGAACGACTTGGTCAAGCACCTCGCGGGAGCCGTCGACGGCCGGGGCGGCGGCAAGGCCGACCTCGCGCAGGGCTCCGGTAAGGACCCGTCGGGTATCGAGGCCGCACTCGCAGCGCTCCGAACAGAGATAGCGCGGGTCAGCTGAGTGGACTCCGCACACCGCATGCCGGATCGGCCCGGCGGGGACGATCCCGGACCCGGACGGCGGCTCGGCATCGATGTCGGCAGCGTGCGCATCGGTGTGGCCTGCAGCGACCCGGACGGCATCCTGGCCACGCCGGTGGAAACCGTCCGCCGCGACCCGTCCGGCAAGCATCTTCGACGGCTGGCCGAGCTGGTCACCGAGTTGCAGGCGGTCGAGGTTGTGGTTGGGCTGCCGCGCACCCTGGCCGACCGCACCGGCCCGTCGGCCCGCGACGCGATCGAGCAGGCCGACCTGCTGGCCGGCCGGATCGCGCCGATTCCGGTGCGGCTGGCCGACGAGCGGCTGACGACCGTCACCGCGCAGCGATCGCTGCGCCAGGCAGGAATGCGAGCCAAGGGTCAGCGTAGGGTCATCGACCAGGCGGCGGCGGTGGCAATCCTGCAGGGTTGGCTCGACGAGCGCCGTGCCATGTCGCCCGGGGAGGTCAACGGTGTCTGACACCCAGCGGCGCGCCCAACCCCGTGGCGATCGCCAGCGCGCCCAACCCGTGGCGGTCGGGCCGCCGCGTCGCGGGCACTCGCGCGCCGAGCGGCTTCGCGCCGAGCGCGGGCGCCGTCGCCGGCGCGTCGGGCTCGGATTCGCGGTCGGTCTGCTCGTCGTGGTGATCGTGGCGGCCGTGTTCCTCGGCTCCAAACTGTGGCACAGCTTCGGTCCGCAGAATGACTACACCGGCAGCGGCAAAAAGGATCTGGTGATCCAGGTGCACGCCGGCGACTCGACCACAGCGATCGGTGAGACGCTGCACAACCACGATGTCGTCCGCACTGTCAAAGCGTTCCTCGAGGCCGCCGAAGGCAACGACGCGATCTCGTCGATCCAGCCCGGCTACTACCGGATGCGCACCGAAATACCGGCGTCGTCGGCCGTGAAGCGGCTCGCCGATCCCTCAAGTCGGGTGGGCAAGCTGGTCATCCCCGAGGGGCAGCAACTCGACGACACCACCGACGTCAAAACCAACGCCGTGACGCCCGGCATCTTCACGATGATCTCCAAAGCCAGCTGCGTCGACCTGGACGGGGACAAGCATTGCGTCTCGGCGGACGACCTGCGGGTGGCGGCCGAAAAAACACCCCTGCCCTCGTTGTCGGTGCCGGCTTGGGCGATCGAGCCGGTCAGCCGGATGGGCGCCGACCACCGCCGGCTCGAAGGCCTGATCGCGCCGGGCACGTTCAACGTCAACCCGTCGGGCTCGCCTCAGACAATTCTGGAGAAGCTGATCGCCGCGAGCACGGGGCAATACGTGAAATCGGGTCTGCTGGACACCGCCACCGCGATGAACATGTCGCCGTACAACGTATTGGTGGTCGCCTCGCTGGTTCAGCGGGAGGCCAAACCCCAGGACTTCCCGAAGGTAGCGCGGGTCATCTACAACCGGCTGGCCGAACACCGCACGTTGGAATTCGACTCGACGGTGAACTATCCGCTGGACCGCCGCGAAGTAGCCACCACCGACGCCGACCGTGCGCAGCAAACACCTTGGAATACTTACGTTTCCGACGGACTGCCGGCCACGCCGATATGCTCGCCGGGCGCTGAGGCGCTCAAAGCCGCCGAGCATCCCGAGCCCGGTGACTGGCTGTACTTCGTCACCATCGACGCGCAGGGCACGACGTTGTTCACCCGCGACTACCAACAGCATCTGGCGAACATCGAGCTGGCCAAACGCAACGGTGTCCTCGACAGCGCCCGGTAGACGAGCAGGCGTGCTCGGCTCGCCGATCGCGCATTCACGTTCCCCGCAGCTGCATCTGGCCGCTTACCGCGCGCTGGGGTTGGCCGACTGGACCTACGAGCGGATCGAATGCGGCGCCGAAGAATTGCCCGGTGTGGTCGGCGGGTTCGGGCCGGAGTGGGTCGGGGTCTCGGTGACGATGCCGGGGAAGTTCGCCGCGCTGCGGTTCGCCGACGAGCACACCGACCGGGCCGCGCTGGTCGGGTCGGCCAACACCCTGCTCCGAACGCCGCACGGTTGGCGCGCCGACAACACCGACGTCGACGGTGTCGCGGGGGCGTTGGGCGCAGCAGGCTCAGCGTCGGGCCGGGCGGTGGTGTCGGGGTCCGGGGGGACCGCACCGGCGGTGATCGTGGCGTTGGCCGAGTTGGGCGTCGGCGATATCACCGTGGTGGCCCGCAACCCGGACAAGGCCGCCGGGTTGGTGGAACTGGCTGCTCGGGTGGGTGCTGCGGCCCGATTCTGCGAGCTGGACAGCGGTGCGGTTGCCGACGCGGTGACGGCCGCGGGCCTGCTGGTCAGCACGCTTCCGGCCGAGGTGGCGGGGCGCTATGCGGAGGTCTTCGCGGCTGCGCCGGTGCTGCTGGACGCCATCTACGACCCGTGGCCCACGCCGCTGGCCGCGGCGGTGACGGCGGCGGGCGGCCAGGTGATCAGCGGCCTGCAGATGTTGCTACACCAGGCGTTCGCGCAGGTCGAACAATTCACAGGGCTGCCTGCGCCGCGAGAGGCGATGATCGCCGCGTTGGATTAGCCTGCCGCGCATGCTGATCGGCGCCGCGTTGCTGTGGATGGTGGCGCTGACCGGCTACGACGTCCGCCAACGCCGGTTGCCCAACTGGCTGACGCTGCCCGGGTTCGCGGTGATCATGCTGGTGGCGGCCGGAATGGGCCGCGGCCCGGCCGCTGGCTTGGGGGCGGGGCTGCTCGGCGCGGTGTATCTGTTGGTCCATGCCGCAGCCCCGGCGGCGATGGGCGCCGGCGATGTGAAGCTGGCGCTCGGGCTGGGCGCGCTGACCGGCTGCTTCGGCGGCGACGTGTGGGTGCTCGCGGCGATCGGCGCGCCGCTGCTGACCGCGGTGATCGAGATAGTGGCCCGGTTCGGCTGGTCGGCGACGACCGTGCCGCACGGCCCGTCGATGTGCGCGGCCAGCGCGGCGGCGCTGGGACTGGCGCAGTGGTGACCGGCGCGTCAGGGCTGCGAGCGCAATGTCGCCGATTTGGTGTCAGCGGGATTTGCGCCTCCCAGATACGATCAATTGCACTGTGCCTGTCTGAGGAGGTTGCTCGTGGTGTTTGGGATGGTGCCGGCGGCGGTGGGTGTGTCGGCGGCGACCGAGGCGGGGTTGGCGGCGGAGTCGGCGGGGGTGGCTTCGGGGGTGGCGGGGGCGTTGGTGCCGGCGCCGATGGCGTTGGATGCCGATTCGGTGAAGTTCTCGGCGTTGGTGGCCGCGGCGGGCCAGCAGCATGTGGCGATGGGTGTGCAGCACGCGACCCAGCGGGGGTTGTATTCGGGGGCGCAGCTCTCGGCGATGTTGGATGCGGTGGCCACCGAGGCGCTGCGGGCGGCGGCTGCCAGCATTTAGCGCTGCTGGGGGCGGCGAGTTTATGGGTGTGCATCCGTGGCCGGCGATCGATCCGGCGAGCGCGTATATGACGATGACCGGCGGGGCCGGGGCGGCGCCGATGCATGTGGCCAGCGCGGCGATGTCGACGCTGGGCGGTGCTGTTGACTCGACGGTGTCGGCTTCGGGGGTCAACACCGCGGCGACGGCGGCGAATTGGTCGGGGTTGGGGGGGAGCGCGTCGGCGGCGTCGGTGAACACGTTGAATACCGATCAGTCGGTGTATGGGCAGTTGTCGTTGGTCAAGGCGCAGCTGTTGCAGGCGGCCGGGGAGTTGCACACGATGACACCGCCGCGGATGGTCACCCATGTGCAGGCCAACGCCAATCGTGGTGAGTATTTGGTGGATAACGCGATCAATCCGTTGGTGTGGGGGGCGTTGACGCCGCGGTTGATTGATTTGGATACCGAGTATTTCGGCTACATGTGGCCCAACAACGCCTCGGCGGGGCTCAGTTACGGGGCGGGCCTGGATGCGTTGGGGTTGGCGTTGTCATCGTTGTCGGCGTTGCCGTCGCTGGCCGGGGGGTCGGTGGCCGCCCCGGGGTTGGCGGCAGCCGATGTGGCCGCCAACGCCGGGATCACGATGGCCTCCGCGACGATGAGTGCGACCGAGCAGGCCGCCACCGCGACGATCTCCCCAGCCACCTCGGCGGGTTCGCAGGGCTCGGGGTTGTTGGGTCAGGAGCCGCTGTCGGCGCCGTCGACTCCGACGAGCACGCCGACGGTCTCGCCGATGGCCAACGTGACCAGCCACGCCTTGCCTTCGCCGGCGTTGTCGCAGGCCCAAGCCCCGGCGATGGGCATGTTTGCGCCGCCGTCGGCCGCGGTCATCAACCCGTCGGCCCCCACACCGCCCGTGCAGACCCTGTCGCCGAGCACCGGCGGCGCCCCGGGCGTGGCGTCACCGGGGGTGACTAGCTTCGTCAAACCCGTCGAACCGTTCACGCCCCCACCGATGTCCTCTGGCGGGCAGGCCGCCGGCCTGAGCCCGGGCATGCTCAACGCCTCGGCGCTGCGCGGCCCCGTCACCACCGCCCCCGTCGGCACCACCGCGCTGACCCAACCTCTCGTCAACACCGGCAGCCTGGCCACCGCCACCGCCACTCAACCCCTGGCCTACGTACCCCCCGACCACCCCCTACCTCCTGCGCCGCTCACGCCGCCGCAACCACCGCTGCTCAGCCCGGGCGACACCGCCCAGAGCCTGACTCCGCCTCCCCAACCGCAGCAAGCACCACCTCCGCCGCCGCACACCCCACCACAGCCTCAACAGCAGCAACCGGAGCCCCAGCCACAACCGCAGCCGCAGGCCCAGCCGGACCCGCAGCCGCAGCCCAATCCCACTTTCGGTGCCGCGCCCAATCAAGGTGTGCACAACCTCAGCGGCGATCTCAAAGACTCCCCGGGCGCGCAGGCGCTGTCAGTGCAGAACAACGCGGACGTCCACAAAATCGTTGATCCGCTCCCACCCGGAGAGCACCAAGGCGTCAAGGTGCTCCCGACGCCTCAGCAAATCGAGGATCTTTACAACCAGCTCACCCAAAATGCCACTCCGCTCCCACCCGGCACCTACGGCAAAGGTTTGGGCAAGTGGGCAACGCTCCCGGATGGAACCCGGATTGGCTATCGACCGGACAGCAAGTGGGGCGGCCCGACGGTCGAAATTTGGGATCCGGGCGATTCGATTCCGAGTGTTTCCGTTCATCTGCCGGAGCGGTCGACACCAGAGCCGCAGCCAGCTCCAGAACCGGCGCCGCAGCCTCATCCCGTCCAGCCGCCGGTAACACAAACACCCGCACCGCACACTGACGAACCCGTGCACGACGACTCGGGCCATCCTTCGATCCACGTGGACCCTCCGCCACCGGGCGTATGGGCGACAATTGTCGGCATACTCGGCGTCATAGGTGGAGTCATCGGCGGCATCGGCGAATTCGCACGATGACACTCGAGGTGAACGATCGACTTTCGACTGAACGGCGACGACTCGCTGCTTTGTCGTCTGTTGCCGCCGCGATCGCCAGCGAAGTCGGCGAGCTGATGCTGCTTCGGGCCGAGAGAACTCCCCGTTGGCTGACAAGCCTGGGCGTTCCGCCAGGCTGGGAGATCCGGCATCTGGTGGACCGCACGGTCGAACCGTCGCGAATCGCGGGATATGGCCGACGACCCGACGGCGGCTGGGATGGCAGCGAAACGATAAGCGTGTTTGGGTTCACCGGAATCCCGTCCGAGCACGTGGTGCGTAACAACGCCGACTGCACACTGCGCGACCTCGCTGCCGTCGACATCATCACCCAGGCCGTCGACACGCCAGCGCCGGCCACCGCGATAGCGATGCGCAGCAGTGGATACTTCGACGTTGCCGGGCTGCGGTTATGGGCGCAGTACAGCACCTATGTCATCGGCTCCGAGACGCCGGGTGAAGGCCGGTTGATCGAGCATGCGGTGTTCATCGAGTCAGGGTCTCAAGCGCGGTTGAGCGGCGACGTCGCCGAACTCACGCAAGCGGTTCACCAAGCGTTTGCCGCTCTTGCCGCGAAAGGCTGACCTGCTCAACTGCCCTACGCCGAACCTCCGCTAGCTTCAATGGCTTTCGCGGCCTTCAACCCTGCCTCGGTGGGATCTAGCCAGCAATAAAACCACCACTCCGGGTCGTCATCGAATTGGTTCACATACACGTCGCGAATCCGCTGAATGGACTCATCGAGCGGGGCATCCCAAGCGCCAAACCGGTGGTTTGGGGTTGCCAGATCGCCCAATTCGAACAGGCCATCGCTCACCAGAGAGCGGATCAGGTCGAGGACTTTGTCCTGGATGACCGATAACGGCTCGCCTGGGTTTTCCTGTTCAACGGCCCCATGGACCGACGAGAGAGCTACCCAGTCGATGAGACCGCGCAGCAGGACTTCGTCACGCGCGGACATCACAACCCCTCGTCTGTGTCGGCATCATCGACCAATCGTACCCAGATTGACGCGTGCGAGGCCGAGGCAAGACGGGGAATCTAGGTCCTCGGCTCTGCTCTGCTGTGCTGTGCCGAACTTGGCTTGCGGCAAGGGCGTTAGCGGCCACCCGCCCGCTTCTGCGACGGATTGCCGCCCCGTTTCGGTGGACTCCAACCAGCAAACAAACCACCACGCACCGAAGGTGGCCGTCGATTGGGTTCGCTCTATCAGCCGGGGACAGCTCGGCTCCACACCCGGTGTTCCTCGAGGCCGTTGATGAGCGATTCCACGACGCTCGACGCGTCTGACTCGGCGAAGATACCTTCGGCGTCAGATGAAACACCAGCTGCTGCAAGAAGATCGGCTCCCTGTGGCAACACACCGAGCGGCTTGAGATGACGGAACGCCTCGTCGACGATGATCCGCGCATTGGCTTCGGTGGGTGATCCCGCGACGAGGATGGCGTCGACCTCCACGGATCGCCGGGTGGAATAGGTGCGGGAGATCGGCAAACCCTCGCCGAGGGTTCCGCCATGCGGAGCGAAAACCAGGGGAACCAGCTTCGCCGCGGTGAATTTGGCGACCGACGCCGCCACGTCACCGATGTCGGAGTCCGTGTCGGTGAGGATGCCGACGCGGCGACCCGCGACCGGCCACCGTTGGCCGATTTGCGAAAGCGCCGGGCTGACTGCCGGCGCGGCGGGCGGCGTGGCCGGGACGGGTGGCTGCAAACCCAGTTTTGCGGCGACGGCGGAGCACAGGTCGGTGTCGACATTGGCCAGCACAGCAAGGGTGCGCTCCTTGATCGCCTCTTCGTAGCACTTACCCAACTCGAAGGCGTACGCACCGATCACGTGAGCTTGTTCGACCGGAGACAGGCTGCGGTAGAACAGCGTCACCTGGCTGAAGTGGTCGTCATAGCTGGCCGCAGCGGCGCGACGTTTCGCCGACGCGGGCAGCGGCACGGGAGCGTCGATGAAGGCCCCGACATCGGCTCCCGCCGTAAACGGGCATCCGCCGTCGAGGGAGTTGGGACGGTACGGCGCGACGC
>Ga0335075_10003752_pt1 | contig 23933 bp, 19 predicted proteins | sample Lox_Sample_24_FD_206723 | JGI IMG/M metagenome (GOLD analysis project Ga0335075, IMG submission 206723) | Soil microbial communities from Loxahatchee National Wildlife Refuge, Florida, United States - Lox_Sample_2.4 | ecosystem: Environmental > Terrestrial > Soil > Wetlands | place: USA...
GGGACCGTCTGATCCCGCGGCGCCCCGGGGCGAGACCGCCAAATAGGAAAATGGCAAAACGCGGGCGCCGCGGAATTGTACGAAGCTTTAATTCAGCTGGCGGCTGCTGATTACCGCGCAGACATTATCACGTCCACTACGCGCGGTAAGCAATCGGACCGGTCACGACGTCCGGCCGCCAGCTCACCCTGCTGGCAGGCCGTGACAATGGCCAGCCCCTTGCGGGCCGAATCGGCACATAGTACCTTGTCGCCTGAATGGTCATTCGTGCCCCAGGGGAGAAATATGAGGCTTTTCCGAACCAGTCTGGTCGCGCTCTCAGCCGCTGCGGTCGGCGGCGCATTAGCATTTTCGGTCGCCGCAGCGCCGGGGGCGGCCCCGGCCGCGCGGCACGGCCACGCGCACCTCACGGCCAGCTTCCTTGCCGAGGCGCACGCAGCCTTTATCCAGGACTTCCGCAGGCCGGACACGGCGCTGTGGGTGCACGGGGCCGCGGCCGCGCCGAACGCGGCGGGCAACATCGCGAAGGTCAAGAGCTACAACTGGGCGGGCTACGCCGACATCTCGTCGACCAGCGGGAAGTTCACGAAGGTGAGCGGGTCCTGGAAGGTACCCAGGCTCACCTGCACGTCCGAGGACAGGATCACCGCGCAGTGGGTGGGCCTCGACGGCGCCACGACCACCACGGTGGAGCAGGACGGCACGGCTGAACAGTGCTTCGAGGGCAAGGCCCTGTACACAACCTGGTATGAGATGTACCCGGCTGGTTCGGTCACGGTCGGCTCGACCGTGGCTGCCGGGGACAGCATCAGCGCCTCGGTGACCCGCAGCGGCGCCAGCTACACGCTCAAGCTGACCGACTCCACCCACACGGCGAACGGCTTCACCAAGAAGGCCAGCTGCGCCACCACGACCTGCCTGGACGAGAGCGCGGAGTGGATCACCGAGCGCCCGGCCTACTCCAGCACCGGCATCGTTCCGGAGGCGCAGTTCCCCACGGCGACGTTCTCCGGTGCCTCGGAGACCGCCAGCGGCAAAACCGCCTCGATCTCCGGTTACTCGGGCACCGTCGACGACATCACCTGTCTCGACTCCACCGGCACCTACGACATCGTGACCACGTCCGGCCTGACCTCAACCGGCGCCGGCTTCACCAACACCTGGAAGAACAGCTTCTAGGCCGGCAGCGGCCTGCCGCGGCCCGCGACCACCGAGTGGGGTCGCGGGCCCCGGCGTTACGGCCGCCTGACGTCGACCAGCCGGAGCCCGGCAAGCCCCGCGGCGATGGCCGCTCGCACGGCCGGCCGGCTCTCGAGCCGCCAGTCGACGCCCGCCTTGTCGTAGTCGAACCAGACGAAACCGAGCACGTCAGACTGCTGCCGTACCCCGCTGACCAGGCTCTGCGCTGCGGCGGCCGCGCCGGCGCCGGTCTGCACCGAGGTCTCGGCGATGATGAACGGCTTATCGGTGAAGCCCCTGATCTCCTGCATGGTCGCGCCGTAGAGGCTGCCGAACGTCTCCGGGCCGGCGTTCGTGAAGTAGCCGGTGATCCCGACCCAGTCGACGTAGGCGTTCCCCGGGTAGTAGGCGCTCAGCTGAAGCTGCGGCTCAGCGGAGATCACGTTGGGGTTCCATACCCAGACCACGTTGCTGGCGCCCGCCGCGGCGAACAGGCGGTGGATCAGCCGCCAGGCGGCGACGAACTGGGCTGCGGTGGTGCCGGTGGTGCCCCACGGATACCAGTTGCCGTTCATCTCGTGCCCGAAGCTGATCGCGACCGGCAGGTTGAGCGCGCGCACCTCGCGCGCGAACCGGGTGATGTAGCCGTCGCTGCGGCCGTCGGCGATGGCCGCGACGCTGGTGTCGTACGGCTCCCAGACCATGTAGTAGAGCGCGCCGTACGACCAGGCGTTCATCACCGCGCGCGTGTCCAGCGGGTCGTTCCAGGACATGTACTCGCCGATCAGATTCGGCCGAATCCCCGCGCTGGCTGCGAACGAGCGCACCTGCCCGAGCGAGTCCGGGGCGCCCGGCGCCTGAACCCCGAGGAACTTCCCGGCCCGGGGATTGACCAGCCCGGAAACGTTGTAAGGGCGGGCGCTCGGCGCCGGGCTCGGCGACTCGGCTCCCGGCACGCCGTAAAGGGCCGACGGCCCGCAGGCGGCCAGCGCCGCTGCGAGCACGAGGCTGCCGAGGATCCAGACCTTTGGCAACCTCACCGTGACCTGCCTTGAGCTCCAGCTCACCTCGATGATTCCTGCATCATAGGTGGCCTCGGCGTTTGCCGGGGCGGCCGCGAATCACCCACGGTGTGTGACGACAGTCACCGTGCCGGGCTCGCACCTTGGACTAGCCAGATGAAGAACGCCGGCCAGCGCCAGGTGATCGCCAGGTGATCGCGCTACGGCGGGCCGGCTGAGCCAAGGAGAAAAGGCCGTGGCATACGGGCACGCCGAACGCAACCTTTGCCTCATCCGCCAGCTCGAAGCGGAGACCATGCATCTGCTCGAGGGGCTTGACGAGCTGGATCCAGAGGAATCAGCCTGGTTGCACGAGGTCACCGCCCCGGGCAAGCTGGCGGGGCGACAGCGCCGGCCGGTGACCGCGGTAGCGTCACGGTGCGGGCCTCGCCCCGGCTACATCGAGTGACGACGCAAAGGGGACGCCGCGTGCCAGAGCCGAACAGCCTGCCTCCGCCGACCCGCGAGGACTTTGAGCATCTCCTGGCGTTCCGGGTGAGCCTGCGCCGGTTTCAGCACTGGAGCGAGTCCCAGGCGCGCGCGGCAGGGCTCACCCATGTCCAGCACCAGCTCCTGGTCGCGATCAAGGGGCACCCGGGTGACATCCCCCCGGCCATCGGCGACATCGCCGGCTACCTCATGCTGCGCCACCACAGCGCGGTGGAACTGGTAGACCGCGCCGAGGCGGCCGGCCTGGTCCGGCGTTCCGCGGACCCCGACGATGCCAGGGTCGTCCGGGTTCGGCTCACCGCGCGCGGGGACCGGCTGGTCACCGAGCTCTCGCAGGCCCACATCGCCGAGCTGCACAACCTCGCCGGTGTCCTGAACGAGCTGACCGAGGGCAAGCCGCTCGCGGTTGACCGCTGAGGCCGTTATTCCTCGCCTTCGCCGCGGTCCCTGGGCTCTTCCGTGGGTATCCCGATCGCCCGGACGACCTCGCCGATCGTGCGGAATTCGCGGTGCGGCGGGAGGTTGCCGAGCGCGTCGAGGACGTCGTCGGTAGCGCCGGCCCGGCGTACGTATCCGAGGATCTTGTCGCGGTCGGCTGGCAGCTTCCCTGGCGGCAGGTAGATCGCGATGTCCGACCGCCGGTCGACGTCCGCGTGCGTCATGCCCGCCGGCGTTCCCGGCGTTTCCGCCTCTGGCAGCTGGTAGAACTCTTCGTCAAAAGGCTCGGTCTGACGCCATTCCTGGAGGTGCGGCTCGCCGGCGTGCCCGATGTCGTGCGTCTCCCGCTCCATCTGGTCGTCTTTCCACGGGCCGTGTTTGGAGCTTGCCCGGTCCATGTCATGCCTTCCGTCTGCGGCTCGTTCTGGCGGCTGTCCCACCCTACCCCGGATGCGCCGCCCCACCCATGCGGCTGCCGGCGCGGTGCCTAACACCGGGTCCGGCTTGCTGTCCGCGATCTTCTGGCGGAGGTACGTCAGCGCGCGCTGCAGCAGCCGGGAGACGTGCATCTGCGAGATGCCCAGTTCCTCGCCGATCTGGGCCTGGGTCATGTTGCCGTAGAAGCGCATCATCAGCAGCCGCTGCTGGCGGCGGGGCAGCTCGTCGCAGTGCTTCCACACCGAGGCCATGTCGACGGCCTGCTCCAGCTGCGGGTCCTCGGCACCGATAAGGTCGCCGAGCTGGCCGTCGTCATCCTCGGTGAGCGGAGCGTCCAGGGAAGCGACCTGGAATGCCTGGCTGGCAGCCTGAGCGGCGGTGATCTCGGGTTCGGGAACGCCGAGGTGGTCGGCCAGCTCGCTGTCCCGCGGGGCGCGGGCCAGCTGCTGGGTCAGCTCGCCCGAGGCGGCGCGGATGGCCAGCCGCATTTCCTGAGCCTGCCGGTGCACCCGCATCTGCCAGCGTTTGTCCCGGAAGTAGCGCTTGATCTCGCCGCTGACGCATGGCTGTGCATAGGCGGCCAGGTTGTCGCCGACGTCCGGGTCGAACTTATTGATCGCCTTGAGCAGGCCGACGTAGCCAACCTGCGTGAGGTCCTCCGGCTCGGGGAAGCGCCAGTAGTGCTGGACGCACGAGCGCACGATCGAGGAATAACGCGTGACCAGCGTCTCGCACGCGGACTGGCGTTCCGGATCCTCGCGCGGCCGGGACTGTATGACCCGCAGCAGCTCCTCGTCGCTTGGTGCCTGGGGAACCTGATCGTGCGCGCTGCCGCCCATCAGCTCATCCCAACGCTCTCGCCGGGGTGCCGGGCCGAGAGGGAACAACGCACGAGCCGCGTGGCCTGCTGCCCCGGCCGGCTCGACAACCGTGCTATCCGTTCCTACCCGGTCATCACCCTGGCTCACCGCGAGCTGAGGTCAGCTCGCGGCGGGGACGCTCACCGGGGCCCGGGCTGGCGCGGGCCCGGTCGAGCCGCGGACGACGAGTTCCGGCTCGAACAACAGCTCCTCGGGGTGCGCGGCCACGGTCTCCATCTGGTTGACCAGCAACGCGACCGCTGCCCGGCCCATCGGCTCGATGGGCTGGCGGATCGTGGTCAGCGGCGGGTCGGTGCTGTTCAGCCAGGCCGAGTCGTCGTAACCGACGACCGAGACGTCGCCCGGGACGGTCAGGCCGGCCCGGCGGATCGCCCGGATCGCGCCGAGCGCGAGGACGTCGCTGCCGCAGATGATCCCGCTCACGTTCTCGCGCAGCATCCTGGTCGTCGCGGCCTGGCCACCCTCCAGGGAGAACAGCGCGTGCTCCACCGGTGCCGCCGCCAGGCCCGCCTGCTGCGCGTGCTCGGTGAACGCGGCCAGCTTGCGGCGCGACGGCATGTGGTCCTCTGGCCCGATCACCAGGCCGATCCGCTTGTGGCCGAGGGAGGCAAGGTGCCGGAACGCCTGGCTCGCCGCGGTGAGGTCGTCGGTGGCCACGCAGGGGAACTCCAGGCCATCGACGGCGGCGTTGACCAGGACGACCGGGATCCGGCGGCTGTGCAGCAGCCGGTAGTGGTCGTGCGGCGCGGCCAGCTCGTGGTAGTGGCCGCCGAGGAACACCACGCCGGAGGCGTGCTGGTCAAGCAGCATGCTGACGTAATCGGCCTCGGACAGGCCGCCCGCCGTGCGGGTGCACAGCACCGGGGTGAACCCGCGCTGGGCCAGCGCGCCGCCGATGACCTCCGCGAGCGCCGGAAAGATCGGGTTGGCGGCCAGTTCGGGGAGAACCAGGCCGATGAGCCGCGCGCGCTGGCCGCGCAGCTGCGTCGGGCGCTCGTACCCGAGGACGTCCAGGGCGGTCAGCACCGCGTCCCTGGTGCTGTCGGACACGCCGGGCCTGCCGTTGAGCACCCGGCTCACGGTCGCCTCGCTGACCCCGACCTTCTTGGCGACCTCGGCGAGCCGCCGGGCAGGTGTTGGCGTCATGCCGCAACGATACGACATCAGCCAGCAAGAACTTGCGTGACTTGATCACGAATCCGGCGACGTCAGGAGGGGAGACGCCAGCCGGGAACGGCGCACGGCACGCCCGTCCCACCGCTTCCTACAACTAACAGCCGTCGATATCCGTAATCAAGTTGTATCCTTGCAGATTTTCATTGAGATATTGCACCCAGATGTCCGTCTCAGTATGTTGAGGCAAACCCCGAGGCGCCGCGATACCGGCCCCCACGGAAGGAGCCATCGATGAGCAGAGAGCGTTACCGGCTGGCCGGCTGCCGCGTGGCAGCGGCGGCCGCCGCCGTGGCGGGCCTGGCCCTGGCCGCCTCGGCCTGCTCAAGCACCCCCGCGTCAAGCGCTTCCGGCGGCAAGGTGACGATCAGCATCGACTGCGCGCCAACCGCCGCCCAGAACCCCATCCAGCACAAGGAGTGGGTCGAGGACGTTGCGCTGTTCGAGAAGGCCAACCCGGACATCACCGTCGACAGCGTCTACAACTACCCGTGCGAGGTGCCTGCCACGTTCACCGCGATGCTCCGGGCCGGGACCGAGCCGGACATCTTCTACAGCTACTTCACCGACCTGCCGCAGGTGCTGCTGGCCGGGCAGGCCGCCGACATCACCTCGTACGTGAACGCCACGACCGTGCCGACTCTCGGCGACATCGTGCCCAGCGCGATGAAGGCGGTGACCGCCGGCAAGACCATCTACGGCCTGCCGACGGTCAACTACACCCAGGGCCTGGTCTACAACCGGGCGCTGTTCAGCGAGGCGGGCCTGAACCCGAACGACCCGCCCACGACCTGGGCGCAGGTGGAGCAGGACGCCACCGCCATCGCCAAGCTCGGCCACGGCATCGAGGGCTGGGGCGACTACAGCGCGGGCAACAACGGCGGCTGGCACTTCTCGTCCTACATCGACGCGCTCGGCGGCTCCATGGTCAACGACAGCGCCACGCCGCCGACCGCCAGCTTCGACAACGCGGACGGCATGGCGATCCTGGAGGCGCTGCACACGCTGCGGTTCACCGACAAGGCGATGAGCGCCACCCAGGGGCTGCAGTGGGGCGCGCTGCAGCAGCAGTTCGCCGCCGGCAAGCTGGGCATGTACATCGCCGCGCCGGACGACATCTACAACGTGATCGTGCCCACCGACAAGGGCAACGTGAACGACATCGGGATGGGCCCGCTGCCGAGCCTGAGCGGTCACCCGGCCGGCTCGCTGTCCGGCGGCAACGACTACATCTTCGCCAAGCACGACACGCCGGCACAGATCAAGGCGGGCATCAAGTTCATCGACTTCGAGGACCTGACGCCGGGCGACGGCCAGTTCAACTTCGCCAGGGAGAAGGCGGACGGGCTGCCGGTCGGCTTCCCCGAGCCGGAACTGTTCAACGGCGCGGCCGGCGCGAAGATCAACGCGCTGCGGGCCAAGTACGCGACGATCAACGTCTCGTACTACGCGCCGTTCGTCGACGCCCACGAGGCCGGTGACGGCGAGCCGACCGACGCCCAGGCCGTGTACCACACGCTGGACCCGGTCATGCTGGCCGTGCTCACCGAGGCCAACGCCAACATCCCGGCGCTGCTGAAGTCCGCGGCGGCCAACGTGAACACGATCCTGGCCAACAGCGCCGGGTGACGGGGATCGCGATGGCGGGAGCCGCGACGCTGGGCCGGCCCAAGGCCGGCCCAGCCACCGCCCGGCCCCGGGCGGGCCTTCGTCTCGGGCCGAAGCTGCAGCGCAACCTCTCCGGGCACGCATTCCTGATCGGGGCCGTGCTGTGCTTCACCTTCTTCTCCTGGTACCCGATCGCCCGCGAAGTGATCATGAGTTTCCAGAAGGCGGTCTACGGGGGTTACACGTGGGCGGGCTGGTCGAACTACGTCCGCATCTTCCGCGACCCGACGTTCTGGCAGGCCTGGCGCAACACGCTGGAGTTCACCGTGCTCGCCCTGGTCATCGGGTACGCGCTGCCGTTCGCGGTGGCGATCGTCCTCAACGAGCTGCGGCATGCCCGGGGCTACCTGCGGGTGCTCGTGTACCTGCCGGTGATGCTGCCGCCCGCCTCCGCGCTGCTGCTGTTCGCCTATTTCTACAACCCGCAGTACGGGCTGTTCGACGACATCCTCAGGTTCCTGCACCTGCCGGCCTCGCAGTGGGTGTTCTCGCCCGGCAGCGGGTTCGTCAGCACCGCGATGGTGTCCGTGGTCATCGCCTCCACCTGGATGAACATGGGCGCCGCGACCCTCATCTACCTGGCCGCGCTGCAGAACATCCCGGGAGAGCTCTACGAGGCGGCCGAGCTGGACGGGGCCGGGCTGCTGTCGCGGATCCGGCACATCACGATCCCGCAGACCAGGCTGATCCTGCTGATGCTGCTGTTGCTGCAGGTCGTCGCCACCATGCAGATGTTCGTGGAGTCGTTCGTGCTGACCAACGGGGGCGGCGGCGTGGGGGACAACACCCTGTCCGTGGTCATGCTCATCTACCAGTACGCGTTCGCGATGAGCGGGGCCAGCAACTACAACAGCGCGTCAGCCCTGGGCGTGGTCCTCATGCTGGTGCTCGCGGTGTTCTCCGGCGGCTTCCTGTGGGCCACCCGAGAGCGCGGTTAGGGGGGTTAATGGCCAGCCTTGCTACTGCCAGCACCCGGGCGCGACCGCGCCAGGGCGGTCCGCGCCGCGCCGCGGGCCCGGTGCCCAGGACGCTGATCTCGCGCGCGACGCTCAGCCGGCGACGCGGCAGGATCGTCTACCGGGTCGTGCTGGCGGCGGTGGTCGTGACGTTCACGCTGGTGTTCATCGGGCCGCTGTACTTCCTGTTCACCGACGGGCTGAAGTCCACGCAGGAGGTCATCGCCATCCCTCCCACGCTGTACCCGCACCACCTCTACCCGGGCAGCTACCGGCAGGCGTTCGACCGGCTGGACATCGCCCGGCTGATGTGGAACACGGTGTACTACGCGTTCGGGGCGCTGGCGTTCCAGCTCGTGTTCGACGTGGCCGCCGCGTACTCGCTGTCCAAGCTGCGGCCGGCGCTCGGCAACGCCATCTTCTTCCTGATGCTCGCCACGCTCATGATCCCGAGCACGGTGCTGGTCGTGCCGCAGTACGTCACCGTGGCCGACCTGCCGATCCTGCACCTGAACCTGATCGGCACGCCCGAGGCGATCTGGCTGCCTTCGGTGGCCAACGCGTTCAACATCTTCCTGCTGAAGCGGTTCTTCGACTCGATCCCCGCGGACTACGTGGAGGCGGCGCAGATCGACGGCGCGTCCAGGCTCACGATCCTGCTCCGGATCGTGCTGCCGATCTCGCGGCCGATCATCGCCGTGGTGTCGATCTTCGGGCTGGTCGCGGTGTGGAAGGACTTCCTGTGGCCGCTGCTCGTCGAGTACGGCTACAGCCCGACCCGCGAGACCCTGAACGTCGGCATCTGGCAGGCCTCGGCCGGCAGCCCGCAGAACCTCGTCATCGCCGCGTCGGCGATGGCGGCCATCCCGACGATCGTGTTCTTCCTGATCTTCCAGCGCAACATCATGGCCGGCCTGACCGCGGGCGGCCTGCGCGGCTGATCCCCGCGCGAGTTGCTGTGCCCCTCCGTCATGCCCAGGAACAGAAAGAAAGCAGGTCACCCGTGCAGGAACCCCGATCGCCCGAAGCCAGCGCCTGGTGGCGCAGCGCCGCCATCTACCAGCTGTACGTGCGCAGCTTCGCGGACGGCAACGGTGACGGCATCGGCGACCTCGCCGGGGTGCGTGCTCACCTTCGCTACCTGGCCGACCTCGGCGTGGACGCGATCTGGTTCAACCCCTGGTACCCGTCGCCGATGGCGGACGCGGGCTACGACATCAGCGACTACCGCGGCATCGACCCGGTGTTCGGCACGCTCGCCGATGCCGACGCGGTGATCGCCGAGGCTCACGCGCTCGGCTTGCGGATCATCATCGACGTGGTGCCGAACCACGCCTCGGACCAGCATCCGTGGTTCCGCGAAGCTCTGGCCGCGCCTTACGGCTCGCCGGCGCGCGAGCGGTTCTGGTTCCGGCCGGGCCGCGGCGCGGACGGCAGCCTGCCGCCGAACGGCTGGCATTCGATGTTCGGCGGCCCCGCCTGGACCCGGGTCGGCGAGCAGAATGAGTGGTATCTGCACCTCTTCGCGCCCGAGCAGCCGGACTTCAACTGGGCCGACCCGAGCGTGCGCCGTGAGTTCGAGGCTGTGCTGCGGTTCTGGTTCGACCGGGGAGCGGACGGTGTCCGGATCGACTCGGCCGCGCTGCTGACCAAGGACCCCTCGCTGCCCGAGGCCAGCCCGGACAGCCCGCCGGGGCCAGATCACCCCTACGCCGACCGTGACGAGGTGCACGAGATCTACCGGTCGTGGCGCCAGGTCGCGGACGGGTACCCAGCGCGGGTGCTGATCGGCGAGGTCTGGATCCCCGACCCGTCCCGGCTGGCCAGGTACGTTGGCCCGGACGAGCTGCACACGGTGTTCAACTTCCCGTACCTGAGCTGCCCCTGGGATGCCACGGCGCTGCGCTCGGTCATCGACGAGACGCTGGACCTGCACGCGCTGGCGGGCGCCCCGGCCACCTGGGTGCTGTCCAACCATGACGTGGACCGCGTCGTCACCCGGTACGGCAGGGCGGACTCGTCGTTCGACCTGGCCCGGCGGGCCTACTTCCACCGCTTCCCTGTCGACCTGGAGCTGGGCACCCGCCGGGCCAGGGCGGCGGCGCTGCTGACGATGGCACTGCCCGGCTCGGTGTACGTCTACCAGGGCGAGGAGCTTGGCCTGTGGGAGGTCCAGGACATCCCGGACGAACTGCGTCAGGACCCGATGCGGTGGCGCACCGGCGGCGCCGATCCCGGCCGCGATGGCAGCCGGGTACCGCTGCCGTGGGCGGGCCAGGAGCCGCCGTTCGGCTTCTCGCCGCCGGGCAGCGCGAGCGAGCCGTGGCTGCCGCAGCCCAAGGAGTGGCGCGAGCTGACCGTCGAGGCAGAGGCCGGGCCGCCCGGGTCGATGCTGACGCTGTACCGCAGCGCGCTGCATATCCGCCGCGCGGAGCCCGCGCTCGGGGACGGGCCGATGACCTGGCTGCCGTCGCGAGACGGGGTGCTGGCCTTCGACCGTCCGGCGGCCGGCGGCGGCGGCGTGCGCTGCGTGGCGAACTTGTCCGGTGCCCCGGTGGAACTCCCGGCGCACGCCGCGGTGATCCTGACCAGCGGCTCGCTGGTGTCCGGCGGCCTGCTGCCGCCGGACACGTCGGCCTGGCTGCGGTTCTGAGGCTCGGCCGGCACCGGTAGAACGCCTGGCGGGGTGCAGCGGCGTTTACCGTGGAGAGCGTGACCACCGTCCAGGTGCCGGAGCGGCTCAGCCCGGCCATCGTCCGGCCTCGCGCGCATGTCGAGGCGGTGGTCGCGCAGAGCCTGCGAGAGACCGGCCCCGGCGGGCGTGCGGCCCTGGCGTGGGCGTGGGCGCTGACCGGCACGCGGCCGTCCCCGGTCACGCTGTCCCTGGCGCCGGGCAGGCCCCCGACCCGCGAAGAGATCCTGGCCGAGGCCGCGGCGGCGCCCGAGGGGTCGCGGGCGCCGGCCGGGGTGCCCGCGGACTTCCGCGACCAGCTCCGCGAGACCCGCGCGATCCTGGCCTGGCTCGCCGGCGGCACCGACGAGGTGCCGCTCGACGACGACGACCGCGGCAGGTGCGTCGGCGCCCGGGGCGGCTACGCCCGCACCGACGATGACATCCGCCAGGTCCGCGACCGGGCGGAGCTGGGGCTGAAGGCGGGCGACCTGCCCGAGGTCATGTCGCCGTCGGACGCGCGGCATCCGTGGCGCTGGGACCCGGCGTGGATGAACGCCGCGTGGCTGCGCGGCGTGCGCGACCTGCTCACCTGGGTCCTCGGCGAACGCGACGCCGCGCCGTTGTGCGGCCGGGCCGCCGGCCTGCCCAGCGCCTACGACCTCACCTATGAGGAAGCCGCGGCGGGCCCCGTCGTCCTGCAGGGCCGGCCCGGCGGGATCCCGGTCGACCCGGAGGCCTACCCGCCGCCGCAGTACGGCGAGGCCATCCAGGCCACGATTTCCTGGCTGCGCGGCCGGGCCGTGACCGCGCCGGTCAGCAGCGCCGGCCAGAGCCAATATTCCACGCAGGCTTGACGTATCGAAATGTGTTCGTAGAACATAGATGGAGAACGTCAGGCCGGGAGGCTGATGATGAGCGATCAGGCGACGGTGGCGCGCCGCGCTGCTGACACCGCGGCCCGGCCGGCCGGCGGCCAGCCGTTGATTGACTTTCGGACGGATCCGTCGCGGTACCGGCACTGGCGGCTGGCCTTCGACGGCCCGGTGGCGACGCTCACGATGGACGTGGACGAGTCGGCTGGCCTGGTGCCCGGGTACGAGCTCAAGCTGAACTCCTACGACCTCGGCGTGGACATCGAGCTGTATGACGCGGTGCAGCGGCTGCGGTTCGAGCATCCCGAGGTGCACGCCGTGGTGCTCACCAGCGGCAAGGAGAAGATCTTCTGCGCCGGGGCGAACATCCGCATGCTCGCGGCGTCCCCGCACCCGTGGAAGGTCAACTTCTGCAAGTTCACCAACGAGACCAGGAACGGGATCGAGGACGCGAGCGCCGCGTCGGGGCAGGCCTGGCTGGCGGCGCTGAACGGGACGGCCTCCGGCGGCGGGTACGAGCTGGCGCTGGCGTGCGAGCACATCATGCTGGTCGACGACCGCTCGTCCGCGGTGTCCCTGCCCGAGCTGCCGCTGCTGGGCGTGCTGCCCGGCACCGGCGGGCTGACCAGGGTCACCGACAAGCGGCACGTCCGGCGGGACCTGGCCGACTACTTCGCCACCAGGGCCGAGGGGATTGGCGGGAGGAAGGCCGTGTCCTGGCGGCTGGTGGACGAGGCGGTGCCGCGGGCCCGGTGGGACGAGACGGTCGCCGAGCGGGCCGCCGGGCTGGCGGGCCGGTCGGGGCGCCCGTCCGCCGGCCCGGGGATCGGGCTGACCCCGCTGGACAAGACGCGTACCGGTGGACAGATCCGCTACCGTCACGTGACCGCCCGGCTGGACCGGTCGCGGGGCGTGGCCGAGATCACCGTGAACGGCCCGACTGCCCCGCCCGATGCCTCGGCCCTGCACGAGCAGGGGGCGGCGTTCTGGACGCTGGCCATGACCAGGGAACTCGACGACCTGATCCTCGACCTCCGCACCAACGAGCTGGAACTTGGCACCTGGGTGATCCGCACCGCTGGCGACGCGGGCCGGGTCCTGGCGCATGACGAGCTGCTGCTGCGGCACGCCGGTGACTGGCTGGCAAACGAGATCATCCACTACCTCAAGCGCACGCTGAAGCGGCTGGACGTGACCAGCCGCAGCCTGATCGCGCTCGCGGAGCCGGGCAGCTGCTTCGCCGGGTCGCTGCTGGAGCTGGCGCTGGCCGCCGACCGCTCGTTCCAGCTGTCCGGCACGGCAGAGGACGCGGCCCTGACCGTGGCGGCGATGAACCTCGGCCCGCTGCCCATGGGCAACGGCCTGACCCGGCTGCAGGCCAGGTTCTACGGCGACCAGGCCGGCCTGGCCGCGGTGGAGCAGCGGGCCGGCGAGCCGCTGCAGGCCGAAGAGGCAGAACAGCTTGGGCTGGTGACCTTCGCCCCGGACGACATCGACTGGGAGGAGGAGGTCCGCATCGCGATCGAGGAACGGGCCAGCTTCAGCCCGGACGCCCTCACCGGCCTGGAGGCGAACTACCGCTTCGCCGGTCCCGAGACGCTGGAAACGAAGATCTTCGGCCGGCTGACCGCGTGGCAGAACTGGATCTTCTACCGGCCCAACGCATCCGGCCCGGACGGGGCGCTCCGCCGCTACGGCACCGGGCAGCGCGCCGGCTTCGACCGAAAGCGAGTCTGACCATGACCACGGCACCGGACTACACCGACAAGATTCCCAACAACGTCAACCTGCGCGAGGACCGCCGGCTGCAGCGGGCCCTGGAGTCCTGGCAGCCTGACTTCCTGTCCTGGTGGGATTCGATGGGCCCGGCCCTGCCGACCCGGGACGTCTACCTGCGCACCGCGGTCAACGTCGGCCGCGAGGGCTGGGCGCACTTCGCGCACGTCCCGATGCGCGACTACCGGTGGGGCATCTTCCTCGCGGAGCGGGACCCCGGGCGGCAGATCGGCTTCGGTGAGCACAAGGGCGAGCCGGCCTGGCAGAAGGTGCCCGGTGAGTACCGGGCCGACCTGCGGCGGCTGATCGTCATCCAGGGTGATACCGAGCCCGCCAGCGTCGAGCAGCAGCGCAACCTCGGCGCCACCGCGCCGTCCCTGTATGACCTGCGCAACCTCTTCCAGGTGAACGTGGAAGAGGGGCGTCACCTGTGGGCGATGGTGTACCTGCTGCATGCCCACTTCGGCCGGGAAGGCCGGGAGGAAGCCGCGGAACTGCTGCGCCGCAACTCGGGCAGCCAGGACTCACCGCGCATCCTGGGCGCGTTCAACGAGGAGACCCCGGACTGGCTGTCGTTCTACATGTTCACCTACTTCACCGACCGGGACGGCAAGTACCAGCTCGGCACGCTCAAGGAGTCGGCGTTCGACCCGCTGAGCCGGACCTGCGAGTTCATGCTCAAGGAGGAGGCCCACCACATGATGGTCGGCACCACCGGCGTGGACCGGGTGGTGGAGCGCACCGCGCAGGTCATGGTGGAAAACGACACCGACGACGTGGCCGGGCTCGGGGTCGTCCCGCTGCCGGTGATCCAGAAGTACCTGAACTTCCACTACTCGGTCTCGCTTGACCTGTTCGGCGGTGAGACCTCGACGAACGTCGCCAACTACTACACCGCCGGGCTCAAGGGCCGGTGGCTGGAGGACCGGCGCGCCGACGACCACCGGCTCACCGACGACTCGATCATGGTCGACGCGCTGATCGACGGGCAGATCGACCAGACCGAGGTCGCCGCGCTGACCGGGCTCAACACCGACCTGCGGCGCGAGTACATCTCGGACTGCCAGAGCGGAGTCAACCGGTGGAACAAGATCCTGGCCAGCGCCGGGCTGCCGCAGCGGCTTAAGCTGCCGCACGTGGCGTTCAACCGGAAGGTCGGCGCGTTCGCCGGCATCGAAGTCAGCCCGGACGGGGAGCAGCTGACCCCGCAGGATTGGGAGCAGCGCAACGGCCAGTGGCTGCCGACCGACGTGGACAAGACCTACGTCCGCTCGCTCATGCAGCCGGTCCACGAGCGGGGCAAGATCGCCGCCTGGATCGCCCCGCCGCGCAACGGCATCAACGGCAAGCCGTTCGACTACGACTACGTCCACCTCGGCTAGGGCCGCGACGGTGGCGCAGTTGCTGAACGCGTGCGAGTACCTGCTCGACCGGCGGCTCGCGGCCGGGGACGGGCCGCGGACCGCGCTGACCGGCCCGGCCGGCGACCTCACCTACGCGGAACTGCACGACCGGGTGTGCCGGACCGCGGCCGGCCTGCGGGAGGCCGGGCTGCAGCCCGAACAGCGGCTGCTGATGCTTATGGCCGACTCCCCGGAGTTCGTCACCGTGTACCTGGCCGCCATGCGGATGGGCGCGATCCCGGTGCCGGTCTCCACCATGCTGCGCGCGGACGGCGTCGCCGAACTGCTGCGCGACTCCCGAGCCCGGTTCCTGGCCGTGACCGCGGAGTTCGCCGGTGCTGCGGAGCAGGCCGCCCCCGCGGCGCCGGAACTCGCCGCGATCCTCGCCGACCGCCCCCTGGAGGCCGCGCCGCTCCCGGTGCACCAGATCGGCGCGCTGGCCGCCGGGCCGCGGGAGGACGCGGTGTACGGCACCACGGCCGACTCGCCGGCGTTCTGGCTGTACACCTCCGGCACCACCGGGATCCCGAAGGCGGCGATGCACCGCCACGGCTCGGTACCCGTGGTGTGCGAGACCTACGCGAGCCAGGTGCTGGGCATCCGCCCGGACGACCGGTGCCTGTCCGCGGCCAAGGCGTTCTTCGCCTACGGCCTGGGCAACTCGGTGCTGTTCCCGCTCTCGGCCGGCGCTTCCGCCGTGCTGGCGGCCGCCCGGTCGACGCCGGACGCGGTGGCCGCGGCAGCGGCGAAGCACGCCCCCACGCTGTTCTTCGCCGGGCCCACGTTCTTCGCCAACATGTTGCAGGCCGGCCTGCCGCCCGGTGCGCTGGCCGGCGTGCGGCTGGCCGCGTCCGCGGGCGAGGCGCTCCCGGCCGCGCTGCTGCAGCGGTGGACCGCGCACTTCGGCGTGGACATCCTCGACGGGATCGGCATGACCGAGATGCTGCACATCTTCCTGTCCAACCGGCCAGGGCAGATCCGGCCGGGCACCACCGGGGTCGCCGTCCCCGGTTACGAGCTGCGGATCGTGGACGAGGACGGGACGGACGTCCCAGCCGGCACGCCCGGCACCCTGCTGGTGCGCGGCGATTCGGCCGCGACCGGTTACTGGTCCAGGTACACGGAATCGCGGCAGGTCTTCCAGGGCGACTGGCTGCGCACCGGGGACACCTACGTCCAGGACGCCGACGGTTACTACGCCTGCCTGGGCCGCACCGGCGACATGCTCAAGGCCAGCGGCATGTGGGTCGCACCGGCCGAGGTGGAGCAGCGGCTGCTCGCGCACGACGCGGTGGCCCAGGCCGTGGTGGTCGCCGGGCGCGACGGCAACGGGCTGGAGAAGCCGGTCGCGTACGTGATCCTGAGGCCTGGCCGCGCCGCGGCCGAGGACGAGCTGATCGAGTTCACCCGCGTGGGGCTGCCGTCGTTCAAGCGGCCGCGCCGGGTGGTGTTCGTGGACGCCTACCCCACCACCGCGACCGGGAAGATCCGCCGTGTGGAACTCCGCGAGCGGGCCACCGAGGCGCTGGCCGCCAGCCCGGACCCGGTGGGCTGATGCTGGACGGACGGCCGCTCGTTGACGTTCACCTGCACCCGGCCAGGCTGCCCACGCTGAAGCCGGCCTGGCGGCAGTGGGCGCAGGACTTCGGCGATCCCGGCGTCCTTGACCGGGTCTACGACCCCGACGGCACGGTGATTCCCGGCGCGCTCGACGCGCACCTGGCCGGGCACGGCGTGGACATCGCCGTGCTGCTCTGCGAGTACAGCCCCAAGGTGACCGGCATCCAGCCGATCGAGGACCTGCTGCCGCTCGCGGCCTGCAGCCCGGACCGGCTGAAGATCGCCGCCAACATCAACCCGCACCTGCACTACCCGGTCGGCGAGGAACTCCGGCGCCAGCTCGCGCTGGGCGCGATCGCGCTCAAGATCCATCCCGTGCACGCCGGGGCTGCCGTGAACGACCGGGCGCTCTACCCCGCCTACGAGATCTGCCAGTCGGCCGGGATCCCGGTCATCGTGCACTGCGGCACCAGTTCGTTCCCTGGCTCCGCCAACGCGCTCGCGGACCCGGTGCTGCTCGACGACGTGCTGCGGGACTTCAGCCGCCTGGACATCGTGCTCGCCCACGGCGGCCGCGGCTGGTGGTACGACGCGGCCGCGTTCCTGGCCCTGACCAACGACCGCGTGTGGATCGAGCTGTCCGGGCTGCCGCCGTCACGGCTGCGCGACTACTACGCCCGCCACAACTGGGCCAGGCTCGCGCGCAAGATGATCTTCGGGACCGACTGGCCCGGCGTGCCCGGGATCGCGAAGAACGCCCGCGCGGTCGCCGCGCTCTGCCCCGACGAGGAGACCGCAGGCCTGGTCCTGGCCGGCAACGCCGCCCGCGTCTACAACCTGAAGCTGCCCGGCTGACCGCCCCGCCGCTTTAGGCGGCGTGGGCGGGTGGGCTGTGGCTGTGCAGGGTTTTGCTGTGGTCGGGGCTGGTGGCGGTGACGGTGGCGTCGGGGTGCAGGGTGATGGACCAGCCCCACCGGTGCACCGCGATGAGGTGGTGGAAGGTGCACAGGAGCAGCAGGTTGGTCAGCTTGGTCGGGCCGCCGCGGGCGCGGGGGGTGATGTGGTGGACCTCGCAGGCGGCGGGGGGCTGGGTGCAGCCGGGGAAGCGGCAGCGCCGGTCGCGGGTGGTGACCGCGCGGCGCAGGTGCGCGGGGATGGTCTCGGTGGCGGCGCCGACGTCCAGCGGCAGGCTGGCCGAGGCGGCGAGCCCGCCGGCGGTCCCGGTGCGCAGGTAGGCCGCCAGGCCGCCGGGCCCCGACAGCAGGTCGGCGGCGGCGGCCAGGATGATCTCCCGGGCCGCGCGCAGCGCCCGCTGGTGCGCGGGCCCGGTGCCGCCGGCCGGGGCGAGACTGCCGGGCTGTTCGGTATCCCCGCGATCCCCGGTCGGCGCGGCGTCCCCGGTCCGCGCGGTGTGCCCAGGCTGTGCTGGGGTGCCGGGGCCCGCAGGGCTGGGGCCGGCGGTGGCCAGCAGGGTGAGGGCGAGCTGGTCGAGCAGGATGGGGTCGATGTGGCCGGTGACGATGGGGATGATGGTGGCGTCGCAGTCGGCGCCGGGCCCGGCCACGGCCCCGGCCCAGGCGGCTTCGGCGTTGCTGGCGCCGGGCAGGCCGCGCAGCCGCTCCAGGGTCAGGTGCAGCAGGATCTGGGTGGGCTGCCCGCCGCGGCCGGGCAGGCACCCGGCGGCGATCAGCCGCCGGCAGGCCTCTTCCAGGGCATCGTGGCGGCGCTCGCTCGCGCTGCGCAGGTCCTCGGGCCCGGCGCGCTTGCCCAGCGCGTCCAGCACCGCGGTCAGCGCCGCGGCGCAGGCCGGGGTCAGATCGCCGTGAACGGTGCCCGCGCCGCCGAACGTGGTGTCCAGCCACAGCCGACGCCCGGCGAACCCGTCATCGCCATCGGTGTCGGGGCGGGCGCACCACGACCGCATCTCCTCGGCCAGGGCGGCCAGATCGGCCAGGTCGGCCCCGCCGGCCGCCGCGGCCAGCAACACCTGATCCGCGTCGGCGCGCGTGTCTTCGGGCAAAAGGTCGGACCAGTCACAGATCTGCCGCGCCCACGACTGCGAGATCTCCGCGGCGGCCAGCGCGGCGGCGACCGCGGGGTGGGCGGCCAGCCGCCGTATCCACCCGATCGCCCCGTCCGCCGCGCCGCGGGTGACCCGGGTCTGGGAGCGCAGCCACGACCTGGCCGACCCGTGGCCGTCGTCCTCGTAACCGCCCTGGGCGTCAAAGACCCGCAGCACCTGGGCCCGGGCGGCGGTCAGCACCGACTCGGCCTGCTCCAGCCCGCGCAGGCACCCCGCCTGCCCGGCCGTGCCCAGGCCCGCCGCGTCCGCGGTGGCCAGCCAGCCCAGCCCGGCGTGCACCATCGCCACCGCCTGCGCGGCGGTCGCGGGCGCCGGGGGTGCCGGGGCTGCTAAGCACATGGCCTGGAGGCCTCCTCACGGGCTCACGGGGCGAGGTTCGATCGTCAGTTCGACCTTACAGCCAGGGTCTGACATTCCCGTAGACAGGGGACGAGGTCTCGCACTCCCGGTCACGCCGGGCGGCCACGGACGTGCCAGAGGAGTCACATTCCTGGGCGACCGTCGGTTGTCGGCCGGAGCGCCGGTCCCCTCTGCCTGGGTGATGTCGCTGGCTGGCCGGCCGGAACGCCCGGTCCGCATGGCCGCCGCCGCTTGCGACCGGAGCCCCGCGGTCACGAAGCAGCTGAAGCAGCTCGGGGGCCGGACGCCGCCGGCTGCCCGGCGGGCTCGCGCACGATCAGCATGGGCCGCTGCGAATGGGAGGCGACGGCCTTGGCCATGTTGAGGATCAGGCGGCCGCCCAGCCCGGCCAGGGTATGGGAGCCGAGGACGATGAGGCTTGCGTCCTGATCCTGCGCAGCATTCACGATCGCCTTCCAGATAGGCGCTCCGTGGACCGCCATGCCCTGAGCGCGGAATCCGGCCGCCTCGGCCAGCGAGGCCCCGTGCGCGGCGGTTCGCTGGGCGGCCTTCTCGACCTCGTCGCAGCGCGCGGCATCGAACTGCGACCCCGGTTCCGGCACGAACTCCACGCCGAATGTCGTCCACACGGTCAGGACCAGCGCGTCGCGACTGGCCGGCAGCTGGCGCCCAGCCTCTGCTATCGCGGCCTTGGCAAGGTCAGAGCCGTCGTAGCCGAACAGCACAGGCCCGGTCCGGCGATCGTGCTCGCCGGGTTCGCGCCCGTGCGGAAGCCCGGTGGCTGATACGGCGCGCCGGCCGCTGGTGCCAAGCCCGGACCGCGCAAGGGCCACCGTCTCGCCCAGCACCCGCCGGGCCACGCCGTGACGGATCGCGGCCAGCAGCGGCGGGGATTCCCAGGCCGGTTCCCCGGCATCCATCCACCGCTGCAGCGCCGGCGCTGGCGGGCGCACCCCGCCGAGCTGGTACAGCAGGACGCCCGCCACCGCCCCGCCGGCCGCCAGCGCGAGGCAGATCCACAGGGCGGTGCTCATGGCTGGCGTCGGGAGGCCGGCCAGCGTCGCGGCGAAATGCAGCAGGATCGGCGCGATCAGGAACGCGGCCATGGCCCGCAGCAGCTCGAGCATCGCGAACACCCGCTGGATGCTTGCCGAGCGCAGCGAGAAGCTGACCAGGAACAGTGCCGGGAACACCGAGGCCCCGATGCCGATGCCTACCAGCCCCGAGCCGGCCAGGGTGAGCGTGGCCGAAGGCGGGATGGCCTCACGGAGCACGGCGATCCCGGCCGCGAGGCAGGCCATCCCGGCCAGGGCGAAGTAATGGACCAGCCGCGTGCTGATCACTACCCCGAACACGACCGCGGTGATCACGGCCCCGCCCAGCTCGGGAACGTAGAGCAGCCCGAGGTGCAAGGGACTGTAATGGGGCGCGAGCACTGTGTCGGTCAGCACGAGCGCCGACGTCGCTGCGGCCGCCGCGCAGATCGCCACGACGATCCCGGCCAACGGGATGGTGCTGTTCAGGCTGCGAAGGTTCAGCAGCGGATGCCTGGCGCGGTACTGGTAAACGCACAACATGATGATCAGGGCCAGCCCGCCCAGCAGCGGGGCCGCGGTGACCGGGTCGAGAAACCGGTGGGTGAGCAGCTCCGAGGCGCCCCAGAACGCCGCAACCGGGCCGATGACGGCCAGCCCGATGACCGCAGGGTCCCGGGGCGCGCTGCGGTCGGCCGGCGGGGCGTCCTGGAACGTCAGCAGCGACAGCGCCAGGCCCGCGGCGGCGACGCCGGCGACGATCCAGAACAGCGGCCGCCAGGCGTGGAACGACGCCTGAGCGCCGCCGATCAGCGGCCCCGCCGTGACAGCCCCGAAGATGCAGAGGTTCATGATCATGGCAGTCCAGCGCAGCTTGGCGATCGGGAAGCCGAGGACCAGCGGCGGCGCCGCCGCGACCAGCAGCAGGCTGGTGCAGAGGCCCTGCAGCACGTGCCCGGCGAGGAACATCCCCGGGCCGGCCGCCGAGGCGGCCAGCACCGAACCAACCACCAGCAGGGCCGCGTACCCGACCATCATCCGTCGCTGCGGCAGGTGCTGAGCGAACTGCACCGCCAGCACCGTGCCCGCCGCGTAGGCGGCGTTTGCGAGACCCGAGGTCAGGCTTATCGCCTGCAGGCTTGTATGCAGCTGCCCGGCGATGATCGGCGTTAGCGGCTGCAGGGCGGACGACAGGCACAGGTAGGGGACCAGGAACAGGACCACCATCGCGGCCGCAGGAGGGTAGCGGCCGGCCAGCGGGCCCGACGGCATCGGCTCCGCCCGGCTGGCAAGAGGCCGGGCTGGCGGCGTCCGTATCAGGGCCATCCCCGCATACTCACCGACAGACCGGACGGCGGCCATCACACTGTCCGGATGATTCGGGCCCGCCGTGGCGTGTGCGCCAGCCAGCTACCGGGGGGACATCACGCGGAAGGGAATCATGACGGCGCCCGCGGTGAGCGCCGCGACACACAGGACCAGCCCGGCAGCCGGGGCAAACGGGACGAACGGCACCCAGGAACCGGTGACCGCCCTGGTGACGGTGCGTCGATCAGTCCCGTGCTTGCAGCGGTCTTTGCGGCCATGCGTCGAGCGTGCCAGCCGCGCCGGGCCGGGCCAATGGTGCCGACCGCCGGACCGGCGGTGGGGCTATCCCCCGGTCAGCCGATGCGCAGCGGAAGCGTTCGCGGCCCCCGGATCTGGCCCGCCGACCACTGCACCGCCGCCGGGTCGGCCAGGGCGAACCGCGGAATCCGTTCCAGCCAAACCTCGAGGGCTACCCGCAGTTCCATCCGGGCCAGATGCGAGCCGATACAGCGGTGGATGCCCAGCCCGAACGCGGCGTGCCGGTTGACGGCGCGGTCGATGACGACCTCGCCCGCCCGGTCGAACTGCGCCGGGTCGCGGTTGGCCGCGGGGAAGGACAGCAGGATCCAGTCGTCGGCCTTCATGTCCACGCCGTGCCAGCGCATGTCCTCCTTGACCAGCCGCGCCATGGTCACCGGCGCGTACGCCCGGAGGAACTCCTCGATCGCGGTGGGCAGCAGCGCCGGCTCGGCGACGAGGCGGTCGGTGTCCCCGGGGTTTTGCGCCAGATGCCACAGCGAGGCGCCGATCGCGCTCCACGTCGTGTCGATGCCCGCGATCAGCAGCAGCGCCATGGTCCCGGCGACGTGGTCCGGATCCAGCTTGTGGCCGTAAAGCTCCGCGTTGATGAGGTAGCTGGTGAGGTCGTCACGCGGGTTGTCCAGGTGGTCGCGGATCTGCTCCAGGAGGTAGTCGAACAGCGCCGACATCCGCCCGATGCGCTCGTCTGGCGGCAGGTTGACGCCCTCGAGCGTGTTCTCGACGAACTCGCGGAACCGGGGGCCATCCTCCGGCGGGAAGCCGAGCATGTGGGCGATGACCCGCATCGGGATGTGCTGTGCGTAGTCGCGGGCAGCGTCGATCACGTCGCCTTGCCCGAAGGCGTCGATGAGTGAGTGACAGAACGCTCTGGTCGCCGGCTCCTGCCGGCCGATCGCGGACCTGGTAAACGCGGGCAAAAGCAGCTTGCGCGCGTCGTGGTGGAACGGCGGGTCGGAGGAGATCGGCGGCGACCCGCCGACCGGTGCATCCTCGCGGGGCGGCCGGAAGTTGCTCATGATGATCGACCGCGAGGAGAAGTGCTCGGTGTCGTAGGCGATCTCGCTGACATCGGAATACCGGGTGGGCAGCCAGCCGCCGCCGAACCGCTCGGTGTGCGCGATCGGGCAGCGCTTCCGCAGGTCGTCCTGGATCGGGTAGGGGTCGGCGGACCACTCCGGCTCGACGTGGGAGAAGTCGGTGGCCCAGTCGGAGACCGGGCCGGTGATGATCTCGTTGCGGGTGCCGAGCGGCTCCTCACCCCGGTCGTCCCGGAAGTTCTGCGTAAAGCGGTCGTCGACGGTCATCAGTCCTCCTGGCGGTCCCCGTGGACCAGGCTCACGGTCCCTCGACGAGATCGATCGCGCGTTCCGGGCAGTTGGACAGCGCCAGCCTCGCGTCGTTCTCCTTGCCCGGATCCACGGCGCCGTCCCCGAGCACCTGCCCGTAGCCCTCGTCGTCCTCGCCGAACAGGTCCGGTGCCAGGTCGTAACAGCGGCCGTGTCCCTGGCAGTGCTCAGGGTCGATCCGTAGCCGCAATATCCCCATAAAAGAATTAAAAGACCGTTCATTTGATTCGTCAACGGGCCGCCGGGGCGGTGGTGCACCGCGGCATCGCGGCTGCCGGGCGGCCGGTGAGAGACAATCGCTGGGTGGAGAACTCACCGGGCATGGCTGAATACTTCGACCTCGGCGGTCACGGCCGGCCGGTGACGACCACGTCGCCCGAGGCACAGCGGTGGTTCAGCAACGGGCTCACCTGGGCGTACGCGTTCAATCACGAGGAAGCCCTGCGCTGCTTCGAGCGGGCCATCGCCCACGACCCCCGCTGCGCGATGGCTCACTGGGGCGTCGCCTACGCGATCGGGCCGAACTACAACAAGGCATGGGACGCCTTCGACCCGGTTGACCTCGCCGCGACGCTGGAGCGCGGCTACGCCGCGACCCGGCGGGCGATCAGCTGCCTCGACGACACGACCGCGGCCGAGGCCAGCCTGGTACGCGCGCTGGCCGCCCGGTTCCCTTCGCCCCGCCCGCCGGCCGCCACGCCGGAGGCGGACGAGGGCTACGCCAACGCGATGCGCGAGGCCTACGCCGCCCACCCCGAGGACCTGGACGTGGCCGCGCTGTTCGCCGACGCGCTGCTGAACGTGACCCCGTGGCAGCTATGGGATCTGCGGTCCGGCCGCCCGGCAGCAGGCGCCCACACCGCCGAGGCCGTGGACGTGCTCGAGCGGTCGCTTGGCCAGCCCGGAGGCAGGTCGCATCCGGGGATCCTGCACATGTACATCCACCTCATGG
>Ga0335075_10003754_pt1 | contig 23927 bp, 23 predicted proteins | sample Lox_Sample_24_FD_206723 | JGI IMG/M metagenome (GOLD analysis project Ga0335075, IMG submission 206723) | Soil microbial communities from Loxahatchee National Wildlife Refuge, Florida, United States - Lox_Sample_2.4 | ecosystem: Environmental > Terrestrial > Soil > Wetlands | place: USA...
GGCGGGCATGGCCCGGCCGGCCTATGGCGAGCTGCGGGTACTTGGTCATGACATGGCGACGGTACGCGGCCGGGCGGCCGTTCGGCAGCGGGTCGGGGTCGCCCGGCGCAACGCCCGGCCGGTGCCGGCTATCCGCATCCGCAGGCTGGTCGAGCACGCCGCGAGGCTCGCTGGCCCGCGCCGGTATGACCGCCGGGTGCTCGCGGCCGGCATCCTGGACCGGCTGTCGCTGATGCCGTGGGCCGAGGTCCCGCTCCGGGCTGCGCCCGACCTTGTCGTCCGCCGGACCCGGCTGGCTGCTGCCGCAGTGCATCAGCCCGAACTGATCCTCCTCGATGGGCTGCTCGACGGGCTGCAACCGCGCGACGTGACCGCATTAACCGAGGCGGTTCGCGACCTCAGCAGAGACACCGCGATCCTGGCCGCTGGCTGCGACGGTCTGGCACTCGAACTAGCCTGCGACGAGGTTCTAGTGCTCACCGACGGGATAGTGGTCAACGCATAGGCTGACGCAGTGGACTGGAGCCTGTTCGGATGTGGCCGGGCCGGCCACATCACGTTCGCTCCGGTCGAACCGGAGCTACGCGCCCGGCTGCACGCCCAGCTAGCCGACGGCGAAGCTTGGTGCTGCCTGAGGTGCGGGGCATTCGTGCCGGGTCCGCCGGATGAGTCCGGTCCGGCCGCAAGCGCCCCGGTCGTGCCCCGAGGCAGGGAAGTCCGGAGCAAGCTCATCCTGCGGTTGTTCGCCCTGGAAAGGTTCCTGCGCGCGATCATCTTCGGGGTAGCTGCCTTCGGACTGTGGCGGTACCGGTACTCACGCAACGCAATCGAGCAGGCATTCGACCGCGAGCTGCCGATCATCCGGGACTTGTTCCGCCAACTCGGCTTCAACATCGATCACTCCAAGTTCGTCGGCCTGCTGCAGCATGCGCTGACCCTCAGCAACGGGTCGCTGACGTTGCTCGCGGCTGGCGCTGCCGGATATGCCGTGATTGAGGTGGTAGAGGGCACCGGCCTCTGGCTTGCCAGGCGCTGGGGCGAGTACTTCGCAATGGTCGCGACATCGCTCGGATTGCCGCTGGAGATTTACGATCTGACCAGGCACGTCACGCTGACGGCGCTGGTGCTGTTCGGCATAAACCTGGCGTTGGTGCTGTACCTGGTGATCACCAAGCGGCTGTTCGGCATTCGCGGCGGGAAGAAAGCCTATGACGCCAGGCTGCGCCGCGAGTCGGTGCTCGAAGCCGCCAGGCGGGCAGTGCCGGAAGCAGCGGGAGACGCGGCTGCAGCGGGAGACGCGGCAGCACCAGGGGACGCGGCAGCAAATTCCGCGGCGGCCCTCGACAGCGGATCTCCAGACTCAGCGGAAGCACCCGACCGACCTCCAGACCCGGCAGCCGCCCGCAGCCAGCCACCCGGCCCCACCGCAGCACCCGGCCAGACACCAGCCCCGGCAGCCGCCCGCAGCCAGCCACCCGGCCCCACCGCAGCACCCGGCCAGACACCAGGCCCGCCGGCCGCCCGCAGCCAGCCACCCGGCTCCGAACCGGATCCCGCTCCCGCAGCATGGCCCACCAGACGCCGCGCCTAACTGCGAACCGTGCGCAGCCCACGCACCGGGAGAGGAAGCCCAATGGATCATCCCGCGGCACGCATTCGCCCGTACCGCCCTGGCGATATCGACGCCTTGTACCAGATCTGCCTGCTGACAGGCGACCTCGGACAGGACGCGACGGCGCTTTACCACGACCCCACGCTGATCGGGCACTGCTTTGCGGCCCCGTACGGGTTGTACGAGCCGTCCCTGGCCTTCGTGGCGGAAGACACCACAGGCGTGGCGGGCTACGTTCTCGGCGCGCTTGACAGCCAAGCGTTCGAGAAACGGCTGGAAAGCGACTGGTGGCCCCGGCTTCGCGAGCGCTATGCCGAACCCCCGCCGGGCCTTCCGGCACAGCAGTGGACGCCCGGCCAGCGCCTGGCGCACTTCATCCACCATCCAAATCGCACTCCGGACGAGCTTGCAGCGCGCTACCCGTCGCATCTGCACATCGACCTGCTGCCCCGCCTGCAGGCCCAGGGCTACGGCCGGCAGCTGATCCAGACACTGACCGCGGCCCTGCGCGCTCAGGGTTCGAGGGGAGTACACCTGCACGTCACCCCCGGCAACAAGCGAGCTGTCAGCTTTTACCGGCACGTCGGATTCACGGAGCTCCCGGCAACCGACACGCACCTATTCGGCCTAGACCTGAGCAACGCTTGCTAATGGCACCCGCCGAGGCGTGGAATCGGCTGCCGCTGCCGGGCCTGGAGGTACGCGATCAGCCGGAGATGAGTTCGTCAGCGGCGGAATAAGGATCGAGTTCGCCCGCGGTCACGCGGTCAGCGAGCTCGTCGAGCCGGGACTCCCCCGGCAGCGCACCCATCCGTCGGCGCAGTTCGGCAACCGCGATCGCGGATATCTCCTCGCGGGCCCGCGCGCGGCGGCGCTGGGCAAGCAGCCCGCTGTCGGCAAGCCAGCGCTGGTGCTCGCCGATGGCCGCGGCGAGATCACCGATCCCGTCGCCAGTAGCCGCCGTCGTGCTGACGATCGGCGGTTTCCAGTCGCCGGCCGGATAACTTGCCATCGCGAGCATGGTGCGCAGGTCTCTGATTACTTCCTGCGCGCCGGGCCGGTCGCTCTTGTTCACCACGAAGATGTCCGCGATCTCGAGGATGCCGGCCTTCGCCGCCTGAATCGAATCGCCGAGGCCTGGCGCGACCACCACGAGGGCACTGTCGGCCAGGGACGCGATCTCGACCTCAGCCTGGCCGACTCCGACGGTCTCGATCAGAACCACGTCGAAGCCGGCGGCATCCAGGATCCGCAGCGCTTGCGGAGTGGCCAGGGACAAGCCGCCGAGGTGGCCGCGGCTCGCCATCGAACGGATGAACACCTCACCGTCGGTGGCGTGTTCCTGCATCCGGACCCGGTCACCTAGCAGCGCGCCGCCGCTAAAGGGCGACGACGGGTCGACCGCCAGCACGCCGACGCGCAAGCCCTCGGTCCGGTAGTGCCGGACGAGGCCGCCAGTCACGGTGGACTTCCCGACACCGGGCGCGCCGGTCAGCCCGACGATGTGCGCATGCCCGGTCAACGGCGCGATCGCTGTCAGCAGCGGGCGCAGTTCCGCCGATTCGTCCTCAACCAGCGAGACCAGGCGGGCGAGACCACGCGGGTCACCGGTCCTGGCAGCCGCGATGAGCGCCTGCGGGTCGGCGGCCGCACGCCGGCGCCGCGGGCCGGCGGCGACGAGCCGGTCAGCCACGGGCCGGTCAGCCACGAGACCGTTCGCCCGTGCCGACGCGAGCCATCGCTGGCTCAGGCGATGCTGGCTCAGGCAATGCCGACTCAGGCACTAGCGGCGGCTGGAACCCGGAATAGCAGCGCGTCACCCTGGCCACCGCCCCCGCAGAGCCCGGCCGCGCCGAGCCCGCCGCCCCTGCGCCGCAACTCATAGATCAGGTGCAAGGCAATCCGTGCGCCGGAGGCGCCGAGCGGGTGACCGATCGCGATCGCACCGCCGTTGACGTTGACCCGATCCTGATCAACGCCCAGGTCGCGCATTGACTGGATGGCCACCGCGGCGAACGCCTCGTTGATCTCGATCAGGTCCAGGTCGCCGACAGCAAGCCCGGCCTTGGCCAGCGCGCGCTGGATCGCCCGGGACGGCTGCGAGTGCAACGAGTTGTCCGGGCCAGCCACCACACCGTGGGCACCCACCTCGGCAAGTACCGTCGCCCCGGCGGCGGCGGCCGCCTCGGCCGACATCACCACGACAGCGCAGGCGCCGTCGCTGATCTGCGACGCGGACCCGGCCGTGATGGTGCCATCGACAGCGAACGCGGGCTTGAGTCCGGCGAGTGACTCTGCCGTCGTGCCCGCGCGCACGCCCTCGTCGGTAGCGACGATTTCGGGCTCGCCGCGGCGCTGCGGAATGGCCACCGGGACGATCTCCTCGGCGAGCACGCCGTCCTTGATCGCCTTGGCGGCCAGCTGGTGCGAGCGCGCTGCGAACTCGTCCTGCTCCTGCCGGGAGATGCCGAGCCCGGCATTGTGCCGCTCGGTCGACTCCCCCATTGACACCTGATCAAAAGCGTCGGTCAGCCCGTCGAGGGCCATTGAGTCAATTAGCGCTGTGTCGCCGTACTTGACGCCCCGCCGCGAACCCTTGAGCAAATGGGGCGCCTGCGACATGGACTCCATGCCCCCCGCGACGATCACGTCGAACTCCCCGGCCCGGATCAGCTGGGCGGCGAGCGCTATCGCGTCCAGGCCTGACAGGCAGACCTTGTTAATCGACAGGGCCGGCACGGTCATCGGGATGCCGGCGGCCACCGCGGCCTGACGAGCCGGGATCTGCCCCTCGCCGGCCTGCAGTACCTGACCCATGATGACGTAGTCGACGCGGTCGGCTGGCACGCCTGCGCGCTCCAGCGCCGCCTTGATAGCCAGCCCGCCAAGCTGAGCTCCGGTGAACCCGCTCAGCGAGCCGAGCAGGCGGCCAATCGGGGTTCGGGCCCCGCCAACGATTACTGCTTCACGCATAGCTGAAACGATACCGGTCACTGATCGAGCGCCCGGAGGTGCGGAAGCTGTGCTGACCAGAATTGACCATGTCGGGATCGCCTGCCGGAACCTGGAGGCGAAGATCGCCTTCTACGAGTCAGCCTTCGGGCTCACCGTTGCCAGCACGGAAGTGAACGAGAGTCAGGGCGTGCGCGAGGCAATGCTGCACGTCGCTGACGGTCCTGCAGGTGCTTCCTACGTTCAGCTACTGGAGCCGCTCGGCCCGGACACGCCGGTCGGCAGGTTCCTCGAGCGACGCGGCGAGGGCTTGCACCACGTGGGGTACGGGGTGGTAAACGTCACAGCGGCGCTGGCCGCCCTCGGAGCGACTGGCGTGCGGCTCATCGACGAGCGGCCGCGGCACGGCTCGATGGGCGCCTCGATCGCCTTCCTGCATCCGGCCGACATCGGCGGAGTGCTGACCGAACTAGTCCAGGCACCCGATCACTGAACGGGCCAAAACGGCTAATAGAGCCCCGGCGTATTGGGCCGACGTGTCATCACCTAAGTTACATATGAATAAAAAACAGTATCTCCTGTACTAGCGGTTGCGAAGAGACCGCTAACCGCCAGGCAGGAGAGTACGCTGCGATGCACCGGACGAACGCAACTTCGCCCCGGCCGGGTACCAGCGCGGTCACTTCCGCAGCGCGAGCGAGTCCCGGCAATCGGACCCGGCGGGCGATCGCTTCGGTGCGCGAACCTCCCGTCTACACAGGATTAGGCGACATGCAGCCCGACATCGATGCTCAGCTCAGCAATTTCTTCGAGGACGCCCCGCTACCCGATTTTGCCCGGGTCATGCGCGGCTACGACCCGCACCAGGTCAACGAGCACATGAAGCTCAGAGAGATGGAGGTGCGCAAGCATCAGGAGCAGGCGCAAGCGCTCCAGCGAGAGCTCTCCGAGGCGCACCGCCAGATGCAGGAAATCGAGCAACCCACGCTCTCCGGCCTTGGCTCTCGTATCGAGCAACTGTTCCGGCTCGCCGAGGAGCAGGCCGCTGAGCACATCGCGGAGGCGCGGTCTGCCGCGCACGAACTGTCCGCAGCGGCCAAAGTGGAGGCCGCTGAAGCTCGGGCGTCGGCGGAGAACGAGGCCGCCGAACTCCGCGCGGTCGCTAAGCGCGAGACCGACGACCAGCGCGCGTCCGCCGAGCGTGAGGCCGAGGCCATCAGGACCAAGGCCGGCCGCGAGTCCGACGAGCTGAAGTCGACCACCGAGCGCGAAGTGGCCAAGCTGCGTGCGACCGCCGACCTTGTGGTCGCCGAGACGCGCGCCGGCAACGAGCGCGAGGTCGCCAAGATGCGCACGACCGCGGAGCGCGAGGTCGCGCAGATGCGGGCGTCGTCCAAGCGCGACCGGGACGAGATCCTCACGACGGCCAAGCGCCAGGCTGACGAGATGCGCAGCCAGGCACAGCGGGCGTTCGAGGACAGCGAGGCGGCGCGCGCGCAGGCGGAAGCTGAGTTCGAGATGCAGCTGGCCTCCCGCCGCGAGGAGGCCGAGCGGCAGGAGACCGAGCGGCTCGCTAAGGCGCAGGAGGCCACTCAGAAGATGGTGTCCGAGGCCGAGCAGCGGGCGGCTGTCGCCGAGGAGCGGGCCAGCAAGGCCAGCATCCAGGCCGAGCAGACCCGGCGCGAGGCGGATCAGCACTCACAGCAGCTCGTCAGCAACGCCAAGAAGAACGCCGACGGGATCCTCGCTCAGGCTAAGTCTCAGGCCGACCAGCTACTGGCCGACACCAAGTCCGAGGCCGAGCGCATCCGCAGCATCGCTCAGCGTCAGGTCGACGAGCTCAACAAGCAGAAGGAGAGCGTCGGCGCGCACCTGGCTCAGATCAGCCAGTTGCTCGGCGGCTCGATGCCAGGCCTGGCGGACGTCCTCAAGCCCAGCGCACCGCAGCCGGCCGTCGCACCCACGCCTACCAGGGCCGTTACTTCCGGGGCCGGGCCGGCCGAGCCTGCGCCAGTTCCGGCCGCAGCGGCCGCTCCGGCGGCCCGGCACTCAGCCAGCGCATCTGCCGATGGCCCCGCCAAGGCAGCTGCCAACGGCAAGCAGTCCGAGGGCGAAGACGAGTGGTGGACTGAGTAGACAGCGAGCCTCAGCCTGCTGAGACGGACGATAAGGGGCTCCCGGCCGATAGCGCGGCCGGGAGCCCCTTGTTTTGGGCCCTCTCGTTGTTTTCAGCTGGATCGCGCCTCAAGTCCCGTCACGGGCTGATCGTCTGGCCGCCGTCCACCACGAGAGTCTGTCCCGTCATAAATGACGAGGCGTTGCTGGCCAGAAACACCGCAGGTCCGGCCATTTCCTCGGGAGCGGCCCATCGCTTCATGGCCGTGGATGCGACCGTAGCTGGTCCGACGGCGGGATCCTCCCAGAGGGTCCGGTTGAGGTCAGTCGCGGTCCAGCCCGGGCACAGCGCGTTGACCCGGACGCCGGCCTCGCCCCATTCCGATGCGAGCGACTGGGTCAGTGAGATCAGGCCCGCCTTCGCTGCGCCGTACGGGCTCATCAGCGGCGAGGCGGCAATCCCGGCGACGGACGCCACGTTGATCACCGAGCCCTGACCACGGTCGAGCAGGTGCGGCGCGAAGGCGTGGCAAACATAGACGGCGGAGGTCAGGTTCAGCCGCAGGAGCTTGTCCCAGCCGGGCAGCCGCAGGTCCCGGAACGGCACCATGAAGTTGGAGCCGCCCGCGTTGTTGACCACGACGTCGACTTCGCCGAGCTGATCAATGGCCGCCGTAACCGACTCCGCGACGGCGTCGTAACTCGTCACGTCGGCCGGGATGACGATCGCTTTCCGGCCCGCAGCCTCGACACCTTCCGCAGTCTCGGCCAGTCCGTCTGCACTGCGCGCGACGAGCGCCACATCAGCGCCAGCGTCGGCGAGCGCCACCGCGATGACGCGGCCGATGCCGCGCGATGCGCCGGTCACGAACGCCTTTTTGCCAGTCAGGTCAAACACGCTCACGGTTGATCCTCCCACTCAGTAGGCAGCGGCCAGGCTGCCGGATTGACGCGGCGGACGATCTCGTTCAGCACGATCCGGACGTAGCGCTCCCCCACCCACAGGTGCTTAGCGCCCGGCACGCCGATGACTTCGGCCTGCGGCACGCGGCTGAACCGCTGGCGAGCCAGCTCAGGCTGAAGGTAGTCATCATGTTCAGGCACCAGGGCGAGCAGCGGCTTGCCGCCCTTCGCCCAGGCATCGAGTTCGGTATCACCGGCGCGGCGCAGCGGCGGCGAGAGCAAGATCGCGCCCTCGATATCGGGGTCGTTACCCCATTGCAGCGCAAGCTCGGTGCCGAACGACCAGCCCAGCAGCCACAGCCGCGGCAGGTCGAAGTCAGCGCAGTAGCCGATGGCGGCAGCGACATCGTGGCGCTCGGTCAGGCCGGCGCCGAACTCACCCTCGCTCTGGCCGCGATCAGAGCGCGTTCCGCGCGTATTGAACCGGAAGACCGCGAGGTCGGCCAGCGCCGGGAGCCGGTAGGAGGCTTTGCGCAGCACGTGGCTGTCCATCATGCCGCCCTGCGTCGGCAGCGGATGCAGGCAGATCAGCGTCGCCACGGGCGGGCGGGCGGGCGGCTGAGCGAGCTCGCCGACAAGGGTCAGCCCGTCGGACGTGACGAGGGTGACATGGTCTCGCCTCGCGGGCAGGACTGTGCTCGCGGTGATCTCGGTCATCGGGTCCTTACCGGTGCGTCTGCGGCCCGGGGCCGGGTCGCCGCGGCCGCCGTTGCCAGCACGCGTTGTGCCAGTGCCTGCGCTCCTCCGGGCCCGGTGCGTACGCGGGCCAGACCACCAGGTGCGCGGTTCCTGGCGGCAATTCCTGGTCGCAGCCAGGGCAGCGGTAGGTCTTGGCCGCTGCCGCACCGGGGACCTGCCTGACCACCCAGTCGCCGTCCGGCCATTCCTGCGTCTGCGGCGGGCCGAGCCGGGCGGAGACGTCCTCCGCCGCCTTCGCCGCAGCGGGACGCCGGGCGCGCCGCGGTTTGCTCGGCGCCTCGGCCGGCAACCGCCGCGCCTTGCGTGGGCTCACCTGCACCTACCGGCGGCACTTAGCGGCCGGGCCGCGGGCCGGCGCTGAACGGGATTCCCGCCGCGGCGTGTTCTGCGAGCAACGGCGGCGGGGCGAACTCCGGGTACCCGTATGCCTCGTGCATGGCTTCAAGCCCGGTCAGCACCGTCGCCGCCCCGGCGGCATCGATCAGCTCGAACGGGCCTCGCGGGTAGCCACAGCCGAGTTTCATCGCGGTGTCGATCTCGGTGGGATTGGAGTAGCCCTCCTGACACATCCGCACCGCGTCGGCCAGGTGCGCGTACAGCAGCTGGCCTGCCAGGAAGCCTGGCCGGTCAGGAGCGCGGACGGGAACGAGGCCGAGCTTCGCGGCCAGCGCCGTCCCGGCCGCGATTGCGTCGGCAGAACTGAGGCTGGTCTGCACGACCTCGGCGAGGGTGCCAGCGGCCAGCTTGCCCACCAGATGCAGGCCGACCGACTGCTGCGGGCGGCCTGCTGCGAGCGAGGCCGGCAGCACCGGCCGGCCGGCTTCGGCAGCAATCAGCACGAGATCGGTCGGATGTGCCGCGTTCCTGGTCACGTTGATGCCTGCGGTCGCCATCGCGCTCGCGAGCTCGGCCTCGACATCGTCACCGGCGCCAATAAGAGTCACGGCCTTCGGGGCCGCGGCCGACGCGCGGGAGTTCCCGCCTTGATGGTCGTTATCGCTGCCTGAGGACTCGGCGTAGTCGTAGATGCCGCGGCCGGCCTTGCGGCCGGTCCGGCCCGCGTCGCTGAGACGGCGCAGCAGCGGAGTCGGCATGTATCGCGGCAGGCCGAATTCGCCGTGCAGGACGTCCATGATCGACAGGGCAGTGTCGAGGCCGATGAGGTCGAGCAGCGCCAGCGGGCCCATCGGAAGCCCGATTCCGGCAGTCGCCGCCAGGTCGATATCTGCCCGGCTGGCGTAACCGGTTGCCATCAAGTGGAGCGCATGATTCAGGTACGGCAACAGCAGGGCGTTCGCGATAAACCCGGCGCGATCGCCGATCTCCACGGGCGTCTTACCGAGGCGCCGGGCAAGATCGGACGCCGCGGCCGTCACACCATCGGTCGTCAGCACCGTCGACACGACCTCTACCAGGCGCATCACCGGCGCAGGATTGAAGAAGTGCATGCCGATGACGCGACCGGGGTGCTTGCTCGCGGCCGCGATCGCCGTAACGGACAGCGAGGAGGTGTTTGTCGCGAGAATGGCGTCGGGGCTGCAGACCCGGTCCAGCTCGGCAAAAATCTCCCGTTTGATTGCCATTCGTTCCGGCACAACCTCGATAGCCAGGTCGACCGCGGCGGCCTCGCCGAAGCCTGCGGCCGGCCGGATGCGGCTGCGGATCTCAGCCTGCTGGGCGGCGGTCAGCCTGCCTCTGGTGACCGCTCGGGACAGGCTGGCGTCGAGGATCCCGACGCCACGGCTCATCGCCGCCGCGTCGGCCTCGATCGCGACGACGCCGATCCCGGCGCGCGCGAATACCTCGGCGATCCCGGCTCCCATCGTGCCGAGGCCAATCACTGCGACCTCTCGAATCTCCATGGCCGCGAGATTACAGTCGCGGACGCAGCGGCGTGGCGGCGCCTGCCGGTGTCGGTTGCGCTCGTAACGTGACGACATTGCGATGCGATTCGCTCTATGTCGCTTGTAAAGTGAGCCGCCATGCCCCGACCGGACCGCAGTCAGGCACTGGACCATGTCGTGGTCCTCATGTTCGAGAACCGTTCGTTCGACAACCTGCTCGGCCGGCTCTATGAGCCGGGCGAGGTGCCTTCGTTCGAGGGCGTCACCGGCAAGGACCTCGCCAACCCGGTCCCCGACTGGGCGGCCGACCGCGGCAACGATGCCGGGAACGTGCACTACGGCGTGGCAGCCGGCATGAACACGCCGAGTCCAGATCCCGGCGAGGAGTACCAGCACGTCAATACGCAGCTATTCGGGATCATCGACCCGGCTGCCAATCGGGACGTCCTCGCCAGCGCGATGGCCGCGCCGTACAACGCGCCGCCAGATCCGCGGCTGCGGCCGTCGATGGACGGGTTCGTCGCCGACTACATCAGCTCGTTCACGGCCGAGATGGGCCGGCCGCCACGGTACGACGAGTACGCCCAGATCATGACCGGCTATGCCCCCGGCCAGCTACCAGTCGTCTCCGCGCTGGCGCGTGGCTTTGCCACCTTCGATCACTGGTTCTGCGAGGTGCCGTCGCAGACCTTCGCCAACCGGTCCTTCTTCCATGCCGCCAGTTCGTCTGGCTTCGTGAATAACTTGTCGCCGCCGGAGTCCTTCCCGCTGCGCAACACCGCAGAGACGATCTTCGAGCGGCTGGACGCTCGCGGCCTGACCTGGCGGGTCTACTGCGATCCGCCCAGCAGCATGTCACTCACTGGCGTCATCCACGCGCCCCGGCTGTGGCCGCACTTCGCCACCAGGTTCGTCACGACCGACCGGTTCCTGGAGGACTGCGCGAGCGGCAATCTCCCGGCGTACTCGTTCATCGAGCCCAACCTGCTCTACGGGCACAACGACATGCACCCGGCATTCGACGCGCTCTTCCCCGACTCGCCGCTGGATCCGCCGTCTTCGCTGCTCGGCGGCGAGGCGTTGCTGGCCAAGATCTACAACGCGGTCCGGTCGTCCGCCTCGGACCGCGGCTCGAACGCGTGGAACACGCTGCTCGTGATTACTTTCGACGAGCACGGCGGCACTTACGACCACGTTCCGCCGCCGCTGGTGCCGCCACCGGTGCCGGGCGGGCCGCCTGGTCAGCTCGGGTTCGGCTTCGACCGGTCCGGGCTGCGGGTGCCGGCCTTCGCGATCTCAGCATGGATACCCGAGCAGACCGTCGTCACTGCCGAGTACCGCAACACGTCGGTGATCGCCACATTGCGGGAGCACTGGCAGCTCGGCGGGGCGCTCACCCGCCGGGACTTCGTCGCCGCCGAGCTGTCACCGGTGCTGTCACTGGCGCGGCCGCGCGATCCGCAGAGCTGGCCAGAGGTTCAGGTGCCGCAGGTGCCGCTGTATACCGGCGAGGTGCCGGCGCCGGGCGCGGCTCTGCGCGGCTTGTGCAAGGCCGCGTTCCACGCCTGTGTCGCGCTGGCTGAGCATCAGGGCAAGAGCAGCCCGGCGGTCGTCGGCGACGAGGACCTGACCCGCGCCGACGGCCTCGCGCTGCTGGACGACTTGTCCGGAGACCTGTTCGTGCGGTTGCACGGCAGTTAGCCGCCCCAGTGCCTATTCCTGCCCGTGGCTATTCAGGCCAGTCGGAGTTCTCGATGATGTCGACGAAGTTGGCGCGCTGGAAGCCAGGCACGAAGCGGTCAAGCACGTCGGCCTTGACGTTGCCGAAGGTGGTCTCCGGCCGGGGCGCGATGCCGTCGGTGAAGGCATGCAGGATGCGGCGCTTGAAGTCCGGCCGCGGGTGCAGCGCGGTGATCGCGGCCCGGTCGGCGTCGCTGATGTCGTGGTAGCCGATGCCGAGCACGTCGTACTCCACGCCCGCGGTGACCAGGGCGACCTCGGGCTCCATGTACTGCGGGATGCCGGGCGTGGTGTGCAGCGCGATGGCGGTCCAGACCCGGCGGATGCTGTCCTCGGGCACGCCGTAGCTCTGCAGGTAACGGCGGGCCTCGTCCGCGCTGTCCACCTCGAATCGCCGGCCGCTGCCGCGGAACTGCTCGCTCAGCCCCAGGTCGTGGAACATCGCCCCGATGTACAGCAGTTCGGGGTCGAAACTGAGCCCCCGGTTGCGGCCCTGCAGGCTGCCCCACCAGTAGACGCGGCGGGAGTGGTGATAAATCAGGTCGGTGGTGGCCCCGCGAACCAGCTCGGTAGCCTCGCGGGCCAGCTTGGTGTCGGGAACCGCTACGCCGACTGCAGTCTGTCCGGGGCCGGGCACAACGCCTCCTCGCTTGTCATCAGGGTGGCCTAATCGCGCCCGGCGGGCTGGCCGGGGCCGGGGTGCGGATGTACCGAGCGCCATACCCCTGACATGGAGCATCACACCGGCAGCCACGCTCACACCGGCAGCCGCGCATCCTGCGGCGCCGTCCTGCCGCGGTGGTCGTCGGAAATGGCCGCCTCCCGGCTGCCGGTGCGGGTGGCGGCGATGCCCGCGATGACGACCAGGATGATCCCGGCAGCGGCGGGTGCGCCGGGAACCTGCCCGAGCACGAGCAGCCCGGCGAGGAGCGCGATGGCCGGTTCCAGGCTCATCAGGGTGCCGAAGGCGCTAGCGGTGAGACGCCGCAGGGCCTGCAACTCCAGGCTGAAGGTGACGACGGGGTGCAGCGCTGCCAGGGCAAGCATGATGCCAAGCAGCTGCCAGGTCAGCCGGCTCAGGCTGGGCGCGGCGGCGAGCATGCCGATCACGCCGGCCACCGGAATGGAAATGGCCAGGCCGGTCAATCCCGTGACGTGATCGCCGACGTGCTGGGTCAGCAGGATGTAGGCGCCCCAGCAGGCCCCGGCGGCCAAGGCGAATGCGAGCCCGGACGGGTTGATGCCGCCTTGCCAGGGCTGGGTCAACAGCACGACACCGATGGCAGCTGGCGCTGCCCAGCGCCTGCGCCCGCCGCCTGGACCATACAGCGACACGGCCAGCGGGCCGAGGAACTCCAGCGCGCTGGCGGTGCCGAGCGGGATGCACGCCACAGCGAGCATGAACAGCAGCATCATGCCCGCCGTGACCGCGCCGAGCAGGCTGCAGGCCAGCAGGTCCTTGCCGGAGAAGTCCCGCAGGCGCGGCCGGATGAGAACCACGAGGAGAACGCCACCCCAGGCCAGCCGCAGTCCCGCCACGCCGAGCGGGCCAAGCTGGTCGAACAGGCGGACCGAGAGGGCCAGCCCGAGCTGAACGCACGACATGGATGCCGCTGCCATCAGCGCCCCGCCCCCGGCGCCGGCCAGGGCGCGGGCTGGGGGGCGGCTGGCGGGCGCCGGCGGGTTCATGTCACCAGTAGAGCGCCCGGCAATCGTTCATGTCTACGCGTTAAATATTGATGTACTGTCCAGATATCCTGGACAATGAAGCATGGAGACACGGCGGCTTGAGTTGCTGGCGGAGCTGTCCCGTCAGGGCTCGATGCGCGCGGTCGCAGACGTACTCGGCACCACGACCTCGACGGTGTCCCAGCAGATCGCCGTGCTTGCCCGCGAGATGGGCACGCCCCTCATCGAGCCAGCCGGGCGCCGGGTCCGGCTGACACCGGCGGGCCGCCGGCTGGCCGAGCATGCGGTGACGATCCTCGCCGCGGTCGAGGCAGCACGACTCGACCTGGGGCCGCAGGCAGAACCCAGCGGCACCCTGCGAGTGGCTGGATTCGCTACCGCCATCCGCGCATACCTGTTGCCGGTCATCACGGGTCTGGCAATTACTCATCCACGGGTCCGCATGCTGCTCCGAGAGCACGAGCCCGCCGAGGCCCTGCAGTTGCTGGCGACCGATCAGGCCGACCTGGCGCTGGTCTACGACTACAACCTCGCGCCCACCGCCGCCGACCCCGCGATGCACAGAACTCCGCTGTGGACCGCGCGGTGGGGCCTCGGCGTGCCCGCGAGCCAGTCCGCCTCCGGCGGGGCGACGCTGCAGGTTTTCGCCCGCTTCCGGGCCCATGACTGGATCGGCAACTCCCGCAACTCCGCAGACGAGGACGTCATCCGCACGCTCGCTGCCATGGCCGGATTCACGCCCCGTATCACCCATCAGGCAGACAGCCTCGATCTGGTCCAGGACATGATCATCGCCGGCCTGGGCGTCGGGCTGCTGCCGCTCGGCCACGCCATCCGCGAAGGGGTGCGCTTGCTTCCGCTCGCCGGTCCAGAGGTCGAGTTGCGGGCATACGCCGTCGCCCGCCACGGCCGTCTCAACTGGCCCCCGCTCGCCCTCGTCACTAGCCTCCTGGAGCGCGCGAGCCGGCATCCCGTGCAAGGCAGGCTGGCGCCGGGCCCGCTGGCTCTTGGCGCGTAGTGGCGGGCCCGGCAGCGTGCACACTGCGACCAAGGGCTATCTCACGCGCCCACCACTGCTGGCGTGAAGCTGCCGGGCTGATCGAGTTGGCGGATGGTGTCTTGGTCCAGCGTGAGCCGGGTGGCGCCGATGATCTCATCGAGTTGAGCGACGGTGCTGGCGCCGGGGATCGGGATGATCGCTGGTTGTGTCCTTGCTAGGAGCCAGGCCAGCACCACCTGGCCCGGTGTCGCGCCGAGCTTGTTAGCTATGCTGCGGAGCGCTGTGAGCCTGGCGTCGCTGCCCGAGTGAGTGTAGGGAGCGGGCAGTGCCCGGCCGGACCTGGCATAGCGCCCCGCGAGCAGCGGAGAATAAGCGAACAAAGCGAGATTCTCGGCCGCGGCGTAGTCGAGCAGTTCCTCGGTGATGAGGTTAAGCTGCCCGCGTTCAGACAGCGGCTGCAAGTAGGTGTATTGCTGCTGCACACAGGAGTAGTTCGGCCGTCCCGCCGCGCGGGCTATGGCCCTGGCGCGCTCGATCCGCCAGGTCGCGGTATTACTGGCGCCAAGCAGTCCGGCCTTGCCGGTCTCGGCCAGTGTGGCGAGTGCTGACACTGTCTCCTCTAGCGGAGCCGAACGGTCGTCGATATGGGCGTAGTAGAGGTCCAGCCGGTCAACGCCCAGGTTGCGCAGGCTCGTCTCGGCATCCTCGCGGATCACAGTCGCGCTCAGGCCCTGCCAATGCCGTGGATCCGGGTCGCCAGGCACGGTCGTGCGTGCGCCGACCTTGGTCGCGATCACCATGCGGCTCGTCATGCCACGAGAGCGCAGCCAGCGGCCGATAACTCGCTCGCTTTCACCCGCGTCGCCATGCCACTGCCCGTAGTTGTTGGCTGTATCTAGAAATGTGCCGCCGGCATCGGCGAAGCGATCCAGTATCGCGAATGCCGTCGTCTCGTCGGTGCGATAGCCGAAGTACATGGTGCCTAGGCAGATCTCGCTGACAGTCAGTTTGGTTCGCGTGTCACCGATTGTGCGCTCTTGCATAACTTTCCTTCCGAAGGTCTCTCGTGACTATAGATAAGGATTGGTATAGTCCTAAGATCCAATTCGATGACAAAGTTCCAGGCCAATATCGGATCAGACGTCCTGCTGGACCTTTCCGGGACGGCCGGGCCCACATACCGGCGGCTCACGCACGCGCTACGCGAGGCGATCCAGTCCGGCAGACTGCCCGCCACGAGCACGCTGCCACCGTCCCGGGCGCTGGCCAGCGAGCTTGGCTGCTCAAGGTGGGTCGTCACCGAGGCCTACGCCCAGCTCGCAGCCGAGGGGTACCTTGCCGCGGCGGTAGGTTCGGGCACCCGCGTCTGCGGGCTCGAGCACTCTCCGGCCGCGCGAGCAACCGTGCAGGGCGCGCCAGACGTCGGACCTAGCCCGGTCATTGACATGGCCCCAGGGCTACCCGACCTGCGAAACTTCCCCATACGGCGGTGGATGTCGGCTATCCGCGGCGCGGCCGCCAGCATGGCATCGGAAGACCTTGGCTACCTGGATGCGGCCGGGCACCATCGGCTGCGCCAAGTGCTGGCCGACTACCTGGCGCGCGTGCGAGGAGCGCAGTCCGACCCGAGCAACCTGCTGATCACCGCAGGAGCCACCGACGCCATCGGCCTGCTCTGCCGGGTACTCAGAACACAGGGTCATACGGCAGTGGCGATGGAAGACCCCGGCTGGCACCGGCTGCGGGATGTGGTTACGGGAGCTGGGCTGAGGGCCATTCCTATCCCGGTAGACGACCAGGGCCTGTACGTTCAACGGCTGCATGACCATCCAGGCGTCGGCGCGGTGATCGTCACCCCGGCGCACCAGTTCCCGACCGGAGTCGTGCTGTCGTCTCGCCGCCGCGGCCTCCTGCTCAGCTGGGCCGCCGAGCGGGCCGGGCTGATTATCGAGGACGACTACGATGCGGAGTTCCGTTACGACCGGCGGCCCGTGGGCGCCCTCCAAGGCGCTGGCCTTTCGTCCGTTGCGCTGACGGGCTCGGTGACCAAGACGCTCGCGCCGGCCCTAGGCCTCGGGTGGCTGGCGACCCCGCCTGCCTGGACGCCGATTGTCCGGGCGGCTATCGTCCGGTCTTCCGGGCCGCCAGTCCTTGACCAGCTCGCTTTCGCGGAGTTCCTGCGGACGGGCCGCTACGATCAGCACTTGCGCGCCGCTCGCATCCGGTACCGGGCCCGGCGCGACGGGCTCGTTCGCGCGCTCGGGTCTCACCTGCCCGACAGCCAGATCTGCGGGGTCTCGGCTGGGCTGCATTTCCTGCTACACCTGCCTCCCGGCATCGACGCTGCCGCAGTCGTCAGTCGCGCAAACCGCACAGGCGTGCGAGTCGCCAACCTGGACACCTATCGGTTCACTGCGGCACCTGAACTTCCGGGCCTGGTACTCGGCTACGGGAACCTTGCAGACCACAAGGTGCTAGAGGCGGTCGCACGGCTAACCTCAGCCCTCGGTGTCTAGGTGTGCCGGGTCACCATCGCATTGCCGGCGCCAAGTTGGTAGATCACTCCCTGCGCAGGCCCGTAAAGCGCATACAGTGACACCCGTGCGGCTCGTCATCGCCCGGTGCAGCGTGGATTACTCCGGGCGGTTGTCAGCGCACCTCCCGCTGGCCACCCGGCTGATCATGGTCAAGGCCGATAGCTCGGTGCTCATCCACAGCGACGGCGGCTCTTACAAGCCGCTGAACTGGATGTCACCACCCTGCCGGCTGACTGAGTCCTCCCCGGCTGAGTGGATCGTTACCGGCAAGTCAGGCGAGACGCTAACCATCCATCTCGAGGACGTCGTCAGCGACTCATCTGTGGACCTCGGCGTGGACCCTGGCCTCGTCAAGGACGGCGTCGAGGCGCACCTGCAGGAGTTGCTCGCGGCCCAGCTGCACATACTCGGCGACGGCTGGCGGCTGGTGCGCCGCGAGTACCCGACGGCAATCGGCCCGGTCGACATCATGTGCCGGACTGCGGACGGCGCGAGCGTCGCCATCGAGATCAAGCGCCGGGGAGAGATCGACGGCGTCGAGCAGCTGACGCGCTATCTGGAGTTGCTGAACCGGGATCCGCTCCTTGCCCCGGTCCAGGGCATATTCGCCGCGCAGGAGATTAAGCCCCAGGCGCGAGTGCTTGCCGAGGACCGCGGTATCCGCTGCGTGACGCTGGACTACGAGACGATGCGCGGCACGGACGACGGTGCGCTGCGCCTGTTCTAGCCGCCTGCGTAGAGTGGCAGGACTGCCCGCGCTCGGAGAAGGGACGGACTCAGCCCGTGGGTAACCCGGCCGTTAACCGCACCGGCGCTGCCGGACAGACCGCGACCGAGCACCGCCTGGCCAACGGCCTGCGCCTGGTGCTATCCGAGGACCACCTCACACCGGTCGCTGCCGTTTGCATCTGGTATGACGTCGGATCACGGCACGAGATCGCGGGCCGCACCGGCTTGGCTCACCTCTTCGAGCACCTCATGTTCCAGGGCTCCGCGCAGGTGAAAGGAAACGGGCACTTCGAGCTTGTCCAGGGGGCCGGCGGCTCGCTGAACGGCACGACGAGTTTCGAGCGGACTAACTACTTCGAGACCATGCCCGCGCATCAGCTGGAACTGGCACTGTGGCTCGAAGCTGACCGGATGGGCACCCTGCTCGCGGCCCTGGACGACGAATCCCTGGATAACCAGCGCGACGTGGTGAAAAACGAGCGCCGCCAGCGCTACGACAACGTGCCCTATGGCACGGCTTTCGAGCGGCTGATCGCACTGGCCTACCCGGAGGGTCACCCGTATCACCACACGCCCATCGGCTCGATGGCCGACCTGGACGCGGCCACCTTGGCCGACGCCCGCGCGTTCTTTCGCGCGAACTATGCGCCAAACAACGCGGTCCTCGCGATTGTCGGCGACATCGATCCGCGGCAGACGCTCGAGTGGGCCGACAAGTACTTCGGGTCGATCCCCGCGCACGACGGCAAGATGCCGCTTCGGAACGCCGAGCTGCCCGACATCATCGGCACGGAGATCCGACAGGTTATCCGGGAAAATGTCCCGGCACGCGCGCTGATGGCGGCCTACCGCCTGCCGGAAGACGGCACGCGGGAGTGCGACGCGGCCGACCTGGCGGTAACCGTACTCGGCAACGGAATGTCGTCCAGGCTGTACAACCGCCTGGTGCGGCACGATCGCACAGCTATCGCGGCAGACTTCGGGCTGATGCGCCTGGCCGGTGCGCCCTCGCTTGGCTGGATGGACGTGAAGGCATCCGGCGGCACCGGAGTCCCGCAGATCGAGGCCGCGGTCAACGAGGAACTGGCACGCTTCAGCGCAGACGGACCTAGCCCCGAAGAGCTGGAGCGGGCACAAGCCCAGCTGGAACGTGAGTGGCTCGACCGGTTCAGCACTGTCGCCGGCCGGGCAGACGAGCTGTGCAGGTACTCGGTGCTGTTCGGCGATCCGCAGCTCGCGTTCAGCGCCATGAGCCGCGTGCTCGACATCACTGCGGCGGAAGTCAAGGCGGTTGCCGCCGCCCGGCTGCGGCCTGACAACCGGGCCGTGCTCGTGTACGAGCCAACCGGCTCGCCAGAACCAGCGGCCGCTGGCCAGGATGGGGCCCGGCAATGACCGACGCTGACGTGACGATGGATTTGCACCCCATGCCGGCCGCCGGTCAGGCCAGGGACTGGGCGTTCCCTGCTCCTGAGCGGGGCGGGCTGCCCACCGGCCTGCCGGTACTGCGCTGCCAGCGGCCCGGCCAGCAGCTGGTAGCCGTCGAGATCTGCCTGGATGCGCCTCTCGATGCCGAGCCTGACGGGCTCGACGGCATCGCTACCATCATGGTCCGTGCGCTAGCTCAGGGCACCGCCCAGCACTCTGCCGAGGAGTTCGCGGCCGAGCTCGAGCGCTGCGGTGCCACGCTCCAGGCGAGCGCAGACTTCCTTGGCGCGCGCGTGTCGCTGGAGGTGCCCGCTTCCCGCCTGCACCGCGCACTCGGGTTGCTGACCGAGGCGCTCGCCGAGCCCGCATTCGCGACCACCGAGATCGAGCGCCTGGTGGGCAACCGGCTCGACGCGATTCCGATCGAGCTCGCCAATCCCGGCCAGCGCGCAGCGATCCAGCTGGCTCACGAACTCTTCCCTGAGTCAGCCCGGATGTCCCGGCCACGTCAGGGCACCGCGGAGACCGTCGCGCGCATCGACGCCGCGGCGGTGCGCGCGTTCTACGAGGCGCAGCTGCGGCCAGTCACGGCGACCGCGGTTGTCGTCGGCGACCTGTCCGAGATCGACCTGGACGCGATGCTCGCCGGCACACTCGGCCGCTGGGCCACCGAGACCGGAGCGCCGGCGCTCGTTCCGCCGGTAACAGCCAGGGACGACGGCCGCGTCGTGATCGTGGACCGGCCGGGCGCCGTCCAGACGCAGATGCTCATCGGGCGTCTCGGCCCGGACCGGCACGACCCGGTCTGGCCAGCGCTGGTGCTTGGCACGTACTGCCTGGGTGGCACATTGACATCCCGGCTCGACCGGGTCCTGCGCGAGGAAAAGGGCTATACGTACGGAGTGCGCGCGGGTACGCAGGTGCTGCACTCACCAGCGCCGGACGACGGAATCGGCGAGGCACTGCTGGCCATCAGCGGATCGGTGGATACGGCATCTACCAGCCCGGCACTGGACGACCTCCGGACGGTACTCCGCACCCTTGCCGCTGACGGACTGACCGACGCCGAGCGTGACATGGCCGTGCAGAACCTGGTGCTCGTCGCACCGCTCCGGTACGAGACAGCAGCGCCGGTTGCGGACACCCTGGCCGATCAGGTGCAGCAGCATCTGCCTGACGATTTCCAGGCGCAGCTTTACGGGCGCCTGGGCGAGACGAGCACGGCCGAGGCAACCGCGGCGGTGGTGACGGCGTGGCCGGAGAACCGGATGATCACGATCCTGGTGGGAGACGCCGCGCAGATCAGGGGGCCGGTCGAAGACCTGGGCATCGGCCCGGTCAGTGTTGTCGCCGCCTGATTCCGAGTGTAGCGGTTCGTCGTTTCCAAAATGACCTGTTTGACCAGTTTAGTTCCGTGCGCCATTCTGGACGGACCCATTTCCGGATTGGCAGGAGCGCTGACGTGACCGACAAACCAAGGTTTGACGAAGTTCGCACCGACCGGCTGCTAATGCGGCGCTGGCGTGACTCTGACCGCGCGCCGTTCGCCGCGCTGAACGGTGACCCGGAGACACTGAAGTTCTTCCCCGCGACGCTGGACCGGGCGGCCAGTGATGCCTACGTCGATCGCATCGAGGAACGCTTCGAGCAGCAGGGTTTCGGAAACTGGGCCCTGGAGATCAGCGGGACAGGCGAGTTCATCGGCTACACCGGGCTGAATCCGCTGCCGGACGACGTGCCGGGGGCAGGCGGCATGGAAATCGGGTGGCGACTCGCCAAGCACGCCTGGCACCACGGGTACGCAACCGAGGCCGCGCGGGCGGCGCTCGAGGTCGCGTTCGACGGCGCCGGGCTGACCGAAGTCTGGTCGATGACCGCGGTGCTGAACGAGCCATCCCAAGCCGTGATGCGCCGGATCGGGCTGACTGAGGTGGCCAGATTCGACCATCCGCGAATCGCTGTGGGCGATCCGCTGCGATCGCACGTGATGTACCACCTTGCCCGCGCCGACTGGACCCGGCCATCCGGCCGCTGAAGGCCAGTTTGCTGCCCGCCACGATGACTTTTCACCCGGAACGTGACCTCTGAATCCGACTTATCGGGACGAAAAACCTCGGCCGAGCGCTGAAATGGATGAAGAGTCGCGGCAGGCCACGCGGGGCGACGAATTCGCCAACCGTCCGTAGCCGAGTCAGGACAGCAAGTGCGCGTTGACGGCTCGCGCTGCCGCGGCCAGCTCGGGAATGACCGTGACCGCCACGCCGGCCTGACGCAGCCTGACCGCCCCGCCGCCGGGGACGAAGATCGACGGTTCCCGCCAGGCGATCACCACTCGGCCGATACCGCTTGCGATGATCAGGTCCGCGCACGGAGTCGGCCTGGACGCGCGCGCGGCACAGGGCTCGAGGGAGCTGTACATCGTTGCTCCCTGCAGGTTCGGCCCGCTCGGAGAGCCCGGCGAACCATGACCGTGCCCGCTATGACCGTGCCCGCTATGACCGTGCCCGCTATGACCGTGCCCGCTATGACCGTGCCAGCCATCACCGGGCCCGCCATTACCGGGAAGCCCGAGCCGGGCGAGAGCCACTTCCTCAGCATGGTCGGCCGGATCGAACTCACGAGAGAACCCGCTCGACAGAACGCTTCCGTCGGCGGCGACAAGAACCGCGCCGACCGAGAACGCGGTCGCTGACGGCGGGCAGTAACGGGACAGCTTGATGGCCTCACGCAGCCAGTGCAGGTCAAAGTCGGGACGGACTGGCTGCGCCACGAGCACTCCGAATCTCCGCACCATGGCCGGCTGGCGTCGCGGGGCTTTCGTGCTAGTTGGACGTGAACACGGTACCTGACAAGATCTCCCCCGCCGAGTCAGTGATTTACTGATTCCGGACGGCAAGACGTGCCTGGGCGCACCAGCGTACAATCCCAGCAAAATCAGCGCAGAACGGCGGTGCCAGGCGATGACAGCCACGCTCGGGAGCTACGGTCACGTCCGGTCGACGGATACCTTCGACACCTTGAATCCGGCGACGAACGAAGTCATTGGCACCTATCCGATCTTCAACGCGCAGGACGTCGCGGCAACCATCGAGCGGGCCACGCCTGCTGCGGAGTGGTGGGCGGGCCTCGGCTGGGCCGGCCGCAGGCAGCGGCTGCTGGCCTGGAAGTCGCACCTGACCAGGTATATCGGCCGGCTGGCCGAACTCGTGCACACCGAGACCGGCAAGCCGCTGGCCGACGCCGAGCTGGAGATCCTGCTCGCGATTGTCCACATCGACTGGGCGGCCAAGCACGCGCGCCGCGTTCTCGGACCGCGCCGGGTGCCCAGCGGCCTGGTCGCCATCAACTTCTCGGCCACGCTCGAGTACCAGCCGCTCGGCGTGGTTGGCGTCATCGGCCCGTGGAACTATCCCGTCTTCACCCCCATGGGCTCCATTGCGTATGCCCTTGCTGCCGGGAACGGGGTAGTTTTCAAGCCCAGCGAACTGACGCCCGCGGTCGGCGCGTGGCTTGTCAGTTCCTTTGCCGAGGTCGTGCCCGAGCAACCGGTGCTCCAGCTGATCACCGGGATGGGTCAGACCGGCGACCACCTGGCACGCAGCGGGGTCGGCAAGATCGCCTTCACCGGGTCAGCCGCGACCGCGAAAAAGGTCATGGCCGCGTGCGCGGAGAACCTCACGCCGCTGGTAGCTGAGTGCGGCGGGAAGGACGCGTTCATCGTCGGCGCGGACGCCGACCTTGACGCCGCCGCTGACGCCTGCGCCTGGGGCGCGCTGTCCAACGCCGGCCAGACCTGCGTCGGCGTCGAGCGCGTCTATGTGGTCCAGGACGTCTACCACCAGTTCCTGGAGAAGCTGACAGACCGTGTCACGAGGATCCGGCCGGGTGAGGACCGGGAGGCCGACTACGGGCCGATGACCCTGCCAGGCCAGGCAGAGATCATCGAGGAGCACATCGCCGACGCGCTAGCCCGCGGGGCCCGCCCGGTCGTCGGCGGCATCGCGAGCATCCGCAGGCCGTACGTCGGCCCGGTGATCCTCGCGGACGTGCCGGAGGAAAGCAAGGCGGTGACAGACGAGACCTTCGGGCCGACCATCACCGTGGCGAAGGTAGCCAGCCTCACCGAAGGAGTCGACCGGGCCAACGACAGCCGGTACGGCCTCGGCGGCACGGTCTTCGCCGGCAGCGGCAAAGCCGCGATGGCAGCAGCGCGCTCGATGCGCAGCGGTATGACCGCGGTCAACTCCGTAATCTCGTTCGCCAGCATTCCGTCACTGCCGTTCGGCGGTTCGGGTGACTCCGGTTTCGGCCGCATCCACGGCGCCGACGGGCTGCGCGAATTCGCCCGGCCGAAGTCGATCGCCCGGCAGCGGATGAAGCCGCTAGTGAACCTGACCTCGTTCAGCCGGACTGACGAGGACATGAAGAAGATCATGAAGCTGGTGACATTCCTGCACGGCAGGCGGTACAAGTAAGACCGCCCGCTCTCGCGGGTGCGACTTGGTGTGCCCGTCGCGTCCGTAAAGCAGCGCCCACGAAGATCATCGACTGGCCGGCCTCCGGCGGTGGCCAGCCCGGCTAGTTGCTAGCCGACGCCAGCAGTGAGTCCGCGGGGTCCA
>Ga0335075_10003755_pt1 | contig 23926 bp, 13 predicted proteins | sample Lox_Sample_24_FD_206723 | JGI IMG/M metagenome (GOLD analysis project Ga0335075, IMG submission 206723) | Soil microbial communities from Loxahatchee National Wildlife Refuge, Florida, United States - Lox_Sample_2.4 | ecosystem: Environmental > Terrestrial > Soil > Wetlands | place: USA...
GGTTGAGCTCCCGGTACGACAGCCGCGAGCCCCGGCACTCCACCGCCACCGCATCCGGGGTACGCGCCGCCTGCGCCTGGAACAACTCAGGCAACGTCACCCCCGCCACCCCCAGCACACCGCCGCCCCACTCGCCGAGGATCCTTGCGCGTTCCTGTTCGGTCAGCAGCTCGACCTCGGCTATCCGCGGGTCGGCGGCGAGCTGGCGCATCACCAGCGTGAGGCGCTCGGCCAGCAGGTCGATTTCCGTCGCCGTGAAAAGGTCGGTGCGGTAGATCAGCCATCCGGCCATCCCTTGCGCGGCACCGGTCGCGGCGCGGCGTTCGGCCACATTGACGGTCAGGTCGAACTGCGTCGGCGTCGTCCCGACCAGCTCGGGTTCACTGCGGACCTCGAGCCCGGCCAGCTCGAAGCCCTCGTCGGGGTCGTCGAGGAAGGCCAATGCGACCTGAACGAGGGGGTGCCAGCCCAGGGACCTGGCCGGGTTCAGCTCCTCCACCAGCTTCTCGAACGGCAGGTCCTGATGCTCGAACGCGGCCAGGCTCGATTCCCGTACTCTCTCGACGAGCTCGCTGAACCGCGGGTTGCCCGACACGTCGGTGCGCAGCACCAGCGTGTTCACGAACACTCCTACCAGGTCATCGAGGGCCGCATCCACCCGGCCCGCCACCGGCACCCCCACCGGCACGTCCGTGCCCGCCCCCAGCCGGGACAGCAGAACAGCCAGGGCGGCCTGCACCACCATGAACATGCTCGCGCCCGCGGCCTGCGCGATCCGGGCCAGGTCGGCGTGCACGTCCGCGCCGATCCGCAGTCGCACGGCGCCGCTGCGGTGGCCGGCCACCGCGGGCAGCGGTCCGGTGCGGGGCAGTTCGATCCGTTCAGGGAGTCCGCCGAGTTGCTTGAGCCAGAATTCCAGTTGCTCGCGGCCTGCCTGGCCGGCCAGCAGGTCCGCCGCGCCGCGTATGCCGTGGCCAGGTCCCTGGCCAGCGGGCCGAGCGACCAGCCGTCACAGGCGATGTGATGCAGCACGAGCAGCAGCACGTGCTCCCGGTCGGCCAGCCGGAAAAGGTGCGCCCGCCACGGCACCTCCGCCGCCAGGTCGAACCCGCGTCCGGCCGCCTCCCGCAGCAGGCTGGTCAGCTCCCGCTCATCCGGGGCCGCCGTTACCTCCACCCTCGGCTGCCCGGCGGGCAGCACCCGCTGGCTGGCCACCCCGTTGACCTCGGCGAAGATCGTGCGCAGCGGCTCGTGCCGGCCGGCCAGGTCGGCCAGCGCGGCGCTCAGCGCGGCGGCGTCGAGATCGCCCCGCAGCCGCAGCGCCAGCGGGATCGAGTACAGGCCGCTGCGTTCTTCGAGCCGGCTGAGGAACCACAGCCGCTGCTGGGCGAAGGACAGCGGCGGCTCGCCGTCGTGCTCCGCGGCGGTGACGGGCGGGCGGACAAGGCCGGATGCCGCCTCCACCGCGCGGGCCATGCCGACCGGGGACGGCGCCTCGAACAGCGCCCGCATCCCCACCTCCGCGCCAAGCACCGCCCGTACCCGGGAGATCAGCGTCATCGCCAGCAGGCTGTTGCCGCCCAGGCCGAAGAAGCCGTCGTCGACACCGACCCGGCCCACCCCGAGCACATCGGCGAACAGCCCGCACAGGACTTCCTCCACCGGCCCGCGCGGGCTGCGCCCTGACGGCGCGCGATGCCCAGCGGGCGCGGGCAGCGCCGCCCGGTCCAGCTTCCCGTTCACGGTCAGCGGCAACTCGGCCAGCGGCACCACCGCCGACGGCAGCATGAACTCCGGCAGCCGGCCCGCCAGCCACGCCCGCAACTCCCCGGCCGCCTCGTCGCCACCCGCCTGAACGACGTACGCCACCAGACGGCGGTCCCCCGGCACGTCTTCGCGTACGGTCACCGCCGCCTGCCGGATCTTCGGGTGGGCGGTCAGTGCCGCCTCGATTTCGCCGGGTTCGACCCGGAATCCGCGCACCTTCACCTGGTCGTCGGCGCGTCCCAGGTACATCAGCTGCCCGTCGGGTGTCCACCGCACCAGGTCCCCGGTCCGGTACATCCGCTCCCCGGCCGCCCCGAACGGGCACGCCACGAACCGCTCCGCGGTCAGCCCGGCCCGCCGCAGGTACCCCCGGGCCAGGCCGGACCCGGCCAGGTACAGCTCACCCACCGTCCCGGCGGGCACCGGACGCAGCCACCCGTCAAGCACCAGCGCCCGCACCCCCGCTATCGGCCGGCCGATAGGCGGCGCATCACCGCCGGCCAGCGGACCGGCCAGCGTCGCGCACACCGTCGCCTCCGTCGGGCCGTACGCATTGAACATCCGCCGGCCAGCCGACCAGCGGCCGATGACCTCGGCCGGGCACGCCTCTCCCGCCGCCACCACGGTCATACCCTCCGGCAGGCACCCGTCGGGCAGCGCGGCCAGCAACCCCGGCGGCAGCGTGGCGTGGGTCACCCGCCCGCCGGCCAGCAGCTGGCCCAGCGCCGCCGCCGACAACCGCTGCTCCTCGTCCGCCATGACCAGCGCGGCCCCGGCGGCCAGGCCCATCACCAGGTCCACCACCGAGGTGTCAAAGCTGAACGACGCGTACTGCAGCACCCGGCTGTCCGGCCCTATCCCGAGGCGGTCCGTGTGCGACCAGGCCAGCGCCGCGATACCGGCGTGGGTGACCGTCACGCCCTTGGGCGTCCCGGTCGATCCCGAGGTGTAGATGACGTAGGCAGGATGATCCGGCCGCAGCGGCGCAGCCCGGTCGGCGTCGGTCAGGTCATCGTCGCGGTAACCCGCCAGGCCGCCCTCGTCCAGCACCACCAGCCGCGTCGCGCCGCTCACCGCTGGTGCCGCCCCGGCCCGGGCGACCACTACCGCGGGCGCCGCGTCGGCCAGCATGTACCCGATCCGCCCCGGCGGATACGCCAGGTCGACCGGAAGGTAGGCGGCGCCGGTCTTGACCACGGCCAGCAACGTGGTGATCAAGTCCGCCGACCGCTCCAGCGCCACCGCCACGATCCGCTCCGGGCCCGCCCCCTGCCCGGCCAGATGCCGGGCCAGCCGGTTGGCCCGCCGGTTGAGCTCCCGGTACGACAGCCGCGAGCCCCGGCACTCCACCGCCACCGCATCCGGGGTACGCGCCGCCTGCGCCTGGAACAACTCAGGCAACGTCACCCCCGCCACCCCCAGCACACCGCCGCCGCCCCACCGGGTCAGCAGCTGTCGCTCCGGGCCGTCCAGCAGTTCCAGGTCGCCGACCCGCCGCGACGGGTCGGCCACGGCCTGCTCAAGCACCCGTTCCAGCCGCCGGACCAGGTGCTCGGCGTCCTTCCTGGCGAACAGGTCGGCGCTGTAGACCACGGCCGCGGTCATCCCGGCCGGCGCGCCGTCCGGCGCCCGGTTCTCGATCAGGCCGAACCAAAGATCGGGCTCGGTCCACATACCCTTCGGCAGACCACGCTCGACGGCGACATCGAGTCCGGCCAGCTCGAAGCCCTGGTCGTCGGCGTCGTCCAGGGTCGTAAGCAGCACCTGGGTCAGCGGGTGCCAGCCCAGGGACCTGACCGGGTTCAGCTCCTCCACCAGCTTCTCGAACGGCAGGTCCTGATGCTCGAACGCGGCCAGGCTCGTCTGCCGCACCCGTCCGACGAGCTCACTGAACCGGGGGTTCCCCGACACGTCGGTGCGCAGCACCAGCGTGTTCACGAACATCCCCACCAGGTCATCAAGCGCCGCGTCCACCCGCCCCGCCACCGGCACCCCCACCGGCACATCCGTGCCCGCCCCCAGCCGGGAAAGCAGCGCCGCCAAGGCGGCCTGCACCACCATGAACACGCTGGCCCCGGCCGCACGCGCCACCCGCGCCAGGCCCGCGTGCACCTCAGCCGGAACCCGCAGCTCCAGCCACCTACCCCGGAAGGAGGCCGCCGCCGGACGCTGTCCGCTGCCGGGGAGCTCGATTCGTTCAGGCAGTCCGCCGAGTTGCTTGAGCCAGAACTCCAGTTGCTCGCGGCCTGCCTGGCCGGCCAGCAGGTCCCGCTGCCAGATCGCGTAGTCGGCGTAGCGCACCGGCAGCGGCGGCCACGACGGCGGCTGGCCGGTCCGCCGCGCCGCGTATGCCGTGGCCAGGTCCCTGGCCAGCGGGCCGAGCGACCAGCCGTCACAGGCGATGTGATGCAGCACGAGCAGCAGCACGTGCTCCCGGTCGGCCAGCCCGAAAAGGTGCGCCCGCCACGGCACCTCCGCCGCCAGGTCGAACCCGCGTCCCACGGCCTGGCCGACCAGCCGCGATAGTTCCTCCTCACCGGCCACGCCGGCGGACTCCAGCGGCGGTGCCTCACCGGCGGGCAGCACGCGCTGCTTGGCCACCCCGTTGACCTCGGCGAAGATCGTGCGCAGCGGCTCGTGGCGGTCGGCCAGGTCGGCCAGCGCGGCGGCCAGCGCGGCGGCGTCGAGATCACCCCGCAGCCGCAGGCCCACCAGCAGCGAGTACAGGCCGCTGCGACCGCCGAGCCGGCTGAGGAACCACAGCCGCTGCTGCCCGGACGACAGAGGTGGCTGATCCGCGTGGTCCGCGGCGGTAACCGGCGGCCGGATCCGGCCCGACGCGGACTCCACCACGTAGGCCAGGCTCGCCACCGTGGGCGCATCGAACAGCGCTCGCACCGGCACCTCTGCGCCAAGTACCCGCCCGATCCGCGCCACCAGGCGCATGGCCAGCAGGCTGTCGCCGCCCAGGTCGAAGAAGCCGTCGTCGACACCGACCCGGCCCACGCCGAGCACATCGGCGAACAGCCCGCAAAGCACTCCCTCGACCGGCCCGCGCGGGCTGCGCCCTGACGTGGCGCGATGCTCCGCGGGCGCGGGCAGCGCCGCCCGGTCCAGCTTGCCGTTCACGGTCAGCGGCAACTCGGCCAGCGGCACCACCGCCGACGGCAGCATGAACTCCGGCAGCCGGCCCGCCAGCCACGCCCGCAGCTCCCCGGTCACCTCGTCGCCACCCGCCTGGACGACGTACGCCACCAGGCGCCTGTCCCCTTCACGGTCCTCGCGCACCGTCACGGCGGCCTGCCGGACATTCGGGTGGGCGGTCAGCGCCGCCTCCACCTCGCCGGGTTCGACCCGGAATCCGCGCACCTTCACCTGGTCATCGGCCCGCCCGGCGAACGCAAGCTGCCCGTCCGGCGTCCACCGCACCAGGTCCCCGGTCCGGTACATCCGCTCCCCGGCCGCCCCGAACGGGCACGCCACGAACCGCTCCGCCGTAAGCCCGGGCCTGCCCAGATAGCCCTGCGCAAGGCACGCCCCCGCCAGGTACAGCTCGCCGGTCACCCCGGGCGGCACCATGCGCAGCCAGCCGTCGAGCACAAACGCTCGCACGCCGGGCACCGGCCTGCCGATGGGCGGGAGCCGCGGCCAGCTCACGCTGTCGCCGCTCAGGGGGCCGGTCGTCATGACCACGAACGCCTCGGCCGGGCCGTACTGATTGTGCAGCCGGCGGCCGGGGACCGGGCCGAAGAACTCCCTGACCTGCGCGCTGACCGTGAGCGCCTCGCCGCCTTGAGCCACCTCGAGCAGCTCGGGGAGGTCGGCCCCCTGGTCGACGGCGGCGGTGGCGAGCATTCCGATGACGAGGTTCGGCGCGTACAGCTCGGTCACGTGCTTTGCCTGTAGCCACCGCACCAGGCCGGCCGGGCTGCGCAGAACCTCGGCCGGCATGACCGCGAGCGTCTTGCCTGACAGCAGGGCCGAGAAGATCTCCTGGGCGGCCATGTCGAAGCTGATCGTGGCGAACTGCGCGACGACCGTGTCCGGGCCGGCCGGGAACAGCCGCGCATACCAGCCAAGCAGGTTGATCACCGGGCCGGCCGGCATCAGGATGCCCTTCGGCATGCCCGTGGATCCCGAGGTGTAGATCGCGTAGACCGGATGCCCGGGAAGCAGGGGCTCGCCTCGGTCGGCGTCGGTCACCGGTGCATCGCTGTGGTCCGCCAGTTCGGCCACGGTGTCCGGGGCGTCCAGGGTCACCAGCGGCACGCCCGCTTCCCTGGCCAGCCTGGACGCCAGGCCGGTACTTGTCACCATGCACACCGGGTCGGCGTCGGCCAGCATGAAGCCGATCCGGGCGGCCGGGTACGCCGGATCAATGGGCAGGTAGGCGGCGCCAGCCTTGATGACGGCCAGGACCGTAACGATCATTTGGACCGAACGGTCCAGCATCAGCCCGACCACCAGCCCGGGTCCGGCGCCGCGCTTCACCAGCAACCGCGCCAGACGGCTTGACGCCGCGTCGAGCTCCGCATAGCTGAGCCTGTCCGTGCCGCAAACCACTGCCGTCGCGTCCGGGCTGCGCGCCGCCTGCTCGCCGAACAGTGCAGGCAGCGTCTTGCCCGCCGGTTCCTCGCTCGGCGGGGCCTCGGCCGCAGGCTGGCCCCATCCGGTGAGCAGCCGCCGCTCGGCGGCGTCGAGCAGGTCAAGCTCGCCCACGGGCTTCGACGGATCCGCCGCCATCTGGCCGAGCAACCGCACCAGCCGGTCAAGCAGTCGTTCCGCGTCCGTCCGCTCGAACAGGGCAGGCTGGTAGTCCAGGCTCAGCCGCAGGCCCTGGCGGGGTACCGCGATCAGGGCCAGCGGGTAGTGGGTGGCGTCGGCCACGTCCACGCCGACCGCGCGCAAGCCGTCGGGGTAGGGGCCGGATCGGCCGGCCGTGCCGCCGATGTTCGGGTAGTTCTCGAACACCATGACGGTATCGAACAAGGTCCCTGCCCCGGCGGCGCGCTGGATCTCGGCCAGTCCCAGGTGGTCGCGGGCGACCAGGCTGGCCTGCTCGTCCCGCAGCCGGCCAAGCAGATCCCGCACCGGCTCGCCCGGCCGGGTCCGGACCCGGACCGGGACCGTGTTGATGAACAGGCCGACCATGGACTCGACCGCCGGGATCTCTGGCGGCCTGCCGGATACCGTCACCCCGAAGACGACGTCATCGCGCCCGAGCTGCGAACACAGCAGCAGACCCCACGCGGCTCGCACGATCGTGCTGAGCGTCACCCCGGTTTCCTGGGCCAGCCGCGACAGCTCCGGGGCTTGCCTGCGGACGCTGGCGGGCAAGGCGGACGGCGGGACGGCGTCGCCGGGGCACACCAGCGACGGCTGGGCTCCGGCCAGCGCCGCCCGCCACGCGGCCCGCGCCGCCTGCTCGTCCCGCCCGGCCAGCCAGGCCAGGTAGTCGCGGAACGGCGGCACCGGCGGCAATCCGGCATCGTCCCCGGCGCAGGCGTAAAGCTCGAGCAGTTCGGTCGTAAGCAACCAGGTGGACCAGCCGTCCCACAGGATGTGGTGGCCGGTCAGCAGCAGGCGCCACCGCTGCCCGCCCAGCCCGATGAGCGCGAACCGCACCAGCGGCGGACTGGTCATGTCGAACCTGGCCGCCCGCTCCTCCGACGCCAGGGCCTGCGCGCTGGCTTCCGGATCGCCGTCCCCTGACAGGTCTGCCTCGCGCCACGGCAGCGCCACCTCGCGCGAGATCACCTGCACCGGCTCCCCGGAGGCGAGCACGCGGAACGCGGCCCGCAGGCTGGCGTGCCGCCGCAGTAGCGCGGCGGCGGCGGTGCGGAGCCTGCCGGCGTTGAGCGGGCCGGCCAGGTCGAGGCAGACCTGCGCCGTGTAGACGTCGACGTCCCGGTGGCCAAGCTGGGCGTGGAACAGCAGGCCGCGCTGCAATGGGGCCAGCGGCAGGACATCCTCGATCGGGTCTTGGGCGTGTGCTGTCATGACTTCTCTCGCCGCAGTCCGGATTCCAGGTCGTCCAGGTCTTCCTGGGTGAGGTTGAGCAGGGAAAGGTCGGATGGGGTCCGGCCGCCGCCGCCGGCCGCGACGTGGCTGTTGATGCCGCGCAGCGCGGCGGTCCAGGCGTGTGCGAGCTCGGTGACCTGATGCTCGGTGAGCAGGGCTCCGGCCCAGGACCAGGTGGCCTCGATCACCAGGCCCCCGCCATTGTCGACGGGGCCATTGTCGACGGGGCCATTGTCGACGGGGCCATTGTCGACGGGGCCGTTGTCGACGGCGACCGCGTTGACCTCGACCGCGTGCGCCAGCCCGATCGTGCCCCCGCCGCGGAGCGCACCACCGCCCGCCGCTCCTGGCTCAGGCGCCATTTCCCAGTCGCGGCCGGCGCTTGCCGCCGTGAACCGGCCCAGGTAGTTGAACCCGATCTGCGGGCGGCCCAGGGCGGCCAGTTCCGGGCCGGTTCGCGGGTTCAGGTAGCGCAGCAGCCCGAACCCAGTCCCGTGTCCGGGGATGGCCCGCAGTTGTTCCTTGACCCGCTTGACCGCCAGGCCCGCGTCCGCGCGGCCCGCGCAGACCTGGCCCCAGTCCACCGGGCCTGGATCCAGCCTGACCGGGTACATGCTGGTGAACCAGCCCACCGTCCTTGACAGGTCCGCGCCTGGCAGCACATCCTCGTCGCGGCCGTGCCCTTCCACCTCAGCCAGCACCACGGTGCCGTCGCCCCAGCCATGACGGTGCCGCCACCAGCCAACGGCCGCCGCGAGCCCGGTCAGCAGCGCATCGTTGACCCCGGCATGGAACGCCGTCGGCACGGCCGCCAGCAGCCCGGCGGTAACCTGCGCGGGCACCTGGACCGTCAGCGAACGGCGGGTACCCGGGTGGTCGGTCTCCGGGTCAAGCCGCCGCCCGCCCAGTGCCGGATCCGGGCCTGCCAGCACCTCCCGCCACACCGGCAGTTGGCGTTCTACCAGCCCAGCGTCGGCCGCCGCCGCGGCCAGCCGCCCGGCCCAGCGCCGGAACGAGACCGGCACGGGTTCGAGTGCTGCCGCCTGCGATGCTGATGCCGCCTGCCATGCCGACGCCAGGTCGGGCAGCAGGATCCGCCAGGAGACCCCGTCCACTACCAGATGATGGATCACCATCAGCAGCCATCCACGCTCCCTGGGCCCGGAGTCGAACCACACCGCCTGCGCCATCACCCCGGCCACGGGATCAAGCCGGGCCGTGGCGGCCGCGTCCGCCGCCGCCACCGCTTCCCGCCGCGCCGACGTGTCGAGGTCGGCCACCGCCACCCGGCGCAGCCAGCCGGCCGTCCGCACTGCCCCGGCCGGGCGGACCTCCAGCCGCCAGCGCCCTTCTTCCCGCCACGCCCGGGCACGCAGCATGTCATGCCGATCCGCCACCGCCTGGAATGCCTCGGCCAGCTGGCCAAGTCCCGCACCGGCCGGGACCCGCACCAGGGCCGACTGGCGGTAATCCGCCGCGGGGGAGCCCAGCTCCGCCAGCCACGCCATCATCGGCGTCACCGGCACGATGCCCGTCCCGTCGTCGTCCGCACCCGAGTCCGCGTCGCCGTCCGCGTGCAGTCTCGCCCGCCCTACCAGGGCCAGCGCCGCCACCGACCGCTGCTCGAACACGTCCCGCACCGATATGACCAGGCCAGCCCGCCGCGCCCGGGATACAAGCCCGATCGCCAGGATGCTGTCCCCGCCCAGCTCGAAGAACCCCTGATCCACCCCGACCGACCGCACCCCGAGCACGTCGGCGATCACGGCGCACAGGATCTCCTCGGCCCTGCCCCTGGGTCCCCGGCCTCCGGGCGGCCGTGCCGCAGGCGCGGGCAGCGCGGCCCGGTCCACCTTCCCGTTCACGGTCAGCGGCAGCTCGTCCACGGTCACCACCGCCGACGGGACCATGAAGGACGGCAGCCTCCGGGACAGCCACTCACGTAGCGCTGCCCCGTCGGCCTCGGCGACCGGCACCACGTAGGCCACCAGCCGCCGGTCGTCGGGCGCGTCCTGGCGCACCGTCACCGCCACCTGGTCGACCGCCGGATGCGACCCGAGTACGGCCTCCACCTCGCCGAGCTCCACCCGGAACCCGCGCACCTTCACCTGGTCGTCGGCCCGGCCCGCGAACACAAGCCGCCCCTCGGGGGTCCACCGCGCCAGGTCGCCGGTCCGGTACATCCGCTTCCCGGCAGCGAACGGGCAGGCCACGAACCGTTCGGCGGTCAAACCCGGCCTTCCCAGGTAGCCGCGGGCCAGGCCCCACCCGGTCACGTACAGCTCGCCCACCGCGCCCGCGGGCACCGGCCGCAGCCGCGCGTCGAGCACGAAGACACCGACGCCGTCCAGCGGACGCCCGATGACGCTGTCCCGGTCGCCGGGACCCAGCTCGGTCCAGGTCACGTGCACGGTGGTCTCGGTGATCCCGTACATGTTGACCAGCGCCGGGTCGCGGTCGCCGTGGCGGGTGAACCAGCCGTCGAGCCGCCGGGGCTCGAGCGCCTCGCCGCCGAACACCACGCGGCGTACGGTGAGCCCGGAGTCGTTCGGCCCAATGTTGTCTTGTTCCTGGCGTGCGAGCTGGTAGAAGGCGGACGGCGTCTGGTTAACCACGGTTACCCCGGCGTCCGCCAGCAGTCGCAGTACCCGGTCGGGGGATCTGCTGTCCAGGTAGGAGACGACGACCAGGCGTCCTCCCGACGACAGGGCACCCCACATCTCCCAGACCGAGAAGTCGAAGGTGAAGGAGTGAAACAGCAGCCAGACGTCGTCGGCGCGCAAGCCCAGGAGGCGCTTGCCCGCGGCCAGCAGGCTCACCACGTTCTGATGCGGGACGATCACGCCCTTGGGGACGCCGGTCGACCCTGAGGTGTACAGCACGTAGGCCGGATGCCCGGGGAGCAGCGGCGCGCCCCGCTCGGCGTCTGACACCGAGCCGGGGCCGTAGCCTGCGAGCTCGGCGGCCACGTCCGGATCGTCAAGCACCACCAGCGACGCCGTGGCATCGCCTGGCACCCGCGCCGCCAGGTCCGCCGTCATCACCACGCACGCCGGCTCCGCGTCGGCCAGCACGAACCGAACCCTGGCCGCCGGGTACTCAGGGTCCACCGGCAGGTACGCGGCGCCTGCCTTCAGCACGCCGAGCACCGCCGTTACCAGGTCCGCGGAGCGATCGAGCAGCAGCGCCACCACCCGCTCCGGACCTGCCCCGCGCGCCAGCAACAGCCGCGCCAGCCGCGACGATGCCGCGTCCAGCTCACCGTAGCTGAGCCGCCGGTCTCCGCACTCCACCGCGACCGCGGCCGGGTCACGCGCCGCCGCCTGCGCGAACAGGCCGGTCAGCGTCGATCCCCCCGGCGTCCCTGGGAGCACCGTGCCCGCACCGCTCCACTCGGACAGCAGCTGCCGCCGCTCCCCGTCGCCGAGCACGTCCAGCTCGGCTACCTGCCGCGACGGGTCGGCCGCCAGTTCGGTCAGGTAGCCGGCGAACCTGCGGCAGTGCGCCGTGGCCTCCTTTTGGTCATAACGTCCGGCGTTCGCCTCCACCTCGACGCTGAGCCCGCCATCTCGCGTGTCGGCCACGCTGAACTCCGAGTCGGCGACCGGGCCGCGGGACATCAGGTGGCCGGTCAGCTCGCACCCGTAAAGCCCCGGCTCATCACCAAACGACACGATGTTGACCACAGGCCCGAACAGCGGCTCGCCGCGATCGCGGCCGGGCAGATCGGCCCGCAGCAGCTCGCCAGGATAGCGCTGGTGTTCAAGGGCGTCCCAGATCTCGTTGCCGACCTGAGCGGTCAGCTCGCCGAACGTCATCTGGCCGGTCACGTCCAGCCGAAGCGGGACGATGTTGACCGTCATGCCCGGCACCTGCCCGGCCTCGGCCGAGTGCCGGCCCGCGACCACAAGCCCGAGGACGACGTCACTGACGCCGGTCAGCCGGTGACAGTACGCTGCCGCGGCCGCCACGGCCAGGGCCGCCGGCCACGCCCCGCTCTGCTCCGCCGACCGGCGTACCTGCCCGGCGGCGTCGGCGCCGATGGCGGCCGCCGCCCGCCAGATGCCCGGTCCGGACTCCTGCGGTACGGCCCGTCCCAGCCTGATCGGCGGCGGCAACCCGGCGCACCGCCGGCGCCAGTACCGCCGGTCCTCGGCGAAATCCTGGCCAGCCGCATAACGCTGATCCTGCTCAAGCAGGATGGAAAGCGGCGGCATAGGAGACGGCGTGTTCTTTGATTTCCCCGCCATGATCGCCGAATAGTGATCCGCGATCCGCTTCCTGACCAGGCCGAATCCCAGATGGTCGACGCTGATGTGATGGCAGCGCTGATACCAGATATGACGGCCGGCCGGAAGCTTGAGCAGAGCCATGGAAAACAGGCCGCCACGCCGTAGGTCAGCCGCCTTCCCGAGATCTGCCCGCATCCACTCGCGTGCGCTCGATTCGGGATCCTGGCTGCCGGTGAAATCGATGATTTCCAGGTGTACCGGAACATCGTCCTCGATGACTTGCCAGACCTCGTCGTCATCGACGAAACGGACCCGCAGTGCCCCGGCCTCCTTGATGACCGTGTCGCACGCCTCGGCCAGGACCCGCGCTTCGAGCGGACCCGTTATCTCGTAGTAGCCTGCGATATTGAACGCGGCCGACGTACTGTCGAGTTGGTGCCCGAGCCAGACGCTGCGCTGCGCCGCTGACAGCGGCCAACGGCGAACGGCGGACGTCACGACGTGCGAGTCTGGGTGCTCTCGCGGAGGCTGCGTGGCCGCATATCAACCCAGTTTTCGTTGACGTAATCCAGGCATTCCTGGCGCGATGATTCTTCTTTTGCTATCTTCCAGCCGTCAGGCACTGCGCTGAACGAGGGCCACAGCGAGTACTGTTCCTCATCGTTGATCAGGACCAGGTACCTGCCATCAGGATCTTCGAAAGGATTCTGCATTCCGCATTCCACCCGCCGACCGCTATAGCCTACAAAAACCCATATATCCCCTTTAACAGGAGAACTCTGGACGGCGCGGCTGTCAAGTATCTGGCGCCAGCTCGGTGATCCACTCAAGCTGCTCATGTCGCAGCCCCGGCGTGGGCGACACCAGCGTGACGATCAACGTGCTGGTCCCGGCGTCCTGGTAGGCGGCCAGCCGCTCGCGCACGTGATCCGGGTCGCCAGCGATCGTCATGCCGTCCACGAGTTCGTCTGTGACCGCCGCCACCGCATCGTCGTGACGGCCCGCCAGGTAGGCGTCCTGGACAGCGGCCGCGGCGTCGCCGAACCCGAGCCTTCCCGCCAGCGCATTGTAGAAGTTCACCGTGCGGGTGCCCATGCCGCCCAGATGCAGTGCCAGCGACGGCCGCATCATGTCACGGGCCAGCTCCATGTCGGACTCGACCAGGACAAGCACCATGGCGGCGACGTCGAAACCGTCAAGCGAGCGCCCTGCCCGTTCAGCGCCGGCCGCCAGCCGGGCACGGCTCGCGGCCACCGATTCGGGCGGATGGTGCACGGCCAGCCAGCCGTCGCCAAGCTCGCCGGCCAGCGCGATCGCCTTCGGCCCCAGTCCCGCCAGGTACACGGGAACGTGGGGCAGCGTGGGCGACACGAGCAGCGGCATCGGCTCCGCGTCGGAGCCGGCGATGGGCAGGGTTACCGTGTCGCCCTGGTAGCTGACCGGCTCGCCGGCCAGCGACATGCGCAGCACGGCCACGTAGTCACGCATCCGGGCCAGCGGACGGCCGTAGGGCTGGCCGTGCCAGCCCTCGACCACCTTGGGCCCCGACGTGCCCAGGCCCAGTTTGAAGCGCCCCCCGGAGATCTGCGCCAGGGTCGCCGCGCTCATTGCGGCCGTAACCGCGCTGCGCGCGGAGATCTGCAGGACGCCGGCGCCCAGGCGGATGTCCGTGGTCTGCGCGGCGATCCAGCCGAGCAGCCCGAGGGGATCGGTGCCGAACGCCTCCGCCGACCACACTGACTCGTAGCCCAGCCGTTCGGCCGCTCGCGCAAGCTCGGCATAGACCGCCGGCTCCGTGCCGATGCCGCCCACCGAGCCGAGACTGTAACCAAGCCGCATGCCCGCGAGAGTCTAGCTCCAGGAGCCGCCCCTAACCAGAGGTCTGCGCCGTCGTAGACCTGTACCTGGCGGCAGAAGGCGTGCTAGTCCTTTGCGTAGCGAGAAGTTGCCGACCCTCGGCGCTGGCTACTTCCTGCCCCTGATAGCGGTATCGAAAAGGAGGCTCGATAGATCGTGTCTTCCGCCGGCAACTCTATGTCCATCAGGGAAGATCGTTATCGTCTGGTGCTGGCCAATCAGGGCAAGGGCTCGACGCTTCAGTCCATCTACCGGGATGTCTACGGTCCGGATTATCCGGCCGAGGCTGACCCGTTCGGCTTCGTCACCGTGACCGACCTGCGGACGCTAGCAGCCACGCTGGCTCGTTCCACTGCTACCCGGATGATCGATGTCGGTTGTGGCCGGGGCGGTCCCGGCCTTTGGATCGCGCGTGAGCTCGGTGTCTCGCTCGTCGGGATAGACATCATCGAAGAAGCGATCACCGCTGCGACCCAGCGCGCGGCTAGCTTTGGCATGTCATCACGTGCCAATTTTCATGTGGCGAGCATCACGAACACCGGATTGCCAACAGCTTCCTTCGACGGCGCAGTGAGTATTGACGCGCTTTGGATGGTACACGATAAAGCCGCCGCATTTCAGGAACTGGCACGCATACTGAGGCCCGGCAGCCTACTCGTGTTTACCACGTGGGTACCTGCGTACTTGTCTTATGAATGGTTTCTGGAACCGGCGGGGTTTGCGGATATCGTCACGACGGAGATATCGGGCTCCCGGGACCGGGAAATTGCCGTACACGAGGCAATCCTCCGCCACTGTGAAGCGATCTCCTCGGAACTGGGCGAGGAGGCGGCACAGGTGCTCATCGCCGAAGCTACGCACACCCCGGCCATGCTGCACGAAACACCGCGAGTGATCATCTCGGCTGCCCGTCCCTGACCAAGTCAGGTTATCCTGCCGTCCCAGTTCACGCCGCGGCTCGGCCACGTCACAGGCCATTAACTAAGCGGGTAAGCAAGGGGACGAGGACCTGAGCGTCGGGGGTTCCCCAGCCCGTCACCGGGTCCCATCCGGGACCGGCCCGGTATCCGGCCGTGCCGGCCGGATACGCCAAGGTCTGAATGTTGCTCCCGCTCGTGGTGTCGTGGAAGGCCTGGTGGTAGCTGGGGCTGCGGGCGATGCGGTAGATGGCAGGGTTGACGAAGCCGAGGTCGTGATGGGCGTCCTGATCGGCCAGCGCGATGAGTCCCCCCCACAGCGACGCGGCGGCGCCGGTGCCGGAGCCCGCCAAGATCGATGTCTTGCCACCTGCGGTGAGGACGGTCGGCCAGCTGCCCTCCTGATAGGCTTCGCCGGCCACGTCGGGCACGCCCCTCATCGCCCCGATCCCGGGGACGCCATCCTGGTAGGAGGGACGGGCGTACAGGTGGCTGAAGCCACCCCCTGAAGCACCGATGCTTGTGGGGCCGCCGCCGGGAGGGCTCTCGCCGTTCCAGGCGGTCTCGCCGACGTAGGCGTCGGCCAAGGGACTTGCGGTGAGCGTGGTGCCGCCGGCGGCCAGCACGAGCGGGTCGGAGGCCGGAAGGCTGACCTCCTCGATCGGCGTGCCCCCCCACCAAGCGTCGCTGAACCCGCCGTTGTCGCCGGAGCCGGCGATCACCGTGACGTGGTGAGCGGCCGCTTCCTCGAGAATGGAGTCCACCTGGGCCGCCTGAGCCTTGCTGAAGTAGTGTTCCCCCAGGCTGAGGCCGATCGAGGCCACGTCGGTGTCGGACACGGCGAGCCGCAACCCGGCGATCATGTCCGCGGTCGCGGTCGCGGCGTTGTCCATGTCGTTGGAGGGCAGCAGCACCACCCGGAGGGTGGCGGCGGGGGCGACCGCGTGCACGATCTCGGCTTCTGCCACCTCCTCGTCAGCGACCTGCCACGGCGAGGCCGAGCCGGCGAGGCTGGTGACGGTCTCGATCCGCGCGGCGGGCAGCCGGAACTCGCTGTCGAATGCCGCCAGATCCTGACGGATGTCGCTGGTATCCGGACCGTTCACAAGCTGGTGACAAGGAGGCGCGCATGTCGCGGCTTGGGCAGCGTCAAGGACCGTCACCGTCTCGCCGCGGCCGTCGATCCCGCTGTCAAGCAAGGGCTGGATGCCATACTCGGCCCGGAACAGGGCCGGGGCATAACAGGAGACCGGGGCCTGGGGAAGCAGGCAGCTAGAAGCCACGCGTGCCGCGGGGCTCGCGCTCGCCGGGCTCGACGCCGGGGTAGCCGTGCCGCGCGCCGCCCCGCTCGAGCTTCCCGTGCACCCTGCCACCAAGACGAGGCCAAGCAGCAGCGCGACGACGAGCAGGTCCGCTCGCCATGAGCCGGTCATCCGCGCCGGATGAATGCGGCAGCGCATCTTGGCCTCCTTCAAAGACGCACAGGACGCCAGGACCGATGGCCGCGATCAGCCTGACCCGGACGCAGAGCGCGCACACCCGATCCGGACCCGGTCCTGGTTCGCCTAAGCGCCGCCTGGGCACCGAAGCCGACGGCCACCGCCAGGCAGGCGGCGACGACCGTGTCCGGGTCGATCAGATGCACCAGTTGGGGCTGCATCCAGCCGCCGGCCCAGCCGCCGCCGGCCCAGGTCGCCGTTCCGCTGAACGTTGGCCCCCACAACGTTTCCTGCACCACCACGCCGGTCACGTTGAGTACGAACAGCAGCGCCGCCACGATCAGGAAGAAGGCCGCCGATACCAGCGAAGCCAGCGGCGCGGGTGGCCGCGAGCCCGCATGGTGGCGGCGCTGGCGACGGCGGGTCAGGCAGTACCCGGCCAGCGCGATCACGCCGCCCGCCATCACGGTCCCGTAAAGCTCCACCCGCCCGGCCGGGCCGAGGCCGACCAGCTGCGCGCCCGGCGGCGGGTCCAGGTGGCGCACGCTGATCCCGACGTTCACCAGGCCGCCGGCGCCGACCGTCGCGGCCAGCACCGCGACCAGCTTCCACGCGGCCATCGCCGCCTTACCCGCCAAGCCTCCCCGATGGCGGTGCGCCCAGGTCACGGCCCGGATCGACCCGAAGCTGGAAATGGCGGCCTGCTGGGCCTCAAGCTCGGTCATCCCGATCGCCATCCCCACCGCCGCGGTCTCGCACAGGTGGTCCTCGGCCTCGGCCACGATCAGCTCCGCCTGCCCCGGCGGCATCCGCAGCCCGGCGCGGAGCTCGTCCAGGTACGCTGCGATCAGGTCCAGGTTGCTCTTGAGCCGTTGAGGATCCATACCCAACATAGTTATGCCTCGTATTACTAGGCGTCAAGCGGAGCTGCTCGGAGGCCTGGCTCGCTCCCTGACACGGCCCGGGCGTGCTTATCTTGTGTTCATGACGGCTGACAGCGAATGCCGGCTGGCGAAGTGAAGGGACGGGATCAGATGAGTTTCCTGCGCCGTCTCGCGATGCTGTTCCGGGCCAAGGCAAACAAGGCGCTGGATCGCGCCGAGGATCCCCGCGAGATGCTCGACTATTCCTACGAGCGGCAACTGGAACTGCTGCAGCAGGTCCGCCGCGGGGTCGCGGACGTGGCGACCAGCCGCAAGCGCGTGGAGCTTCAGATCGCCCAGCTGCGGCAGTCATCGGACAAATTGCAGGGTCAGGCACAGCACGCGCTCGCCGCTGGCCGCGAGGACCTGGCCCGCGAGGCGCTGACCCGTAAGGCGGCCATCACGTCACAGATGGGCGACCTGCAGGGCCAGGAGGCTTCGCTGCAGGCGGAGGAGGAAAAGCTCACCGCCGCCTCCCAGCGCCTGCAGGCGAAGGTGGAGGCGTTCCGTACCCGCAAGGAGACCATCAAGGCGACCTACACCGCCGCCGAAGCCGAGACCAGCATCCGCGAGGCGGTCACGGGAATCTCCGAGGAGATGGGTGACGTGGGCATGGCCATCCAGCGTGCGCAGGACAAGACCGAGCAGATGCAGGCCCGCGCTGGCGCGCTGGATGAACTGCTGGCCTCCGGCGCGCTGCAGGACGCCACCGTGCCCGGCGGCCGCGACGAGATCCAGTCCCAGCTGGATGCGCTCACCGCGGGCCACGACGTGGACGACGAACTGGCCCGGATGAAAGCGCAGCTGCCGGCATCGGGTGCCCCGGCAGCCATCGAGGAGACCGGGACACAAGGGGCGTCAGGATAGGGTAGGCCGGTATGGTGGACAGGGCTGGCCGGCCGCGGCGAATCGATGTGTCGGTGCCGAATGTTGCGCGGATGTATGACTACTGGCTTGGCGGCAAGGATAACTTCGCTGCTGACCGGCAGGCCGCTGACCGGCAGGCCGACGCCATCCCGTCGCTGCCACTGCTCTCGCGAGAGAACCGCAGGTTTCTTCACCGCGCGGTCCGCTTCTGTGCGGAGCGCGGCATCACCCAGTTCCTCGACATCGGCTCGGGCCTGCCCGCAAGGAACAACGTCCACGAAGTCGCCGAGTCGCTGGCAGGAGAGGCGCGCGTGGTTTATGTGGACAACGACCCGGTGGTAATGAGTCACGCCGGGGCGCTACTCGCCACCGACCATACCCGGGCCATCTACGGCGACCTGACCAATCCGCAGGAGATCCTGGCCGCGGTAAGAGCCGACGGATTGCTCGACTTCACCAAGCCGATCGCCCTGCTCATTGTCGCCGTCTTGCACTACGTCCCGGATGATGCCGACCCCGCCGGGTGTGTCGCCGTGTTGCGGGATGCCTTGGTGCCTGGCAGCTTTCTAGTGATTTCCCACGTTCAAATGGCTCCCGGCCATCTGGACGGCGACGTGCCGATTTCCGAGGTAGGGCACGCACTCGCCGAGGGGTACAAAGGGGCCCCCCGGGGTAACGCCGTCCGGACACGCGAGGAGATCACCGCCTTCTTCGGTGACATGAAGCTGGTCGAGCCTGGCCTGACAGACGTGTGGGCATGGCGCCCGGAAATCAACGGGTCACAGCTCAGAAGTGACGTCATGACCGTCCTCGGCGGCGTGGCAGAGAAAAGCTGACCGCTTCTAGGGTCCGTCCAGGTGCTGATCTCCGGGCCGTCCCCGAGCGGGACGGCGACGGACGCCGGAGCCGTTGTCGGCCACCGCGGCAGCCAGGTAGATCATCGAAACGCCGAACGAGGCGCCGAATGGCGGTCATCGTTACCTCTACCTAGCCGGACCCGCCGCCGTCCGGCTCGACCGCCTGCAGGCGGACGTGCGGCACCGCCTCGACCTCAAGCGAGCGGCATCCAGCCCTGCACCTGCAGGCGGAACGGCTATTACTTATACCCCGGATCCATTGCCGTGTGCGCCGTCAGCGGGCCCTGGGGCACCCGCGATGGCAGGCTTGGACTGCGCCGCCTGCACCGCATCCGTGCCGGGCAGTTGCCCGCCGAGCACCTGGCGCACCTGCGCCAGGTGACTCGCGATGCTGTCCTTCTGCCTGGTGAGTTCGTCGACCTCGCGCTGCGCGGCCGTGCGGCGGCGCTCGGCATCGGCCTTGACCTCGGCCAGCAGCTGCTCGGCCTGAGTCTTGGCCTGGCCGACGATCTGGTCGGCGTTCTTCTTGGCATTGCTCACCAGCTGCCGGGCATGCTGGTCCGCGTCCCGGCGGGTCTGGTCGGCCTGCGCCGAGGCCTTGGCCGCGCGCTGCTCGGCCGTGGACGCCCGCTGCTCGGCCTCAGACACCAGCTTCTGCGTGGCCGACTGGGCCGCGGCCAGCCGCTCGGCCTCCTGCCGCTCGGCCTCCTCCCGGCGCGCGGCCACCTGGATTTCGAACTCCGCCTCGGCCTGGGCCCGCTGCGCCTCGCTCTCCTCCAAGATCCGCTGCGCCTGGCTGCGCATCTCGTCGGCCTGGCGCTTGGACGTGGTGAGAATCTCGTCCCGCTCACGCTTGGCCGTGGCCTTCAGCTGGGCCACCTCGCGCTCGGTACTGGTCCGCAGCTTGGCGATATCACGCTCGACGGAGGCCCGCTTCTCCGCGACCTCATGGTCGGCCGTGGCCCGCAGCTTGGCCGCCTCGCGCTCGGCGGTCGAGGTAAGCTCGTCGACCTCACGCCTCGCGGTGGTCCTGATCAAGTCGGCCTCGCGCTCGGCCGCACCGCACAGGTCGTCGGTCTCGCGCTTGGCGTTCGCCCGCAGCTCGGCCGCCTCGTTCGCCGCGGCGGCCCGCAGCTCGGCCGCGTCGGCCCTGGCCGCGCCCTTGATCTCGTTCGCTTCCGATCTCGCCGCCTGAACCACCTCGGAGGCCTGCTCCTCGGCCAGCCGCAGCAGCTGCTCGATCCTCATACCGAGGCCGGAATAGGTGGGTCGTTCCTGCTCATGGACCTGACGGCGGGCTTCGGACAGCTCCCGCCGCATAGCCTGGGCTTGCTCGCGATGCTGCCGCAGCTCGGCATCGAGCTGCCTGATGTGCTCGTCGACCTGCTGACGGTCATACCCCCGCATCACCGTCACGAAGTCACGCGGCGGGGCTTCCTCGAAGAAGTTGGTCAGCTGAGCGTCAATGTCCGATTGCATGTGGCCTGATCCTGGCTAGACGTGACGACGGAGTGGAGTGTTCATGGGTTTGCGCTGGGTGACCGGCCCGCCATCCGCACTGCGGGCCCCGGGCTCTCACCCAGTGACACGCACACTACTCCTTACTCCGGGGGTGCCGGCCGATAACTGGGGTGCGGGGAGTGCCAGGATCTCGGCCAGTCGGCGGAAGCCGGCGTCGAGGCCGGAGCCGGGCTCGGCGATCAACTGGACGGCGACGTGGTCCGCGCCAGCTGCGTGATGTTCTTCGAGGCGCTGCTTGACCTCCGCGTCATCTCAACGTGCCTCATTCATCCCGCCTTGACACGGGCCCGGATGTGCTCGGGGACCGGAAGCCCGGGCGGGAGGGCGGAATCCGGCACGGGCGTGCCGACGACGGTGCGCACCGGGATCACGCCGGCCCACACGTCGAGTGCGTAGTCCTCCGGCTCGTCGAGCGGGCCACCCAGGCGGGTCTTGACCGACGCCTCAGCCAGCGGCAGGGCCAGCACCGCGGTCGCGGCCATCTCCTTGCGGTTCGGCTCACGGACCGCTGCCCAGCGGCCGGGTATCAGGTGCTCGGTGATGGCACGGAGCCCGGCCAGGCGTCCGGCCTCGTCGCCGACGATCCGGGCGACGCCGAAGATCATCGCGCTGCGGTAGTTCATCGAATGATGGTTTATCGAGCGGGCGCAGACCAGGCCATCCAGCAGGGTGACCGTGACGGCGACCTCATGACCGTCGGCGGCGCCGAACGCGCCGTTGGCCACCGAGCCGTGCAGATACAACGTGTCACCGATCCGGCCGTACGCAGTTGGCAGCACGCGGGGGCTGCCACCCAGGACGACGCCGAGGTGGCAGATCATCCCGGCGTCGAGGATCGCATACAGGTCGGCGCGGTCGGTGCTGCCGCGTTCCCTTTTGCGGCGCAGCTCGGTACGGCTGGTACTGGAAAGCGGTACGGCAATCGTGGTCATGGACAGCTACGCTAAATCGCTAATGGATCTGTGCAAAGAGCCAATTAACAGGAGAATGGGATGACCACTTCCGCCGACGTGCCACTGGTGGTCGAGCGTGACGGGCCACTTCCCATGGCGGCACAGATTGCCCGGCAGTTGCGGGAAGCCGTCTGCGCGGGCACCCTCGCCGCAGGGGAGCGGCTGCCGTCATCCCGCGAGCTGGCGCAGGTCCTCGAGGTGAGCCGGACCGTGGTCATGTCCGCTTATACGCAGCTATTCGCCGAGGGGTGGCTCGAGGGACGGCACGGCTCAGGTACTTACGTGGCCGATGGCGTGGCCGGCACGCCCGGTACCGTCGTGACGCCAGGTTCCGCGTCGTGGGGCGTGGCAGCACCGCGCCCTGATTCGTGCGGAGCGCTTCTCGACCTGCGGCCGGGCCGCCCGTGGGCGGCAGGTATCGACCCGGCGATGTGGCGGCGAGCGCTGCGGGCGGCTGGCAGGCAGGCGCCGTCGGCGCAGCCGGATCCGCTCGGCCTGCCCGCGCTGCGTGCCGAAGCCGCCAGCTATCTGCGTCGCGCCCGGGGGATCGCCTGCACGCCAGGACAAGTGCTGATCACTCAGGGGGTGCTCGGCGGGCTTGCGTTGCTCACCGCGACGGTGATGCGCCCCGGGGACAGGGCCGGCATCGAGGAGCCCGGTTACCCCGACGCGCGTGAACTGCTGGCCAGGGCGGGCGCGGTGGTGGTGCCGTGCCGCGTCGACACGGACGGGATCGTCGTGGACGAGTTGCCCGCCGGTCTCCGGCTGGTGTACACCACGCCCGCGCATCAGTACCCACTCGGCGGCCGGCTGCCGATCGCGCGCCGGCGGGCGCTGGTGAGGTGGGCGCGGGAGACGGGAGCGCTGATCGTAGAGGACGATTACGACGGCGAGTTCCGCTACGACGTCGCGCCCCTGCCGTCGCTGCACAGCCTCGACCCGGAGGTGGTCGTCTACCTCGGCACCACCTCCAAGACACTGACCCCGGCGCTGCGGACGGGGTGGCTGGCCGCCGCGCCAGGCCTGGCGGGCCGGCTCGCCGGGTCCTCTGGCCTGTCGGCTAACAGGGTGAGCGAGCCGTCCCAGCATGCCGTGCTCGCGATGCTCACCTCCGGCGACCTGGACCGCCATATAAGGAAGATGCGGCTGGAATACGCCCGCCGCCGGTCCGTCCTTGCCCGCACGCTCGGCGATCTTCCCGGCACCCGGCTGCTCGGCGACACCGCCGGAATGCACGTAGTGCTGCGGACGCCGCCGGGCCTGCGTCCCGCGCACGCGGTCGACGCCGCGAGGAAGCGAGGCGTTGTCGTCGGTACCCTGGCCCAGTATTACGCGGGACCCGTGACGCAGGACGGCCTCATCCTCGGCTACGGCGCCGCGTCCCAGGGTCAGGTCCGTGAGGCCACCGTCGTTCTCCGCGACCTGCTGCGCCCGCCGGCTCTCCGCTGAGCATCCGGATGCACATCGTCCGCCCGGCGCGGCGACGCCCAGTGCCTCGTCCCGCTGCTAGCCAGCGCGGCCCGTTCCGGCGCCCGACCGGGTGGCCGTTGCGGCCTGCGCCGCCTGCGGTGCGGTAGCAGCGTGCTCGGCGAGCCAGGTGAGCAATGGCCGCAGCCGCTGGCATGCGCGGTATACGGGCTGGACGTCATGGATGGCTTCAGATTCGATGTCGCGGGCGGCGATGAGCGAGCGGTGCCTGAGCAGGGCGGCACGTGGATGAGCGGCGGGGTATCCGCGCGGGACGCGGCCTATGACATCGCCGAGGATTTCATGCCCGTCTTCGGCCAGCGACACCAGAAGATCCTGCAGCACGCGCCCGCTCTGGTCCGCGGCGACCGCCGCGCGGAACAGCGCAATATGCTCGGAGCTGGCGTGCCGCCAGGATGCTCCGATCCGCAGGCCGTCGAGGCTGAAGCGGAACCCGATCACGACGTTGCGGGCCACGCGCACGATGGCGCACTGGTTCTGCCACCAGTATGCGGTGCTGGCGTAGTGCCAGACGGCGAAGTCCTCATACCAGGAGTCCACGTCGGCAAGGTCGCTGAGCAGATCGATCATCGGCTGCCGCACCTGCGCCTCGCGGTCACGCCGCACCCGTTCCCGCAACTCCCGCGACGGCTCACCGCCGAGCTGGAGCATCACCGTATAGGCCTGCTCCGGCCAGCCGCGGAAACGCGTCCCCATGTCCGCATACTAGGCACACCCGTCGGCAAGTCTCACTGCGGCGGCGCGAGCCCGCCATTCCCGCCAGGCAAGGCCGGCGCATCGCTGTACCCGGGCAACGCCGCCCACGGCCATCGCGCAGCCTGCAGCCGTTCCGCTCGGCCCTGATCGCGTCGGCGCCTGGTCAGCGGTCGCGGGTGGTCACCGGCGTCACCGTGGCCGCGGCGGGGGCGTCACCTGCACCGCCGGCCGTCAGCTCCGCAGCTGTTGACAGCGTCAAAGCAGGACGGCACCGCCGTCGACGGTGAGCACGGTGCCGGTGACGAAGCGGTTGTCCATCAGGTAGAGGTGGGCGGCGGCGATCTGGTCCGGCTCGCCGACCGTCTTGGTGATGGTCCGCTCGGCCAGC